>Ga0136589_1001178_pt1 | contig 12144 bp, 9 predicted proteins | sample AntRauMFilla3764_FD_104640 | JGI IMG/M metagenome (GOLD analysis project Ga0136589, IMG submission 104640) | Saline lake microbial communities from Rauer Islands, Antarctica - Metagenome Filla 3 #764 | ecosystem: Environmental > Aquatic > Non-marine Saline and Alkaline > Saline | place...
CCGCGACTACAGCCGCAAGCACATCCGCCATGAGTATGCCTCGCTCGACGACTTTGTTTTAAAATGGCAAACCACCCACAAAAAGGCGGCCATCGTCAAAGAGCTGGAAGAATACGGCATCGAACTCGATAAGCTCGCCGAAGAAGTGGGTACAGACTATGGTGACTTCGACCTCATTTGCCATATCGCCTACGATCAACCTGCCCTCACCCGCAAGGAACGAGCCGATAACGTTAAAAAGCGCAACTACTTCGCCAAATATGGAGTCCAAGCCCGCGCCGTCCTCGAAGCACTTTTACAGAAATACGCCGACGAAGGCGTGCTCACCATCGAAAGCCCAAGCGTTCTAAAACTCACCCCTTTCGATACCATGGGCACTCCCGTTGAAATCATCAACGATGTCTTCGGCGGCAAGGCCAACTACGAAAGCGCCCTGCAAGAGCTCGAAAAAGAACTCTTCGGGCAACAAAACTCCGCATAGGCGATTAGCCCTCCAGTGAAAGACGCGACGAAAAAACAACCCGCCCAACATCGATTCCTCGATGAAATGGGAGATACCACATTCTACGGTAAAGGGCGTAAACTGATCGTTGGCGAAACAGGCGTGTCATTATGCTTCGGTATCGGAATCCTGAAGATCAAGCGCCCCTTGACAGAAGTTAGAGATGAAGTCTCCAAACTGCAAAAAGAGATCGAGGAAGACCCTCTCTTCAACACATTACCCAGCGTCATCAGGCGCATTAAAAAAGGCGGTTTCTTTTTCCATGCATGTAAAGATACACCTGATGTTCGCAGTCCTTTTCTAAAATACATCCGTGCGCTACCCTGCGAATTCGAAGCCGTCGTTGCTCGAAAAATACCACCACTTTTTGAGAAAAACCACCACGCCCAGGAAAATGAGTTCTATGCAGACCTGCTGTCTCACCTGATCAAAAAACGAGTGAAGCGCAGTGGTAAGCTGGTGCTCAATGTCGCCGCCCGAGGTTCCAGCACACGCGATAAGGTTTTGACCGATGCGCTTGCACTCGCCAACGAACGTGCCCTCAAGAGGTGGACGAAAGAGGAAATTCAAAGCCACGTCGTTTTCAACGTGCAAACGCCGCAAACCGAACCGATTCTAAATATCGTCGATTACCTCTGCTGGTCCATACAGCGAGTTTTTGAAAAAGGCGAAACTCGCTACTATGACTATCTACAAAGCCGTATTCGTTTGGTTGTCGACCTCTATGACAGAGACAATTATCAAGACTTTAAAAACTACTACGACAAACAGAACCCGCTCCGCTCTATAAATAAAATCAGCCCACCAATTACCTGAGCCGCTCGCGCGGCGACGTCATGGAGACGACTTTCAGTAAAGGTAGGCCTTGACTATAAACTGCACACATTGACCCATATTGCAACCGTTCTTTAGCAGGGTGCTCCGATCCATTTCGATCACCAGCCAATAACCTTATGTCCAATATTTCCTCAGTCATTAAATCCATTCAGGACATCATGCGCAAAGATGTCGGCGTCGACGGCGACGCCCAGCGCATCAGCCAGCTGGTCTGGATGTTCTTCCTCAAGATCTACGACGACCGCGAGGCCGAGATCGAACTCCTGGAAGACAAATACACCTCGCCCCTGCCGGAGAAACTCCGCTGGCGCAACTGGGCCGCCGACTCCGAGAGCATGACCGGCGACGCCCTCGGTCAGTTCATCAACGACCAGCTTTTCCCCACCCTCAAAGAAAAGCTCGTCCTCGAAGGCCCGCATGGCAAGCGCGCCCAAGTCATCCGCAACGTCTTCGAGGACGCCTACAACTACATGAAGTCCGGCACGCTGATCCGCCAGGTCATCAACAAGATCAGCGAGATCAATTTCAACAACACCGAAGACCGCCACACCTTCGGCAATATCTACGAGCAGATCCTCAAAGACCTGCAAAGTGCAGGCAACGCTGGTGAGTTCTACACCCCGCGCGCCGTCACCCAGTTCATCGTCAACCGCGTCGATCCCCAGCTCGCCGACACCGTGCTCGACCCCGCCTGCGGCACCGGTGGCTTCCTCGCCTGCACCATCGATCACAAGCGCACCAACTACGTCAAATCCGCCAAGGACGAGGAGACCCTCATCGCCAGCATCCACGGCGTGGAGAAAAAGGCCCTGCCGCACATGCTCTGCACGACGAACATGATCCTGCACGGCATCGATACACCTACGAATATCCGCCACGACAACACCCTCAGCCGCCCCTACAAGGACTACGGCGAAAAAGACCGAGTCCAGGTCATCGTCACCAACCCGCCCTTCGGCGGCACCGAGGAAGATGGCATCGAAAACAACTTCCCCGCCACCTACCGCACCCGCGAGACCGCCGACCTCTTCATGGCGCTCATCGTGAAGCTCTTAAAAAGCCACGGCCGCGCTGCCGTCGTCCTGCCCGATGGCTTCCTCTTCGGCGAGGGCATGAAAACCCGCCTTAAGCAGGACCTCATGGAGAAGTGCCACCTCCACACCATCGTCCGCCTGCCCAACGGCGTCTTCGCTCCCTACACCGGCATCAAGACCAACATCCTCTTCTTCACCAAGAAACCCGAGAGCGAGCAACCCGCCACGAAACACGTCTGGTTCTACGAGCATCCTTACCCGGACGGTGTCTCCAGCTACAACAAAACCAAGCCTATGCGCTTCGAGGAGTTTTCGACCGAGATCGACTGGTGGGGCTCCGAAGCCGATGGTTTCAAAAGCCGGAAAGAGACCGAGCAGGCGTGGAAGGTCAGCGTCGAGGACATCGCCGCCCGCAACTACAACCTCGACATCACCAACCCGCACGTCGGTGAAACCGTCAACCACGATCCCGAGGAGCTGCTGGCGACATACAGCCAGCAACAAGGCGAGATCCAGGGACTCCGCGACCAGTTGAAATCCATTTTGGCCGCCGCCCTCAACCGATGAAAAAGGAAGAACTCACTCTTTACCGAGGTCTTCTTGGCGAGATTAAAACCCGCGTCCGCGCGGGCCAGCAACGTGCCGCCCTAGCAGCCAATGCCGAACTAATCGCCCTCTATTGGGACATCGGGCGCATGATCGCCGCCCGGCAAAAAGAAGAAGGCTGGGGCGCAGGCGTCATCCCCCGGCTGGCAGCGGATTTGAAGAACGAATTGCCGGAGGAGAAAGGGTTTTCAGTTCGAAACATCGGCTACATGATCCGATTTGCCCGTGAATATGATCCATCGTCAATTTTGCAACGGAGCGTTGCAAAATTAGTGCCACAGCCTGTGGCACCAATCGGGCAACCGAAAATCGAAGCATCTGAAATTTCGCAGCAGCCTGCTGCAAAATTGGCAGCGCCAACTATCCTTCCAATTGTGCAACGCTCCGTTGCACAATTGCCGTGGGGCATCAACATCACCCTCATGGAGAAAGTAAAACATCTCCCTACCCGCCTCTGGTATGCCGAGAAAGCCCTTCAGGAAGGCTGGTCTCGCGACACCCTCACCGCGCAGATCAAGGCCCGCGCCCACGAACGCCAGGGTGCCGCCATCACCAACTTCGACCGCACCCTGCCGACGGCCCACGCCGCCATCGCCCAGAGTCTCCTCAAGGATCCGTATCTCTTTGATTTCCTCACCCTGGAGGAACCTTTCCACGAGCGCGAATTGGAAACCGGCCTGCTCCAGCATATCCAGAAATTCCTGCTCGAACTTGGGCGCGGCTTCGCGTTCGTCGGTCGCCAATACCGCCTGGAAATCAGCGAGCGCGATTTCTACCTCGATCTCCTCTTCTATCACCTCCACCTCCGCTGTTTCGTCGTCGTTGATCTGAAAAAAGGGGAGTTCAAACCCGAGTTTGCGGGGAAAATGAACTTCTATTGCTCAGCCGTGGACGACCTCGTGCGCCACGAGCACGATGCCCCCACCATCGGTCTCATCCTCTGCCAGACCAAGGATCACATCTTCGCCGAGTATGCCCTGCGGGACATCCACAAACCCATCGGCCTCGCCGACTACGAGCTCACCCGCGCCCTCCCTAGCGAACTCGCCTCCAGCCTCCCCAGTATCGAAGCGATTGAAAACGAACTCGCTGATGATCTCGGAAAGGAGGACGGCGTATGAAACCTAACAACCCTCACCCTTCATCCCTCATCACCGATCATCTCGACACCTGGTCTTCGGCGATCAAGGCGAAGTCCTCCGCCGGACGCGGAGGCGGTAAGAAGCGGGAGTTCTACGGGATTAAGAAACTGCGGGAGCTGATTCTGGAGTTGGCGGTGCGGGGGTTGTTGGTGCCGCAGGATTCAGAGGATGAATCAGCGACGGAATGCTTGAAGAAATCTAACTCTGGCATACTTCAGTTTAAAAAGACGCCCGACCAATCCGCGCCGAGCGGCTGGCTCTCATTACCGCTTGGATGCATCATAGCCTCGAATATTGGAGGTGGCACGCCCTCTAAAGGCAATCCCAGTTACTGGGACGGCGACATCCCTTGGGCCAGCGTGAAGGACATACAATCGGAGAAATTTATCGACACCGCTATTGATTCGATTACGGCCACTGGCTTGAAAAACAGCAGCTCAAACCTAATTCCGCCGAATCGACTACTCATCGTCACGCGAATGGGACTTGGGAAGTTAGCTATCAACAAATGTGCAATGGCAATCAATCAGGATTTGAGAGCCATCGAGCCGATTTCAGCCCTAGATCTCGATTATGGCTACCTTCTGTTCAAGGCATTGAATCTGGTAGGCACAGGAATGACCGTTAAAGGAGTCAAAGTAAAGGAACTGCACGCTATCCAAGTGCTCCTCCCGCCCCTCGCCGAACAACACCGCATCGTCGCGAAAGTCGATGAACTGATGGCGCTGTGCGATCAGCTCGAGCAGCAGCAAGAGGACAGCGCACGCACGCACGGCAACCTGGTGGGCACGCTCCTCGGAGCCTTAACCGCCGCCAGCGAACGCGGTCAGTTTGAGGAAGCCTGGCAGCGCATCGAAGCCAACTTCGACACCCTCTTCACCACCGAATCCAGCATCGACCAACTCAAACAAACCATCCTCCAACTCGCCGTCATGGGAAAACTGGTGGAGCAAGATCTGGGGGATGAACCGGCAGCCAAGCTCTTGAAGAGGATTGCCGGTGAGAAACTGAAGCTCATCAAGGAAGGGAAGATCAAAAAGCAGGAGCCACTTGCTGAAATAGGTGATGAAGAAATTGCTTACGATTCTCCCGAGGGTTGGACTTGGTCTAGAATGGGAGATTTAGCCCTATATCAAAAAGGATACGCTTTCAAATCGGCAGGCTACTTACATGAGGGGTTGATGATCACAAAGATCAAAAATCTTACTGAAAACCACATTCAAAACTCTGCATATATCGCCCCCGAAAGAGCCTCGGAGTTGAGTCAATATATAATAAATAAAGATGATATTGTCATGACGACAGTTGGGAGCTGGTTCTCTGCACCGATTTCTGCAGTAGGGAGATCATTTCTAGTAAATGAAATATTCGATAATTCGTTATTAAATCAAAACGCGGTTAGGATAAGATCTTGGCGCGATGTATCCTCGATGTATTTGCACATATGCATCAACTCTCCTGCATTCAAAAAATACTTAATCCAAGAAGCACAAGGCACAGCCAACCAGGCCAGTATTACTCAACAGAGTATTAAAAACTTTCTGATCTGCGTTCCTCCAAATGAAGAACAACACCGCATCGTCGCCAAAGTCGATGAGCTCATGGCTCTTTGCGACCGCCTCAAAGCGAGCCTCCAAAGCACCCAATCCACCCAACTCCATCTCGCCGATACCCTCGTCGAAGCCGCGATTAACTAAGTATGTCTCGCACACTACAACTCCGCACACTCCTTAACGAAATAATGACCGCAAAAATCCGCGTTCATTAATCCACATCATTTCAACAATGACCGCACCACAGTTACCTCTCAAAATCGCTCCGTCACGCTGGCCTCGGGGGTCAGAATGGCGGCGTTGGGACCTCCACGTTCACACACCAGAAAGCCGACTAGGCTCTCCGTTCGGAGGATTAACTTGGGAACAATATGTCACTGCGGTCGAAACCGCAGCAACGGAGGCTAAGATTTCCGTGATTGGTGTCACGGACTACATGACAATTGATGGTTACGAGAAGCTAGTTGCTGAAAAGAACGCGAACGGTCGATTAGGCACTGTGGATCTTCTTATTCCAAATATCGAGTTCAGAATGATGCCCCAGACTGATGATGGAAAGGCTCTGAACCTCCACCTTTTGGTCGACCCGTCCGAAAATGATCATATAGAAAAGATCAAGCGGGCACTGCGGAATCTAAAATTCATTTACGACGGGCAGCCTTACGGTTGCTGCCGGGAAGAGCTGATCGCATTTGGGCGCGCTCAAGACCCAAATCTCACAGGCGATGAGGAAGCCTATACTTTCGGAATCCGCCAGTTTAAGCCCGATCGAACTGCAATCAAACAGTGGTTGGATGGCGAGAAATGGCTCCGTAACAATTCCTTGATCGGAATCGCAAACGGAAAGGATGGTATCAGTGGCCTCCCTTTAGACGGGTTTGGTGCAATCCGTGATGAAATCTTGAAATGGAGCCACTTTGTGTTTTCGGGAAACCCTCGGGATCGTGAACACTACCTTGGACTCAAGAAAAGCACTCCCAAGGAAGAAATCATTCGCCAGTATCGCTCTTTGAAACCATGCGTTCACGGCTCCGATGCGCACACAGTCGAGCCGTTGTTTAAACCCGATAACGATCGCTTCTGCTGGGTGAAAAGCGACCCAACGTTTCATGGGCTACGCCAGATTCTTTGGGAACCCGAGGACCGTGTTCATATCGGCACTCTCCCGCCTCAGCCCTCGGACCATAGTCAACAAATTCGGAGTATTTCACTTTCGAACAGTTCGGGATGGTTCGCTATCAATTCGATCGAATTGAACTCTGGGCTTGTTGCGGTAATTGGGGAGAAAGGCGCGGGCAAAACTGCAGTTGCCGACCTTTCGTCATTTGCATCAGGCTATCCGATGGATCGGAAATCCATGTCGTCATTCATTACAAAAGGAGCGCTGCATCTTTCCGGAACGAAGATTGAACTCGAATGGGGAGGCGGAGACCGAACGGAAGGAACACTTACAGACTCCCCGCTAAGCACTACTCGACCGCGTGTCCGCTATCTCTCTCAGGACTTTGTCGAGCGATTGTGCTCTTCGGATCATGAAGGAACCGAACTCCAGAAAGCGATTGAGGATGTGGTTTTTGCGAAATTAGACGAAATCCAAAAGGAAGGATACTCCTCGTTCAGTGAACTGCGAAAAGCTCGCGAATCGGCCTCAAATATCCAGAAAGAAGCCCTCCGCGGTGAACTTGCGACTCTCCACAAGGAAGTGGATAGACTCCAAGAAGCAATCGACCAAAGAGGATCGAAGATTAGATCCAAGGCAGAGGTTGAAAAGCAGTTTGATGAGCTAAGGAAGCAGCTGCCTGACGCGACTCAATCGGTAGATCAGAAGATTCTGGAAGAACTCGACAAACAACAAGCCCACCTAAAAGAGCTCGAAGAGCAGATCGCCATCAGAAGTCGACGGCGCCGGACGATTGAGGGAGCAATAGAATCGTATGGTGCCATCAAGAAAAGCACTGCGCAGGAAGTGACCAAAGTCGGGAGGCAACTGCTCGATGCCGACGTGGCGGAATCCACGGTACAAAAAATGGGGCCAACGTGGGCTCCGGATGTCGATGAGCTCCTACAGAAAGAAGTGGAGAAGTTGGACACTGAGATTGTAGCCTTGAAAGGGGCGGAGGGTGTTCCGCCGACTCCACCTTCCGTAATTGGCGTTCAGACAGAAATTGCGAGGCTTAAAGAGCTAGTTGCAAAAGATGAGGTTAGCCGGAAGCGACTTCTCGACCTTCAAAAACAGATCGCGGAGCGGATCGCGAATGCAGAACGATTGGCCAAGGAGATTCTGAATATCGATGAGAAAGTCACGAAGACACTTGAGAAGCAGAAGACCAAGCAGGTCGATCTATATCTTGACGTGTTCAAGGCTCTGTCAGCCGACGAAGCCGGCTTGAAAGAACTTTACTCGCCAATGCAGGACGCGATCGACCAGCTCGGTGAGGAGATGCAATTCAGTGTTTCGGTCGGATACCAAATTGACGCGAAATCTTGGTTAGATCGGTCGGCAAGGTTCTTCGATGGACGTCGAGTAGGAGCCGAAGCCAAGCGTGGCGAGATCGAGAGAATCGTTGAGACAAAGCTGGTGCCCGCATGGAAGAGCGGTGACCTAGACAAGATTAGGTCGGCCTTTGAAGAGTTCCTTGCAACGGTGGACATTCGAACGTTTTCTGAAAATTTCGGGTCGTCGAAATTGTCCAGAGTCGAGCTTTCCGATTGGATCTTCTCTGTCGATCACATCGAGCTTTCCTACAAGATTCACTACTCGGGAACTGAACTCGAATACCTTTCACCTGGGACCCGTGGCATAGCCCTGTTGGTCCTCTACCTGCTGATGGATGAAGATGACACGCGACCGCTCTTGATTGACCAGCCCGAAGGTAATTTGGACAATTCGTCTGTCTACAAACAACTTGTGCCATATATCAGGAAGGCGAAGAAGCGTCGGCAGATTATTTTAATTACCCACAATCCAAATCTTGTCGTCGCGACTGATGCCGAGCAGATCATCATTGCGACTGCGGAGCGCCCAAGCACCCAGCCATACCCCTGCCTGCGGTATGATTCAGGGGGCTTGGAACACTCGGTGCCTGGGACTGATTTGGGTGTTCGTGAAGCAGTTTGTCTATTACTTGAAGGCGGCGAGGAAGCATTTAGAGCCCGTGAAAATCGCTACTCGCTCGTGCAGCTCTAAGCCCTACTCCCAGACCCATGGAACAAAAAACGTTTATGCCAAGGAACTCGCCAACGTCTCGACCACCCGCAACCGCGTAACCCATGTCCCAAGCCAAATACTCCGTCAACCAGCACCCCATTTCCATCGTCCTTGCGTGGATTACGCAGGGTGAGATCGCCATCCCTGAAATCCAAAGGCCATTTGTCTGGAGCAAGACGCAGGTGCGGGACCTGATGGACTCGCTGCTGCGCGGATTTCCGGTCGGTTATCTGATCGCCTGGAAGAACCCGAACATCAAGCTGAAGGACGGCTCGACCTCCGAGGGCAAGCGCATCCTCATCGACGGCCAGCAGCGGGTGACGGCATTGATGACCGCCGTCAGCGGGATAAAGGTGTTGGATAAGGATTACAAAACCACGCGCGTTCGAATTGCTTACCATCCAATTGACCAGCGTTTCGAGGTCTTCAACCAGGCGATCGCGAAGGACAGCAACTGGCTCACCGATATTGCCGAGGCCTTCGCCCCGGGCTTCAAAACCCATAAGTTCGTGGACGAATATCTGAAAAAGAATCCATCCGCCAATCGAGACAAGGTTTTCGAAGGCATGGACCTGCTCACCAGCATCACCACCAACCAGCTCGGCCTGATCGAGCTGGACGGCTCGCTCGACATTGAGACTGTCACCGAGATTTTCATCCGCATCAACGGCAAGGGCGCGGTCTTGAGCCAGGCGGATTTTGCGATGTCCAAGATCGCCTCAAGCGAGTCCTACGGAGGCGACAAGATCCGCAAGACCATCGATTATTTCTGCCACCTCGCCATCGCCCCGGAATTTTACGACACCATTGTCGAGAACGACCCCGAATTCTGCGGCACCGAGCGTTTTCAGGGAATGAAATGGTTGCGTCAGGAAAACGATAATCTCTACGACCCGAATTACACGGACATGCTTCGTGTCGCCTTCACCTCGCAGTTCGGACGCGGCAAATTGCAGGATCTCGTCGCACTACTCTCCGGAAGGAATTTCGAAACCCGCAGCTACGAAGAGACCATTGCCGTGGAAAGCTTCGCCAAACTCCAGGCCGGCTTGGATGCCTTCATGAATGAGCATCACTTCAAGCGCTTCACCATGATCATTCGCTCCACGGGATTCATCCTGCCGAACCTCATCGGTTCCGGCAGTGCCCTGAACTTCGCCTACATTCTCTACCTCCACCTTCGTTCGGAAAAGGCCGAGTCCACCCTGATTGAGACAACGGTGCGCCGCTGGTTTGTCATGTCAATCCTGACGCGGCGATACAGCAGCAATCCGGAAACCGTCTTTGACCTCGATATCCGCCGTATTCACGAGCGAGGCGCAGTCGAACATCTCGAAAGCATCGAGCAAGCGAACCTCGGGGATGCCTTCTGGGAGTTTGGCCTCGTGCAGGACCTCGATACCTCGGTAGCGAGCAGTCCCTTTTTCAAGCTCTTCCTCGCTGCCCAGATCAAAGCCAATGACAAGGCCTTCCTTTCCAAGGACATCACCGTCACCGACATCATTCTCAATCGCGGTGATCTCCACCACATCTTCCCGAAGAACTTCCTCAAAAAGAACGGTTTTTCGCGCAGTCGCTACAACCAAATCGCCAACTTCGCAGTGACCCAGACCGAGACCAACATCAAGATTCGCGACCGCGAGCCGAAGGTCTATTTCGCGGATGTAGTCCTTAAATTACACAGGGTATTAAAGTTTTTCCCGGAGCAGAGTTCCGAGGCTACGACCGGGCCTTGCGCGGAGTGAAGAGTGATAAGTATCTCCGTAGCGATGTGACGCCAGTCACGTCGACCAGACCAAATCGAACTACCGAAGACGTCGCTCGCGCGACATCGCTACACCCGAGTCAGATGCCCCCGGAACAGAGTTCCGAGGCTACGGGGGATCAGGCCACGCGTGGTGGATGCATGGCCTAAGTTAATCAATCGTTATTTCCTTATATTCACCGCGTTTGATCGATTCTATTTCGGAAACAACATGGTCAACGGCTTTTCGAATTCTAGGCCAGGAAGCCTTTTTCAATACGACGATGGCCATCGTTCTGCGCTTCAAGTTTTGTTGGTATTTGAGATTTTGATCCGTGGTAATCATGGCATCGTATCCCGCAGCCTCAGCTGCTGCGATCAGATTGCCATTTTCTAGCACCGACCACCCTTGTTCCCCCGCAGTATCGACTTCGTGCGGATGCAAGAACCTCCTAAGTGGCATGGGGGTGCCTTGATCAAAAAGCAGCTTCATGCGACTGAAGGAATCAAAGAAGCCGCCGCAAAGGAGAGGACTTCATCCACCTGCTTTCGCCTGACGCCTGGGAACCATTCGAGAAACTCATCGACCGTCGCCCCATCTTCAAGGTTTTCGAATAAGGTGCTTACCGGCACTCGCGTGCCCGTAAACACCCAAGCGCCCGAAACGACTTCTCGTCGCCGCTCAATCTCACTGCATTTCCCCCAGTCCATGATTATTAATCTACACGAATTGCCTCTGCATTCAAGAGCGCAAATCATCTGAATTATAGGCACAAATTGATCCAATGTAGAACATAGAATCAGCGCCCCATGCCAAAAGCGGATGCATTGTGACACCATCTACCTTACACTGCGTCGACCTGCTCATGCCAGGTGGGGTGGCATCCGCCCTCCCCTCGAACAGAGTTTGGAGGCTTGCAGCAATCATTACTGATCATTTGTGAATGACTATTCTACGTAATTTTGACAGAATAAATCCCATCCGTGTTCATCCGTGTCCATCCGTGTTCATCCGTGGTTATCCGTGGTTAAAAGAATCCGATCTGACGCGACAGAAAGGGGTCTATGAAGCACCAGCCCAATGCTAAAGACTCCGGAACAGAGTTCCGAGGCTACGACCGCGACTTGCGCGGAGTGAAGAGTGATAAGTGTCTCCGTAGCGATGTGACGCCAGTCACGTCGACCTAACCAAATCGAACTACCGAAGACGTCGCTCGCGCGACATCGCTACACCCGAGTCAGATGCCCCCGGAACAGAGCTCCGAGGCTACGACCGCGACTTGCGCGGAGTGAAGAGTGATAAGTATCTCCGTAGCGATGTGACGCCAGTCACGTCGACCTAACCAGATCGAACTACCGAAGACGTCGCTCGCGCGACATCGCTACACCCGAGTCAGACGCCCCCGGAACAGAGTTCCGAGGCTACGACCGGGCCTTGCGCGGAGTGAAGAGTGATAAGTGTCTCCGTAGCGATGTGACGCCAGTCACGTCGACCTAACCAGATCGAACTACCGAAGA
>Ga0136589_1001183_pt1 | contig 12115 bp, 13 predicted proteins | sample AntRauMFilla3764_FD_104640 | JGI IMG/M metagenome (GOLD analysis project Ga0136589, IMG submission 104640) | Saline lake microbial communities from Rauer Islands, Antarctica - Metagenome Filla 3 #764 | ecosystem: Environmental > Aquatic > Non-marine Saline and Alkaline > Saline | place...
CGGATCGAGGCGACCGCGGCCGACCTCCGAATCGACGACCGCGTGTCGTTTCTCGGTGATCTCCCGCGCCGCGAGCGCGTCGAGATTTTTAAGGGGACTCACGTCGTCGCCGCGACCGCGACGTGGGACACGTTCGCGACGGAGCTGTTGTGGGCGCTCGCGTGCGGCTGCGTCGCCCTCGTCGAGTATCAAGCGGACTCCAGCGCGCACGAACTCGTCGAGGGACGCGAGCGCGGCCGCCTCGTCACGAGTCCGGCCGAACTCGCGGACGAGTTCGTCGCGGTCGGCGACCTCGCGCGGCGAGCCGTGGAACCGGACTTCGCGGAGTACGATCACGACCCGGTGTTGGACCGGTACGCTCGCACGTACCGCGAACTCGCCGACGAGTGATCTGAAACGGTAAGAGACTATTTAAAAGGAAAGCAGAAGCGATTGCGCCGGCGACGCGGACACCGCCTCCCGCGCCGCCGTGCTCGACGCCGACTACTCTTCTTTGGTGATCGTGCCGCCGTACTTCATGAAGACGAACGCCAGTCCGAGGGTGCTCACCATCGCGATGAACGTCGCGACGCCGAGCGCGCGCGCGCCCTGCGGGACGAAGACGGCGTTCGAGCCGCCGCCGCCGCCCGTCGACTCGGTCTCGATGTCTCCGCCGACGGCGAGGCCGGCGTGCATCCCGACCGCGGTGTGGGGGACGCAGTGGTAGTGCGTGATGCCGGCGTCCTCCTCGCTCGTCTCGTACTCGTAGGTGTACCCTTCCTCGCCGACCGGGTCACCGCTGTCGAGGCTGGCCGGGCCGCCGCCCTCGACGGTCTGGACGTTGTGTGCGCCGCCGGCGCCGGTCCATTCGTAGATGATCGTGGTCCCAGGATCGACCCACAGAAGGGTCGGGTCGAAGGCGAGACCGCTGTCGCCCGCGCCGACGGAGACGGTGACCTCGCCCTGACCGCGGGCGTCCTGATAGGATCCGACGTTCCCGCTGCTGGCCCCGCTCGGCCAGACCGGCTGTTCCTCCTGTGCCGCCGCGGTTCCCGCTGTCGCCGTGGCCGCTCCGGCGGCAACGGTCGCGCCGCCCGCGGTCCGCATAAACGCGCGCCGGGTGACGTCGTCCGAGCTCATACGACCCGGTTCGTGACGGGTTGTAGTGAATATGTTGATCCGGCGCGGGTGGTGCCGTCGACGGGCGTATAAAAACGGCGCTCGTATACGTTCCATGAGCTATCCGGTCACCTACTACTGCCCGCACTGCGGGACGCTCGTCGAACTGGAACGCGACGGCTACCTCGCGGACAAGTCGGTGACGCCGTATCCTCTCGAAGGGTGGTCGTACGTCGCTCCGACGGTGTCGTTCGAGGAGGAAGACGACGTCGACGGCGTCAGATTCGTCTGCGGCGAGAGCGACGGTGTCGTCTGGGACCCGCACGACGGCGTACGCGGGACAGATGTCGGCGGCGCAGTCGACGGAGCAGTTGACGACGGCGAAGACGCAGGGGGTGCCCTCCACTGCGGTGAACCCTTCTATCTCTCGTTCGTCCGCTACGAGGACGGTCGCGAAATCGACCCACGCGCGGAGAGCGAACTGGTCGAGATCGATCCCGACCCGCGACCGAGCGGGCCGCGAGGACCACGCGGACCGACCGGCGTCGGGGACGCCGACGGCTCGGACGGCGGATTCTGGTAGGTCGGCGCGCCGACCCGACCTCGTGCGCCGGACTGTCACGATCGACAGCACTATTATCACAGTCAGGCGCGACGGGACAGCTATGCCGGACACCAAATCGGGGCGGGAGAAGCAGGCACGCAACGAAGCGCGCCGACGGATCGAACGCGACATTTCCGAGGCCCGCGAGCGCAGCGACGAGACGGAGCCGCCGGACGACGCTCCCGAAGAGTGTTACCGGCGGGGTTGCACCGAGCCGGCCGCGTTCGAGGTCACCGAGCGGTACCAAGAGGAGACCGGAAAAGGCGCAGTAGAGGCGACCGCGCTTCTCTGTGCGGACCACACGGTCGCGGAAGGCCCATCGAACATCGACAGCGCGTACGATGAGTACGTGTTCCGAATCGTCCCGATATCGGCCAGCAGCGACGACTGAGCGGAGGAGACGGCGGCGTCGGTCGGCGGGCGGCACCACCGGACGATTCTCGTACCGGGCCGCGACGCCAACAGACAAGCCCCTTAATGCGGGAGCGAGAAGGCGTCGGTATGGAAAGCATCAATCGGACCGCGATCGAGCGCGTCGACGAGGCGCTCGACTTCGCCGGCGAGCTCGACGTCGTCGGCTACGAACTGGAGAACGGCGCCACCGTCGTCGACTTCGGAATCGACGCCGCCGGCGGCGTCGAAGCGGGACTCCTGCTCGCCGAGATTCAGACCGCCGGCCTCGCGAACCTCCGTACCCGTATGGGAGAGGTCGCGGACGCGCCGCGCCAGTACGTCGAACTGTCGACGGACCACCCCGCAGTCGCGCTGCTCTGCTCGCAGAAGGCCGGCTGGGAACTCGCCTTCGAGTCCGGCTACGAGGGGCTCGGTTCCGGTCCCGCCCGCGCGCTCGTCGGGCAGGAAGCGGAGTTCGAGCGCGTCGGCTACTACGACTCCTCGGAGTTCGCCACGCTCGCGGTCGAGTCGACCGCGCTCCCGACCGAGGAGGTCGCAGAACACGTCGCCGACCTCGCGGAAGTCGACCCCGAGGGCGTCTTCCTCCCGGCGTACGCGACCGGCTCGACCGCCGGCTCGGTCGCCACCGCGGCCCGCGCCGCGGAACTCGCCGTCTTCCGGCTGCTGGAACTCGGCTACGAGCCGACCGACGTGCTCCACGCCTCGGGCTCCGCGCCGATGGCGCCGGTGACTCGCGACGAGGACCTCGCGATGGGGCGGACGAACGACGCGCTGGCCTACGGCGGTGAGGTCCACCTGCAGGTCGCACGCGACGACGACCGCTTCGACCAGATCGTCTCGACCGCCCGCGAGGAGTACGGCACCCCCTTCGTCGAGGTGTTCGAGGACGCCGACTGGGACTTCTACGAGATAGACGAGCGCGTCTTCGCGCCCGCGAAGGTCACCGTCGACGTCGTCGACGGCCCCGTCTACACCGTCGGCGAGACGGACGAGGACCTGCTCGCCGAGTCGTTCGACTACCGCTAACCTTCCGACTGAACCCGACAAGGATCCCGTGCGACTCAAACCCGTTCCCGATCCCCCGGCCGCCGTCGACGACCTCCGCGAGCTCCAGCGAGCGGTCCCGCTCGTTCCCGGGAGCACCGACGACTGCTGCGCCCGGCTCCGCGACCGGTGCGGCCTCCCGGATCGACAGACTGCAAACGACTGGCTCGCCTTCCTCCGCGCACTCGGCCTCGTCAGCGAGACGCCCCGGGGGTTCGTGAGATCGGACGCCGAGCCGACCCCCGAACTGGTCCGTGAGGGGCTCCGATCGGGCGTCCTGCTCGTGCCCGAGGCGCTCGCGGCTCTGCGGACGGCGACACCGACGGACCCGCTCACGCCGGACGCGCTGTTTCAGGCGACCCGGGAGTCGGTCCCGCGGCACGACCGCGCCCGCGACCCGGAGTGGGAGGCGACGTGGCGCGACCGGGCGGCCCGTCTGTTGGCGTGGCTCGCGCTCGTCGACCTCGCCGAGCGCGTCGACGAGCACGTCGACGAGCGAGGAGACGCCAGTCCAGCGGCACCGCTCGCCTACGTCGCCGGCGACGCGGCCTGACTCGGAATCGGAACGAGACGCACGTGAGTCGGGAGCGGTACCGCGGGCGTCACCGCCGGAAACCGGCGGGACGACCCCCGTGACAAGCCTTTTACTCGGAGCCGGAGTGGATCCGCTCATGGGACGATTCGATCGGCGAGAGTCGCCGCTCTCGGTTCGGTACGAACCGGTGAGCGTGAAGGACCTACTCGTGGAGATGAAAGACACCGCCGAGCTGTTGATCGATCTTTCGTACTCGGCGGTGCTCCACGCGAGCCCGACGATCGCCAACGAGGTCGTGGCGCTCGAACACCGGATGGACGTCCTGCAGTTGCGAGCGCGGATGAGCCTCATGCTCGCGGCGCGGAGCCCGAGCGAGGCCGAGATTCTCGCGCCGGTGCTCGGCGTGGTCGGCGCGGCCGACAAGATATCCGACGCCGCGGGCGACATCGCGAAGATCGTCAGCGAGGAGATCGGTCTCCCCGATGCAATGCGCGGCGCGCTGACCGAAGGCGTCGAGACGCTCGTTCGGGGGACGGTCGCGGCGAGATCGGACTACGCCGGTCGCTCGCTCGAAGACATCGACCTGGAGTCGGAGACGGGGGTCCGGGTGATCGCGATCCGACGCGACGACGACTGGATATTCAACCCGGGGCCGGACACGCGGCTCGAAGCCGGCGACGTGACGCTCTTGCGCGGCCCGGAGACGGGCGTCGCCGAGGCGTACCCCGAACTGGCCGACGAACCGTTCGCTCCCGACGAGCCGGACGAGCCCGAGATCGACGACTTAGAGCGCGCGGTCGACTCGATCGTGTTGATGAAGAACCTCTCCGAACTCGCGGTCGACCTCGCGTACGGGTCGATCTTGTTCGATAACGAGGCGCTCGCCGAGGAGGTCCACAATCTGGAGATCGAGGTCGACGCGCTCCAATCGCGGTTCGAGGCGTGGACCCTCCGAGCGGCGCGGGAGGCGGACGACCCCGTCTCACTCCGCGGACTGATCCACCTCGGTGTCGCCACCGAGGAGATATCGGACGCCGCCGTGAAGATCACCGAGGGCGTCACGCACGACCTCGGTGTCCACCGGGTCGTGGAGATGGCGGTCCAAGAGTCGGACGAGATCATCACGCGAATCGTGATCCGAGAGGGAAGCGATCTCGCGGGCACGAGCGTTCGAAACGGCGTCCCGACGACCGACGTCTCGACGAGCGTGATAGCGATCCGCCGGCCGGACGACGGCTGGCTTATCGGCCACGACATCGACACCGTCCTGCAACCCGGTGACGCCGTGATCTCGAAGGGGACCCGCACCTCCGCCGAGGAGTTCGAGGCGCTCGCGTCGTGACCGCCCCGTCGGCGGCGGACCTCGAAGCGCTCGCCCGCGCCTACTACGACGCGCTCGACGCCGGCGAGTACGAGCGGCTCCGCGGGCTGCTCCACCCGGATTTCGTCCAGCACCGGCCGGATCGTACCTTCGAGAGCCGAGACCGCTTCGTGGCGTTCATGCGCGACGAGCGACCGATGACGGACACGACCCACGTCGTCGAGGCGGTGTACCCGGTAGGGCCCGGCGTCGCGGTCCGCGGGCACCTGCTCGACGCTGACGGCGACGAGGTGTTCGCGTTCGTCGACGTCTTCGACGCCGCGGACGGTCGGTTCACGGCGTTAGAGACGTACGCGGCCGGCGAGGAGTGACCCCTCGGCCACCAGAGCGGTTGCCGACCCCTTAGCGGACCGAGTCGAGGAGGAGCCGCTGTTCGGTCCGTTTGACTTCGTGTTGCACGTCGCGGACCGCGTCGATGTTGGCCGAGATGGACGAGACGCCCTCGTTGACGAGGAACTCGACCATCTCCGTCTTCGAGCCGGCCTGCCCGCAGATGCTCGTGTCGACACCGAGTTCGCGGCACGTCTCGATCGTGTCACCGATCAGTTTGAGCACGGCCGGGTGGAGTTCGTCGAACCGGTCGGCGACGTGCTCGTTGTTGCGGTCGACCGCGAGCGTGTACTGCGTGAGATCGTTCGTGCCGAAGGAGGCGAAGTCGATACCGGCAGCCGCCAGTTCCTCGATTTGCAGGGCGCTCGCCGGCGTTTCGATCATCACGCCCCAGCGATGCGACTCTGGGTCGATACCGGCCTCACGCATGTGTTCTATTACGCCTTCGAGGTCGGCGGCGTCGTTGACGAGCGGGAACATCACCTCCAGGTTGTCGTACCCCATGTCGAAGAGGCGCGCGAACGCCGCGAGCTCCTGTCGGAACGGGTCGGGCTTGTCGAGGCTCCGCCGAATCCCGCGCCAGCCGAGCATCGGGTTGTGTTCGACGGGCTCGCCGTCGCCGCCCTCCAGTTCGCGGAACTCGTCGGTGGGCGCGTCGATGGTGCGCACGCGGACTGGCCGCGGGTAGAACTCGTCGGCGACGCGACGGACGCCCTCGATGAGTTCGTTCTGGTACGCGCGAGCGCCGTGGTCGGCGATGTACTTCTCCGGCGTCTTGCCGAGCGAGAGGACCATATGCTCGATCCGGAGGAGACCAACGCCGTCGGCACCGGTCGCGGCCGCGCGCTCGGCCGCCTCGGGGATCGAGACGTTCACCTTGACCTCCGTCGCCGTCATCGGCTTCACCGGCGTTTCGGGGCGCGCCGCCTCGATCGGCTCGAACTCCTCGCCGGATTCGGCCGCGTCGTCGACGCCCGCGCGGACGGTGCCCTTGTCGCCGTCGATCGTGACCTGCTGGCCGTCTTTGAGGATCCGCGTCCCATTCCCCGTCCCGACGACGGCCGGAACGCCGAGCTCGCGGGAGATAATCGCGGCGTGGCTCGTCATCCCGCCCTCGTCGGTGACGATCCCGGCGGCGCGTTTCATCGCCGGAACCATGTCCGGCATCGTCATCTCCGTGACCATCACGTCGCCCTCCTGAACCTGATCGAGGTGGTCGAGCTTGTGGACGATCCGGACCGCACCGGAGACGACGCCCGGACTGGCACCGAGCCCGTCGACGAGGACGTCCTCGTCCTCGCCGCCGTTCGGGACGCTGCCGGCACCGGGCTGGCCCGACGACGCGTCGCCGGCGGTCGACTTCCGCGGAGTCTTCCCGCCGGTTCCGGCCGCCTCCGCGTCGCCCTCGCTCTCGCCCTCCTGAATCGTCGTGATCGGGCGCGACTGGAGCATGTATATCTCGCCGTCGTGGATCGCCCACTCGACGTCCTGCGGGGTTCCGTAATGGTCCTCGACGCGTTCGCCGAGCGCGACCAGTTCCTCGATCTCCTCGTCGGAGAGGACGCGCGCGGTGCGGCGGTCGTCCTCGACGTCGAGTTGGACGGTCTCGCCGGTCTCCGCGTCTTTCACCATCTCCACCTTCTTGTCCGCGACGGTGACGTTGTCGACGACGCCGCGACCGCGGTCGTAGACGTAGTTGTCGGGCGAGACCGTGCCGGAGACGACCGCCTCACCGAGCCCCCACGCGGCCTCGATGGTGATCTGCGGCTCGCCGGTGGAAGGGTGACTGGTGAACATCACGCCGGACTTCTCGGCGTCGACCATCCGCTGGACGACGACCGCGATGTCGACGTCTGCGTGCGGGAACCCGCGCTGCTGTCGGTAGTAGATCGCTCGTTGGGTGAACAGCGAGGCCCAGCACTCTTTCACTCGTCGCAGGAGCGCGTCCTCGCGGACGTTGAGGAAGGTCTCCTGCTGGCCGGCGAAGGAGGAATCCGGGAGATCCTCCGCGGTCGCGGACGAGCGCACGGCGACGAACGCCTGGTCACCCTCTTCTCCCATCGAGCGGTACCGCTCTAAGATCTCCTCGCGGACCCCATCGGGGAACGGAGTCTCGAGGATGAGCTCCTCCGCGCGCTCCTCGGCGGCGCGGAGCGCGGCGGAGTCTTCGGGGTCGACGTCGACGGCCGAAAACAGCTCCTCGTCGATCCCCGCGTCCTCGATGAAAGTACGGTACGTCCCGGCGGTAACGGCGAATCCCGGAGGAACCGGGAGGCCGGCACCGATGAGTTCACCGAGCGACGCGGCCTTCCCACCGACGGTTCCGACGTCGTCGGCGTCGACATCCTCCAGCCAAAGTACTGCCATTCGTATACCCGGAGGATCCGAGAGCCGACGTATGAAGCTTCCGGACGATACAACGGTGAATAAAAGATTACTCAGTCGCGAGTTACGGACCGGGTATCGAGGCAACGAAAGAGCGTTGCGAGCGAACGTGGAGAGGGCCGAAGTGACGCGGAGGAACGAACCGTCGACCGGTTCGTACGTCGTGATACGGCCGTCGTTACTCTATACTTATCTACGGGTAGCCGATTCCGATTCTGTAACGTGTTACAAGACTTGTAACACCAATCGACCAGTCAGGCGTCGGCGAGTCGCTCGCGCTCCGCGCGGAGGAGTCGCTCCCAGAGGCCGAACAGTCGGCTATCGAGGGCGTACCAGTCGTTCACCCGTCGGACCCACGCGTCGTCGGCGAACAGGAGCCGTTGGAACCGGCGGACGGGCGGCGAGAGCGACTCGCGGACGCCGCCGTAGAACGACAACGACTCCTCGCGGGTCCGCTCGACGAGTTCGGGAGGAACGTCGATCCCGTCAGCCGCCGCGGCGTGAACGAACCACTCCAAGTGCAGCAGGGCGTCGGCCAAGAGGAAGCGGTCGCGGAACCCCGAGACGCCGGCGAGCGCCGGACGACCGTCGACGGTCGCGTCCTGCGGACGGGAGAATCGCGGGGCCGTCACCGTCACGCCCGCCGCTCCGGCGACCGCCCCGGCGACGCGACGGAGGCGCCAGTCGCCGTAGCGCACCGGCATGATCAGCGCGAGTTCGTACCACGCCGGCAGCCACTCGCAGTAGGGCTCGGAGAAGGCCCCGTCGGCGAGCAGCGTCGCTGCCACCGACCGCGCCTCCGGCGGCGACAGCGCGGTGTGGTCGGTCCGGAGCCGATCCGCGACCCGCGTGCCGTCGATCGCGTCGACACCGTCGAAACCCATGCCGTCGGCGACGTGTCGCGTGTACGCTCGGCTCGCCGTGTACCAGTCGGCGAAGTCGGCGGGCGACGTCAGTCGGAGGAGTCGGAGGACGGTGATGGACGTAGTACGGTCGCAACCGACAAAACCGCTCCGTTCAGCCACCCGATTCGCGGTCGCCCGCGGTCGGCGGAGCACCGTCGAGGTCGTCGTCGGAGTCACCGCCGAGGTTCTCGTCCGCATCGTCCGCGAGTGCCTCGTCGAGTCCCCACTCGTCGGCGCGCTCGGCCGCCTCCGTCCGAGCCTGCTCGCGGATCGCCTCGATCCGATCGTCGTCCGCGAGGAATGCGGCGACGGCGTCGGCGTCGTCTGTCCCGGGACCGGCCACGCGCTCGTCCGGGGCCGCGTCGCGGGTGCGGTCGGCCAACGCCGGATCGTCGGCGAGTTCGGTCGCCGGCGCGCCCGGCGCAACGCGGAGCGCGTCCTCCTCGTGGGCCGCCGCGAGCCGGTCGTCGTCGACCGCGTAGAGTTCGACGCGATACGGCCCGGGGACTGCGAGTTCCGCGAGCGCGTCGGGACCGCCGCGGTCGGTCACCGTGTTGTACGCGAGCACGGGGACCCCGTCCGCGAAGGTGAGGACGCCGCGCGCGTCTCCCTCCAGCAGGAGCGTCTCTTGCGGGACGAGCGTCGCGTACCCGGTGAGCCCGCGGTCGAGCGCCCGCGAGAGCGTCGTGGCCACGTCGGAGACGACCCGCGAACGGAGGAGAGTACCGCGGGGAATTCGGAGCGAAGGGGCGTCTTTCGTCTCGGTCCGTCCGTCGGCAGACTCCGTCATGGCGTGTCGGGGACGACCGCGCTTCGGAAGCGGTCCGCGACCGCGCCGCCGTCGCCGTCGCGCACGTCGAGCCGGGCCGCCGCCCGTCGGTAGCGGGCCGCCGCGTCACTCTCCGGCGCGTGCGCCAACAGCGGCTTCCCGGCGCGGCGAGCCGCTCGAACCACGTCGCTGTCGGGGACGCGCGCGAGCACCGGTCCGCCGAAGTGCCGCTCGGCCTGCTCGGCCACGTCGGCCGCGTCGTCGCGGACCTTGTTGAACAGGACGCCGGCGGTCTCCGTGCCGTACGATCGGGCGTACTCCTGAACCTTCAGCCCGTCAGAGAGCGCGGGGATGGTCGGTTCGACGACGACCACGACGCGGTCTGCGAGCACGACCGGGAGCACTGCCGACTTCGAGCCGAGCGCGGCCGGCGAGTCGAGCAGGAGCACGTCGGTGTCGCTCGCGAGATCGGCGACCACGTCGCGGAGTCGCCCGGGCTCGGCCGCCTCGAAGCCCGCGAGCGACGTGCCACAGGGGACCACGGAGAGCCCGAAGCGGTCGTACGTCGCCGTTGAGACGTCGGTCGCGGTCTCCTCGACGAGCAGGTCGTGGAGGGTGACCGTCGCGTCGTCGAGCCCGGTGTGAAAGAGGAGGTTCGCCATCCCGGTGTCGGCGTCGACGACGGTGACGTCGTGCTCGTCGGCCAGCGCCATCCCAAGCGCGAGCGTGCTCGTCTTCTTGCCCGTGCCGCCCTTCCCGCTGGCGACTGCGAACGCCTCGACCATGCGCCCACCTGACCGGGCGCTCGGCTAAAACCTGTTCATCGCGGACGCCAGTGACCCGCCGACGGAACTCCGCGTCCACCGAACAGCGTTTTGGCGTTCGGCACCAACCGTCGGCCATGCCAACCGTCATCGACGCGGACGCGTTCCGCGACCGGATCGACGAGCGTCGACGCGGCGAGCGGTCGTTCGCCATCGTCGACACGCGGCCCGACGAGAGCTACGAGAGCTGGCGGATCGCCGATTCGGTCCACTACTTCTACAAGCCGTTTCACGAGTTCGACGTCGACGACTTCGAGGCCGAGACCGGGCTCGGGCCGGACGACGCCATCGTCACGACCTGCGCGAAGGGGAAGTCCTCGCTCGACTTCGCCGAGAAACTCGAGGCGGCGGGCTACGACGACGTCACGGTCCTCGCGGACGGGATGCGCGGCTGGTCGGGCGTGTACGACCGGACCACGGTCCCGCTTCCAGACGCGGGCGACGGGCCACTCGACGTCGTGCAGATTCAGCGGCGCGCGAAGGGGTGTCTCGGCTACCTCGTGGTGGGCGGGCGGGCGTCCGGGGGCAGTGGAAGCGCCGATTCCGATGGCTCCAATCGTCTTGCCATCGCCGATTCCGATGGCTCCGACCGCATCGCCATCGCCGTCGACGTCTCCCGTCACGGCGACGAGTGGCGGGAGGCGGCCGCCGCACACGACGCGTCCATCGCGGCGGTCCTCGACACGCACGTCCACGCCGACCACCTCTCCGGCGGCCGAGACCTCGCCGACGACCTCGGCGTCCCCTACTACCTCCCGGCGGCGGCCGCCGAGCGCGACGTGGCGTACGCGTTCGAGTCGCTCGCGCGCAACGAGACGCTCGACGTCGGCGGCGTCGACGTGAAGGCACTCGCGACTCCCGGCCACACCGACGACGGCGCGAGCTACCTCGTCGGACGGTCGGCGCTGCTCACGGGTGACACGCTCTTCACCGATAGCGTCGGGCGGACGGAGTTGCAGTTCGCGGCGGGCGACGGCAGCGAGGACGCGGGCGGGAACGACGCGGGCGACACCCTCGGAGGCGACGACGAGCGCGAGACCGCCGGTGCCGCGACCGGCGCCGAGCGGCTCTACGACTCGCTGCACGGGACCCTGCTCGCAGAGCCCGACGGGGTCGTCGTCTGTCCCGGTCACTTCGCGGTCGCGAACGACGGGACGACCGGCGACGTCGTGCCCGGCCAGCCGGTGGCGACGACGGTCGGTGCGGCGCGTCGGGGACTCGACGTGCTCGACCTCGAACGCGAGGCGTTCGTGGACCGGATCACGGCGACGCTCCCGGAGAAGCCGCCGAACTACGAGCGCGTCATCGCGGCGAACCGAGGCGTCGAATCGCCGCCGGACGAAGTCGCGGCCATCGAGTTAGAGCTGGGTCCGAACCGGTGCGCGGCGGACGCGGGCGGAGAATCGGCGGCGGACGACTGATCCGTCGGTCGTCGGGGACGTTGGTCGTCGGCGGTCGCTCCGCGTAGAACAGAGATGCGCGCCGATCCGAGCGCCGGCGATCACCCGCCGTCCGGTCGGTTCGCGATTCGGTTCGCGAGTTCCCGCGCGGCGTCGACGTGGTCGTCGGCCTCCGGGTCGCCCGTCCCGTCGACCGCCGCGAGCAGGGTTCGGATCTCGTCGGCTCGCCTGACGACCGTCGCGTCGTCGACTCCGCCGTCGGCGATGTCCGCGGCCAGCGCCTGTGCCTCGCCGAGTCGCCAACCGGCCTCGCGCTCCACCGGGCGCTCCTCGGTGGCCGCGAGGTGGTCGTGTAACGCCGCGAGCGGATCGAACTCGTCGCTCATTGTGCCGTCGCGATCACATCAATCGTCGTGGATGAACACG
>Ga0136589_1001184_pt1 | contig 12105 bp, 8 predicted proteins | sample AntRauMFilla3764_FD_104640 | JGI IMG/M metagenome (GOLD analysis project Ga0136589, IMG submission 104640) | Saline lake microbial communities from Rauer Islands, Antarctica - Metagenome Filla 3 #764 | ecosystem: Environmental > Aquatic > Non-marine Saline and Alkaline > Saline | place...
AAGTATCTCAACTTCGACCAGATGGAGACCTACACCAGCAAGGCGGCTGAAGCGAACGTTGCTTAAGACCTGACCTTTAAGGTTCAGCTCCATTGAAACGCCAGCCTTCGGGTACGTATAGTGCCTGAAAGTGTGTAGTTTTGAGAATAACCCCCTTAATTGGGGGTTTCTTTTTGCCAAAAATGCATTAAGGTATATAGTATATAATGTGTAAAATATGTAAGGAATAAAGATGTTCGCAACAAAGGTGACGGCCAAAATAGCTCAGGATAGTAGCGGAGTGACTACGGATGTTCCCGTTATTCTGACTGAAGAAGGCGTTTTGGCGTCAGTCGCCGATTATGTGCTTAACCTCCAGCTCAATGGCATCTCGCTTTCAACAATCAACAAGCACCTTCAGTCGATCATGCTTCTTATTGAGTTCATGGATGCTAACAAAGGCATGTTCGACAACCCTGAGGAGATGTTCTCGGTTTTTGTCAGAAGGCTATACAGCGGTACCGTAGGCGAAGATGGGCTGGACCCCTCAGGACTCTATTGGATACCTGCCGCTACCGGCACCGTAGCTAGACATATTAGCAACCTGACGAATTTCACCAATTGGGTCTCAGATAAAGGCCTGGGCAAGCCCCTCAACACCCTTCGGACAGCCACTCACCATGAGGAGCGCATCCAATATGCGGCTTGGTTCAGGCGGAATCAGAACGACTTTCTGGGGCACATCAAAGACAAATCGATCAATACCACGGTAAAGAGGGCCCGCAGTATCAAAGGCCGAACACCGCTGGCAAAAACAGACGATGACGCCATCGCCTTCCCTACGGGTAAGTTTGAAGACTTTTACCTGAACGGTTTGGGTGGCGCGAAAGACCCTCGTGTTGCCCTGAGAGACAAGCTCATATTGCTCCTTGTGCATGGAGCAGGATTCCGGCGCAGCGAGGCCCTCCTGCTGTGGGTCACGGATGTCTTCGAGGACCCTGCGGACCCTGACCGGGCCATCGTGAGGATCTATAACGAGTTAGACGGTACAGCGCCTGAGGGCTGGAAATCCCGTAAAGGGATAAAAACCCGCAAGGCCTACCTACAAGAAAAATATGGGCGCTCTCCACGTCAGGAGATGCAGGGCACCAAGAATCTCGGTTGGAAGTCCAGGTTGGCTGATCACAAGGACGGCTACCTGGAGGCATATTTCTTCCCGCAGGACTTTGCACGAGTATTCATGTCGCTGTGGCGAAAGTATCTGATTTACCGGGCATCCGTGGAGTGCCACCACCCTTACGCCTTCATCAGCTTTGACTCTCGATATTTAGGGAATCCCTATACCTTCAACGCCTTCAACCAAAGTTATGCGGCGGGGTTGAGACGAATCGGTCTGGAGCCTAACAAGACAGTGGGTTTAGACCCGCACGGTCATCGACACAACTATGGCCGCAGATTGACGGATGCAGGCGTCGATCCGCTCATACGCAAAAAATGTCTGCATCACAAAAGCATTGAGTCCCAAGTGGTTTACACCATGCCATCCAGCGCCAAGGTCTCACAGGCACTGTCCCAAGCATCACAGCAACTTCAATTGGGATCGGATGCGGCTAAAACCGCTGCATCCTTTGACTGGAAGACACTGACAGAGCATGGATTTGACGACCTCGATCCAGACGGCCACTTCACCGGCAAGAATCCACGGCTAGGGAAACGATAAGAATGGTAGGAAAGAAGGGAAAAAGCAAAGGCTACTCCACCGACCTGAAGCTTGGGTGGGTGACCTTGGATCTAGGATCAGAGTGGCTGCAATGGCAGCAATACGCTGGTGAATGGCTCGCAACGCAAGATCAAGACGTTGCCCAACGTTTAACGGGCTTAAAACACTTCCTGAACTACCTAAAACGAAAAGCCCCTTACGCCGTTGATGCGGCAATGATGTTCAAGGGCCATCCACGCGGCCATAAGGTATCGACCGAAGAGTTTACTGCATATCTGATTGCCAGTGGATCGAATGCAAACAATCATAAATACGTTTTGTATGCGGTTTTGTTGTGTGATCACATCCTCGCAAACCATCTGAGCGCCGACGATGACTACGGCTTGTCACGGCCCCTCTTCTCGAATCCTTTCGATAAAATAAAGAAAAACCAGTTAAATAGTGAAACCGTCCATAGCCCGCTACCTTATCGCTATATTCAGCAAGCCAGGCACATTCTCTGCCCCTATCCAACCGATGACCCCGGCAATAAAACACCATGGGCGGGACGTCATTTTAGAGATTGGCATTGGGCCATCGATACCCTCATGACTGGAAATCGAGCTTGGATGCAAGTTTCTCCTGAAGTCATTGACCCAAATGATCCGGATTGCATTGCGCGTACACGGATTGTGACGAGAGACCGAAAGGGAGTTGAAATCCACGAGATCTGGTCGCCAGTGATGGCGATGTTCCTGTTCACCAAGCTTCACCTGCCTCTGCGCTCTTACCAGGTGCGATTTCTGGACTCCGGGGAAGGTGATACGTGGCGCTATGAAGGGGGTCATTGGGTCGAAAATAACAAACACTCGTTCAAGTATGGGACACCGAAACGTCCCTATCAGAAAGGCGTATTCCGGCGCATTTATGATTCCATGAGTGAGCGTTATACCACCGGACTTTTCGTATCCACCAACAAGACCGCCGATCAAAACAAGGAAGATATTCAGCGCGGTTACACTATCCCCTGGCAGCATGAGGAGCTTATCTATTGGCTGGAAAAGCTCCGTAATTGGCAGGAAAAATACAATCCGATTGATCGATTGACCAAAGGTTCGGAGCTTCAGGCAAAGCATACACGTCACATCAAATCCAAGGCAGAATTGGAAGCGGCGGGCGAGTTCGCCTTTCTGTTTCGGGATCGAAATTCAGGTTTCCCAATTACCTCCAGCTTCCCTAATAATCCTTGGTATCGCCTCCTATCCAAATTGGAAGAAGATATCTTCAAAACGGGCCAAGTGCTAGCTAACGGCGACCGCTTGCGGTTCGTGAAAGACTATGGTGATGACTACGAGGGGCAGGAGGCAGAAAAGAAGGCAACGGAATACCCCCTGCACAGCCTCCGGGTGTCCTTGATTACCTGCTACACCATGGATACCGAACTACCTTTGCCCGTGATCTCAAAGCTTCTCGCAGGGCATACGCGTCTTCTGATGACGATCTATTACAACAAGATCACGCCCTCCGTTATGGCCGAGAAAATGAAAGAAGCTGACACCGCCCTACTTGAACGAGGTGAAGGCTCGCTTCGCAACTTTCTCGCGGACGCTGAAATCAATCAAATCCAACTCCGCAGTGCCTACCATAGCGATCAATACAACTCAGTCGAGGCCGTGCTTGCGAACCGGAATCCGATTGGCTGGGAGGAACGTGCCACAGGCGTGTGCCTGGTCGGAGGCAACACCGTGCGTTCGGATGAGCTGTCCACCATAGGCGGTTGCTGGAACGGGGGCCCGATTATCAGGGATTCAGAATCGGCACACACAAGGGTTTATAGCCCTGTGCCCCACGGACCTGAAAACTGTCCACGCTGTCGTTGGCACATTACCGATGCCACCTACCTTGCAGCACTCAACTCAAAATTCAATCAAACAAGCTACAAGGCGCACCAGGCTGCCGAGCTGGCTGCCGAGATTGAGGGTCAGCTGGAGGCGCTCAAGGATGAGTTATTTTTCGCTGAGGAAGCAGGCGAGGTGTTCCTCAAGCACAGCGAACTTCAGGCCATGGAGCGCCGCTACGAGAAGCAGCGCGTGGAAGCAGATGAGTATGTGAAGGATTACATCGCAACCTTCAACCTGATCAACCGGTTGATTCAAATAGAGAACCAGCGCGAGGAGGACGATGACGGTCAAAAGCTGATCGCGGTTGGCTCTTCAGAGGATCTCAACGTCAGCATGAAGTTCATCGAAACGGACTCGGAGTTACTGCACTTATCCTTGCTGTGTGAGGATGCTGAATTTTATCCCGATCTGCATGATGACCTGCGCAAGACGCCCGCTATCGCCAAGCGCACCAATGCCTTGAGTCGCATGATGGCCCGCTCAGGCTACCAACCTCTTTTCCTTGAGATGGACGAACAAACTCAGCTGATCGCGGGCAATGCGATCATGCGGAAGATGGCGAAGATCGCCAATCCCGATGACAAGCTGGAGGGCTACCGCGTAGCCGCAAACTACGTCGAAGCAGAAGAATACCTAAGCGATGCCGGACTTCTAAAATCCGGATTTGAGGCCGTCAAAAACATTTCCCCGATCACGCTATCATCGGGCTCCATGAAGCGGATTCCTTCACTTGAGGTGTTCGAATGAATATCGATGTCGATGCTGTCTTGGAGACCCTTAAGGATGGCAAGACAGCCAAAACGAAGGCGTCCCTGGACAAGCTCGGCCAGACCCTCAAGGCCTATTACGACTCGGGGGCCAGGGACTTTTCTATCACCACCATTGGGCGCGTATCTGAAGAGAATGGCGGCGTTGGTTATCAGTCGATTCGTGCAACCGCGAATAAGCACTATCGTGACTTGATCGAAGCGTGGGCCGTCAAGGCCCAAACGACCACCAAGAAGCCACGCGTAGGGCCCGCTAAGAAAACAAGTCAGGACTACCAGCTGCTGGAACGCATTGATGACACGGCTGTGCGTGCCCTCTTCGGGCAGATCGTTCGTGAGCGGGATCGCTACAAAAGCGAAGCCAACATGCTCAAGAATCAAACCAAAATCGTCATTGATAAGCGCCCCACGGCATTCACTGAATCCCAGCATGAGGACAGCGTGGATCTGCTGCCCTCATTGAAAGGGATTTGCTCAGACAACGAGATCAAAGCGCTGCGAACCGTCTGCACCGAGGAATGGCTGGAAAAGTTGGCCTTTCAGACGAATGATCTGGGCCAGGTGAAGGATGAGTATGGTATGGAAATCTTACCTCGCGGCTTCCTAACAGCGCTCAAAAAGATACTGGGGGAAGTCGATGAGTAACGGGCAAGCGAAGGGGCAAGAGAACCTGGAAGCCGTTAAGCAATGGATCGCCGAGCGCGAGACTCAGGAGGACCATGGCGAGTACGAGCGACGCGGCATTGTGAATCGTTCAGCGCTATTCTCGGAGCTGAATATCTCCCGATCTACCTACGGTTCAAACGCCGAGATCAGGAAACTCATTGAGGATGCCGACGCACGTTGGTACGGCGAAAAAGAGGCCGATACGAAAGCCCATAAGGCAGCCCGTGAACGTTCGGAGAAGAAGGCTGCTGTGACCAACGCGGAAGTCAGCAAACTTATGGACCAGATCGTGAAACTCAAGGCCGAGAACGCTCAACTGAAACGTGAAAATGAGAAGTATGCGGCGATGAAAGAGGTGCTTCTGGAAACGGGGTACCAGCCTCGATGATCAAGGTTCAAATCGCCAAAATACGCAGGTTGGGAGTCCGCACCGCTTGGGAGATTGCAGAAGACGGCTCAGTGATTAGACGTAAGCATACGCTGTGTCTTACCTTCCCCAAGAAAGTGATGGAGGCTGCTGAAGTCGGGACCGTTTGGAATGTCGATGGCATCACCAAAACCCACAGTTTCAAAGCGGGGAGCTTTGAGATCACCGAGCGCTATATGAAGGTGAAGAAGTCGCAGTTCGTGCGCCCCTCCGGCGAACTCTTGGCGAGATGGATCGCTGCTAACATAGAGGGCGTTGGAGAGGTTAAAGCCAAACGCTTGGTACGCCAATTCCCGGATCTTGACCAGCGAGTGCGCGAGAAGGACGTAGAAGGCCTTTCAGGAGTGGCAGGTGTTTCCGCAGAGTCGGCACACGCAATTATTGAAAAGTGGCCCTCAGAGGGCTTTTACGCGGCCCTGGAGTGGTTGCAGAAGTCTAAACTTCCCCTCTCGCTGGCTCAGAGTTTGGCAAGGGTTTACGACAACCCCGTCCAGACAATCTCCGAAGATCCTTTGATACTTACTGCTTTTGGCGTGTCGTTTAAAGACACGTTAAAGCTCATCAAACGCACCAAGTTGAATGTGCCTGAGAGTCGCATCCTAGCGGCTGTGGCTGAGCAAGTGGCTACCAGATTTTGCTATGAGACCGGCTCCACTGTTGTTCCCGAGGACGATATGATTCGTGGCTCAGAAGCGATCTGCGAAACGATCGGCCTCAATGCAGCAGGCGTTACGGATGCTGCATTAAAACACGGCGCACTCTTGCGAGTCGGGAATGGTTTTCAGAGCCTCGGGGCTGCGATACAGGAGCGCACCGTTAGTCGCTTCCTGACCAAATGCAGTGAGCGTCCCCCAGGTAGCGGCTCATTGCTGGCAGGCTGGGAAAAAGACCTTACCGATAACCAAATTGAAGCAGCACTCAAATCGTTTGAGGCATCGCTGCCATTTCGCATGACTGCGGAGCAGCGTGCGGCCGTTATAAGCGCCGTGAAATCGCCTGTCTCCATAATTTCAGGTGGTGCTGGCACGGGTAAAACCACGATCCTTTTGGCGATTCTCGCGATCTACGATCAGCTCTCTTCAGGTCTTGCGAAGTATCAGGTAGCGCTCTCAGGTCGCGCTGCTCAGCGCATGGCCGAAAGTACAGGACGAGAGGCGCAAACGATTGCCAAGTTCATCTCTGATCACCTCAGAGATCAGAAGCGTGATGTTGAAGAGCATGTTCTACTGGTAATCGATGAAGCCTCAATGGTGGATCTGCTCTCGGCTTATAAGATCGTAGGCATCCTCCCATCCGCAGCGCGTATCATTCTGCTGGGTGATGCGTCCCAGCTCCCTCCAGTCGGTGGCGGCCTGGTCTTCCACGCGGCGATGGACAGCGGACTTCCCATGTTCGAGCTGACACAGGTGAAACGACAGGGTGAACTGAGTGGCATTCACCAGTTGGCGACTGCCGTGCGCAAGGGAGAGATGGATAGGGCCTTACTGAACAGTGCGTGTGGCGATACACGCTATGTTCCCGAGTTTAGTCACGAATCACTGCTAGAAGAGTACCTTAAAACCAACAATCCAGCCGATTGTATTGTACTGACGCCAATCCGCAAGGGCCCGTTAGGTGTCACCGAAGTTAACAAGCTCATTCAATCTCAATATGACGAGTTCCAACCTCAAGAACTCTGCTACACAGACCTGGGAATGGAATGGATACCTTGGATAACAAGCAGCGGGACGAAGATCAGGTTAGGTGACCGAATCATGGTGACCCGGAACGACTATGACGCCGATATTCGCAATGGTGACCTTGGCGAGATTACCCACGTGTATGATGCCCCTAAGGAAGGCGCTTACGGTGTCATGAACATAGACGGGAAGCCTGTCGAGATCACCAACGAAACCATCACCAGCATTGAGCTAGGGTACGCCATATCGATCCATAAATCGCAGGGGTCGCAGTGGCCCAAGTGTATTCTGCTACTTCCCGAATATGCATCACGCATGACCGATCAGTCTCTGATCTACACAGCAGTCACTAGACCTTCTAAAAAACTTGTGCTGATGGGGGACTCAGCGCTTATTGAAAGCGCCATAAAAAAAGGTAACTCAGCCTCAAAGCGCCTAACCAATATTGGCTGCTTGCTCGGTTAAAGAAGGGATTCGGGGGTTGGCCTAAACAGCACAACACCCCTCATCGCCGGTCGCGGCCATCGGGACCTCTCCCTGTGCCACTCTTCGACCTTACCAGACCATCGCTGGTCGTCAAATACCTCGGGTGAATCGCCGCTTGCGGCGAGAGGGCGGAGCCCTTTTGCAACTCAAGCTTCTGAGCGACGTTTTGATCCGGAGGCTCAATTGCGGTTTAATCGAAATTCAAGCCAATCAACTGCTAGGTGTCATGGAAGCATGCCTTATACCGTCGCCGTGTCGTTTGACCAGTTTTACAGTTCCATCAATCTTTCGGGTGATCACCGTACGGTCGCCAACAAACGTCGTGACCGGCTCGTTTCATTACTTGGAAACCATTTCGAGATTCTGGAGGCGTTTCCGTCTGGTTCGATATCGCGGTTCACCGCTCTGTCCGGTTACTCTGATGTAGACGTCATGGTTGTTCTTCATTTCGGAAAGCACATCAAAGAAAAGACGCCTCATCAGGTCCTTAAGTCGGTTCGCGATGCGTTAGGAGGATACAGAACGGGCGTTCGTCGGAATGGACAAGCGGTAACTTTGAAGTATGAGACATGGCCTGACGTTGATATCGTCCCTGCATCAAGGGTCTCTGACAATGGAAAGTTCCTAGAATACCAAATTCCAGATTCCAATACAGGCAGTTGGATATCTACAAATCCTAGAGTTCATTCAGCAGATGTCGAAGCCGCAAGTCGACTTCGTGGCCCAAATTTTCGAAAGGCCCTAAAAATGGTCAAGTGGTGGAACAAGGCCCACTCCGACTACATGCAGTCGTATCACATTGAGGTTGCAGCGTTGCACGCCTGGACGCATGCAATTGATGACTTAAGCTGGGCGCTTTTTACGTGGTTTGATAAAGCATTCGAGGTAGTAAAATCGCCACTTTTTCATGACCGAGGCATCGTCGATGGCTACCTCAACTACAACTCCCGCCAGGAACTATTAAAGCGACTTGAAAGCGCCAAGACGCTCGCAGGATCTGCTTGGTACGCAACGTATGGTGAGAATGACGATCATAAAACAGCAATTGCAAAGTGGCGTCAGCTTTTTGGGGGCTCCCCGTTTCCGGAGTATGGATAGCTATGAAAGAAGACATTTCGCGAGAACTCGAAAGGATTGAGGAGGATGCAAAATATTCGTCAAAAGGGCATTTTGAAGCGGCCTCGACTTGGAGACACTGCAACTATTGGCTAGGCGTGCCTTCGGCAATCGGAGCAGGGGTAGCTGGCGTCGCTGCGTTCAACGATTTGGTGTTGGTATCTGGCATCGTTGCGATTTTTGTTGCTGCACTTACCTCAGTATCGACATTTCTTGATCCGAGTGCACGAGCAAATGAACACCGAGTAAGCGGCACAAGCTTCCTTGCGCTAAAAAACCAAGCCCGGATATTGAGAACGATAGATCTCAAGTCCGATGACGCAAAGGTCACGCAGCAATTTCGCGAACTGGCAGAACGAAGAGACACCTTGAACTCTGAATCTCCAGAGATCCCCCCGATGGCATACAGGCGAGCAAAGGCGGGAATCGAACGTGGCGAGGCTGCTCACATCGTGGATGAAGGTTAAGGATGGCATCTAATGAAAATAGCCAGGGGATGCCAACTGAATTTCGCCTTCGGCTCGATCGCACGGGTGCGCATGCAGCAAGAATTATACGAGGCATTTATGATCGGCAGTTTTTTTGGGTATCCGGAACCTACTGTGAAATTCCACTCCAGCCTACAGAGTGTCAAGCAGTCCGTAAACCGGAATTGCGTGTGTTGGATCTCTGTCGTATCATCGGGTTTCTAAACCGGAACTAGGTGTGTATTCTGTCGTCAGAATTCGCACGTAGTCGAAGGCTCGACGAACGACTTGCCAGGAGTGGAAAACATGGCGATTAGTCAGGCACGCATTATCGAATCCATGGAGCAGGCCTGCTCCAACCCCAATCCGGATGAGTTCATTTTCTCCTTCCTTGATGCTTACGGATTTCCGAAGAGCACCATTACCCGCCTCCGTAAAGGTGACGATAGCCGGAACGTTGCCAGCGGCAATGATATTGGGCTGAAGAAGAAGCTCTACTTCCGATCTGTTCCAGAGGGAGCTGATTTGAATGCCGAAGCTGACTCGCTCAAGGCAAGCGAAGTGGTGTCACGGAACGATATCCGCTTTGTCATTGTGACTGACTTCAAGAGCCTGGTTGCTTTCGACCTCAAGGCAGAAGAGCGCCTTGAAACCACGATGGATGAGTTGGGCAAGCAGTATGCCTTCTTCCTCCCGCTGGCCGGGTATGAGAAAGCGGTCATGTACTCCGAGCATCCAGCCGACGTTAAGGCCTCCGAGAAGATGGGGCGGCTTTTTGACTTGATCCGTGAGCGCAATGATCTCTCGAAGCCTGAGGATATTCACGCGCTCAACGTTTTCCTGACCCGCCTCTTGTTCTGCTTCTACGCCGAAGACACTGGCATCTTTGAGCAGGGCCAGATGACGTCGGCCATTCAGTCTACGACACAAGAAGATGGTTTGGACGTCGATCAGTTCTTCACAGATCTGTTTATCGTTCTCAACTTGGAAGACAGTGCGCCCGAGCGAAAATCGATGGCGGCTCACTTCCAGGAGTTCCCCTACGTCAATGGTGGCCTGTTCCTAAAAGATGTGCCAGCCCCTAAGTTTGGCCGCAAGGCCCGCCGCATTCTGATCGATTGCGGCTCCCTAGATTGGTCTGAGATCAACCCAGATATTTTTGGCTCCATGTTCCAGGCAGTCATTGATGAGGAGCAGCGCGGAAATCTCGGGCAGCACTACACATCCGTATTGAACATCATGAAGGTAATCCAGCCGCTTTTTCTCGACAAGCTGTATGCGGAGTTGGATAAATCGCGTAAGAGCGCGCGCAAGTTGAAGGAGCTACTCGTTCGCCTTCAGAGCGTTCGAGTTTTTGATCCGGCCTGTGGCTCAGGCAACTTCCTGATCATAGCGTATAAGGAGTTGCGCAAGCTGGAGATGGAAGTGATCGATGCTCTAAACGCAGCGTCCGGTCAGGCTGAGATGTACTACTCCGGTATTCGGTTATCTCAATTCTACGGCATCGAAATAGACGACTTTGCTCATGAGGTCGCCATCCTGTCGTTGTGGCTGGCCGAGCATCAAATGAACATGGCCTTTAAAGTTAAGTTCGGGTATGCAGAGCCTTCACTACCTTTGCGTGATGCCGGAAATATCGTTTGTGATAACAGTTTGCGCTTGGACTGGGAAGCACTTTGTCCTCCTGTTGATACGAGCGGCAATCCCTATGAGGTCTATATTTGTGGTAATCCGCCATATAAGGGCTTCAACAAACAAGCCAAAAGCCACAAAAACGATATTGGTTTCGTCTTCGAGAACGAAAAACAATTTGGTAAACTTGATTACGTTTGTTGTTGGTTTTATTTGGCTGCCAAATATATTCACGAATCCACCAATCATACGGAGTCGGCTTTTGTATCCACAAGCTCTGTTTGCGAAGGTGAGCAGCCCGCTTTGTTATTTCCTATAATATTTCGAAACAATATCGAGATTGGCTTTGCTTATAGCTCATTCTTTTGGAAAAACAATGCGAAAGATAATGCATCGACCCGGTGTGTAATAATATCGCTCAGGGAAAAGTCAAGTTATAACAAATATTTATTCTCAGGAAAATCTATAAAAAAGTCACAAAACATAAATCCTTATTTACTTGATGGTGACAATGTTTTTCTTACCGGGTTGTCAAGCCCAATATCAGAAAGACCTGTCATGACATTAGGTAGTAACTCAATAGATGGAATGAACCTTATTATTACTGAGGCGGAGCGATCCGACTTTATAGACAAGAATCCGGAAGGTTCTAAATTTATTAAAAAGTTTGCTGGAGGATCTGATATTCTAAAGGGTAAGGTGCGTTATTGTATTTGGGTGACGGACTATGATTATGAAGAAGCGAAAAATTACGATTTTTTGAAGTCAAAATTCGATTCCTGCAAAAGCTATAGGTTAGGAGCTGGTCGCGATGCAAAAAAAATGGCGAATCAACCTTTCCGGTTTTGTTATATAACTCATCAAGAAAAGGATGCTCTTGTAATACCGCAAACATCTACAGGAAATAGAGCATATATACCGATCTCTATATCAAACCCCGATACAGTAATAAGTGCAAAAGCTTTCGCTATTTATAAACTGGACATGTTCATATTTGGTTTATTGTCTTCTAAAATGCATTATGAGTGGATGGATATAACGAGCGGAAAGCCTGCCGGTGGTGGTTTCGCTTATTCTGTGAGACAAACGTACAACACTTTTCCTCTCCCGTCGGTTAGTGAGGATCAACGGGGAATTATAGAATACTATTCTGAGAATATTCTTCTTACTCGGGAGGATTATCCAGATAAGTCACTTGCTGACCTTTACGATCCGGGAAATATGCCTGCGGCATTACTCGACGCTCATAAGGAGCTTGATCGCCAGGTTGAGAAACTTTATCGCGA
>Ga0136589_1001188_pt1 | contig 12058 bp, 7 predicted proteins | sample AntRauMFilla3764_FD_104640 | JGI IMG/M metagenome (GOLD analysis project Ga0136589, IMG submission 104640) | Saline lake microbial communities from Rauer Islands, Antarctica - Metagenome Filla 3 #764 | ecosystem: Environmental > Aquatic > Non-marine Saline and Alkaline > Saline | place...
AGAACCGCTGGAGCCCCCATCTTGGGCATACCCTAAGCCTGAGGATGCCAGCAGAACGAAAACTAGTAAATAAACACTTTTAATGGTATGCATAGAGAGAAAAAGCCTCGTTAAGAGGCATTGAGAACGCAACTAGACTAATTTGTTCGGAAATAAATTAGTAGCGAAGTGAAGCAGAGATATCGATCGTGTGATCTACGTAGCTTCTGAGCGAGCTGTTCAGCCGAGTAGGATCTTCTGAATCATTCTCGGTGTAGGTATAGCCTGCACCAAAACTCCAATACTGGTTCGGTGTGTAGGTCAGGCGTGCCCCCAGACGGGATTGATTGTCTTCGCGATTGGTTTGGTAATCCCGCAGAGTGTAATCCACGAATGCGGAAGCTGCGTAATAGCTATTGATCGAGTAATTGGAGGACAGAGAAACCCTGGTGTTTTCCGATGACACACCTTCCCCACCGACTCCGAAGTCGCGGGATAAGCCCATCGTGGTGGTCAACTTCGGCGTCGCTGCCCAAGTCAGATTTGAGTCGAGACCCAGCGTGCTGTCGGAAGAGGAGTTGACCCGGTCAGAGTCGCGGGTCCGATAACCGACTTTAAAGAAGCCGGTAAGCTTGGGCAGGAGATTACCACGGGCACCGACGTTGAAGAAATGATCTTCCGTGGTGTAGGAAGGACGACCAGGAATAATGAGTGGAAGGTTGCCGCCGAAATTTCTAGCGGGCAAGCTACTGACATCCGTTTCGCTGTAAGTGTAGCCGACGCTGAGGTCGACTTTCGGCGTCAGTTCGTAGAAAATATCGAGCGGCACGTCAAATCGCTCACGGTCTGCCAGCTGGTCATTATATGTCTGATACTCGGTTTCGCTATAGCGGAAACCTGCACCGAAACTAAATTTTGGGGAGAATCGATATTCTGAGTCCACCCGTCCCCCAAAAAGATCTGACTCGATGAGGTCGTCAGTAACCACGTTGGTGTCACCCGTCGCACTTTTCTGCTCGCGGAAATAAATTGAGCCGCTCAGGTCGAGCCGACTCGCGCGATAAGCACCATTGGCCTGAATATTAAAAAGCTCGGTATCCAATTTGCCGAGGTCGGCGTAGCGGCGAATTTCATATCCCGTCACTAGGCTAAGGTCTACGTTCGATGCACCGCGCCCGAAATTAACCTCAAAGCCGGGGGTCATTGACCACATGAGGTCCTCGACTTCGTTATTGTCGTTTCGGAAGACATTAGATGACCACTGGAGTCTGGACGAGCCATTGAAGTGAATATTCGTATTATCTCCGATCGAAACGAGTGGTGCGGCGGCTGACGACTGAGTCGCCGCGGCTGCCAGCAGGAGGACTAGAGGCAAGCTAGTAACGTTTTTGTGTTTCATGGGTTTAAATTTAGGTAGATTTTTGTTGCGCGAAAAATTAGTTCTGTCGTTAGTTGCAAATGATTACAAGCTTAAATTAAAATTTTTCGTGCCTAGGAGATTTACTACAATTTAAAAAAATATTCTCTGTTGTCTTGGTGTCAGCAAGCATTAAGGCTTGAAGCTATGACACTAAAGCATCAGCCTGCTTACCCCTTAGATTATCCATGAAGAAAGCACAGAAAAAAAGTCCAGACCAGCGCGAAAACCCAATTCTGCTGGGCTATGCAGTGCAGAGCAGATCACTGGACGGCCGCATACGCATCCGTTTTCGATGGGGGCGGCTATTTTCTACCTTTCTGCTACTGGCAGTCGTGGGCTGGTTCAGCCTCGGGGGAGCCCTCTATTTTTACTTCAAATACAATAAGGAGTTCGATGATGTCTCCTACGTAAATATGCTCACTCTCTTGCCCTTTGGCTTGGAAGAGCATCGGAAAGAGATGGGGGACTACCATATCGAGAAGGGACTCGACGAAATCAAAGAGGGCAATTACCGCGACGGGTTCAGGCTTTTGAGGCTTGGAGTCGCGCGATCACCCGGCAATCTCCAAGGCAGAACCGTATTGGCAGAATTCTACGAAATCGCGATCAAGCGTCCCGACATTGCGGCACAGCAGCTTCTGATAGGTCTAGATGAGGGCGGAATCGAAGACCTCGACTACCTGAAGCAGGCCTTACGTGTATTGCTACGCAACCAGATGGACGAGGAAATCCAGGCGCTGGCAGACGAGCATCTGCCCGAAGAGCCTGAGTTGACCGACCGGAACCGAATTCTGGCTTTTGGTGCCGCCAACGCAAATTATTTACGAGGCAACTTTGATCGCGCGGAAAACTACCTGATCAATTACAGGCTGATTGACTCACTGGAAGGCTTGCTACTCTCTTCTCAGATTAGCTGGGGCCGGAATGATAAGATCGCTGCCATCACTAAGATGGAGGCCTCTCTGGGCAAATTCCCAAACTCCGAACCTCTGCTCTTACAATTGAGTCGTTACAATCGTGAACTGGGCAATCTGGACGATGCGAGGCGATACGCCATTCTTCGCAATGTTAGCGCCCCGCTGAGCGCGGCACCCCGCCTCGAACTTCTCTACATCTACAACAAGGCCGGAGATAATGAGAGCGAGAAACGTGAAACACAACGCATGCTCAAGCAGTTTCGCGACGATGAAAATGCGCTGCAAGCACTGGCTAATTTCGCCGCAGAAACCGGTAATATCGACCTCGCACGCCGCACCTACGAGGAAGCGCTGGAAAACGAGTTTGCCATCGACGCATTTGCACTGCTCCTGATTGAGGCCCACTTGTCGAGTCAGGACTTCAATGGCGCACTTTACTTCGCAGAAGAATTACTCAAGGAACAACCTGACTGGCTAAGTGAGCGCTGGGCGACCTTTAATAGTCTGCGCGCGGTCGCCTCCTACGGCGTGGATCAACCTGATTTGGGCGAAATCTACCTGCAGGACTTCCTGAACGGGAAAAACAATCAAGCCGAGACTTTCTCAGCAGTTGCCCGCTACTTCTCGACAATTGACCGTCTCCCACAAGCACGGAGGGTTTTACTCACCGCTTACCAAAGAAATCCCAGCAACCAAAAGATCCTCTCCGAGCTCATTCGGGCCGAATTACAGCTGGGCTACACCGAAAACTTAAATCGCCTACTACCCCGTCTCCTTCAGATGCGCCGTCCGCAGGAGGAACTATTGATCGAGGCCTACCGAAAGCTGGGTAGTGATCGCTTCATCTTTACGCCGAACAGAGAAGGCCTGTTGCTTGAACTCAGTGCAATCCTTAGAAGGAACACTCAAGTGCCTCTCTTAGATACTTAACTTCGACACCTGGAGCCACTCGGATGCGGATGCCGCCTTAAGACACCGGGGGTTGGATGAGCTCGACCCGGGTTGAAATAACGCGGCGCTCGTCAACTTGTTCGATACAAACTCTCATGTTGTGGAGTTCCAGCGTTTCACCCTGTTCAGGAATTCGCCCGAGTTCACCGGTAATCAGTCCGCCAAAAGTGGAGACATCGTTGTTCTCAATTTCCAAGTTGAGTGCCTCCTCCACATCGTGAATCGGTGCCAGTGCTGAGATGCGATAGCTCCCCCCCCTAGGTAAGGCGATGATCTGCTCTTCCTCACTGTCGAATTCATCCTGAATCTCACCGACCAGCTCCTCCAGAATCGATTCGAGAGTGATCACCCCGGCGACTCCGCCAAACTCATCGGTAGCCAAGGCCATATGAAAACGCGCCCTTAGCATGCGCTGCAGTGCCTCCTCCAGAGGGGTCTCTAAATCGAAAACAGCTACATTGCGTTTCAAATTCATTAAATCAATTTGCGAGACTGGTTCACGCCATCGGAAGATATCTTTAATGTGGATTAAGCCGACACAATCATCCAGGCTTTCTCTACAGAGCGGGTATCGCGTGTGGCCTGCTTGTTTCATCTTCTCTAAGTTCGTCCCTATACCCTTTTCCAAATCGCAAATGACGACCTGGCTTCGAGGCAACAAGACATCGTGCACCACAAGATTCCGCATCTGCATCGCGCGATCCAAAATCTTCCGCACGACGCCCGATATCGCCTGACTGTCTTCACCCATTGCACGGATCTGAACGTCAAGGTCGAGAGGGTTGAATTCATCCTCCATCTCGACGCCAAGGCTGCGATAGAGCCCACGCTTCAGTAGTCGAAAAAACTGCATTAACGGGTAGGTAACGATCTGAAAAGCAAGCAAAACACGGTAAGATCGCCTCAAGCCGGCCGCAGGATCCCGCATGGCAATACCTCTGGGCAGAATTTCTCCAAATATAAAATGGACTGATACGGCACAAGTAAAGGCAACGGGGATCACAATCCACTGGTTCGCCTCCAACACCAGATCAATGAGCGTGAAAAAGTCGTTCACCCATGGAATCAGAAGTAAACCAACGGCGACGGCACATAAGGTTTTGCTGAAACGGATCACCCGCCCGCTCAGGTCGCTATTCTCAATGAGCCGGAGAATCCCTCTTCTACGCTTGAGACGCTCGATTTGCGCATCATCCACTTCGCCGTAGCGAAGCTTCATCAGGCTGATCTCGCACATGACAACGAAGCCATGCAGCACAAGCATGATGCTCACTGCCAGCGACAAAATCAAGAAACTGATCCAGTCCGCACTCATGCGGTTTCGAGCAACCCGGACATGGCCTCAAGCAAGCGCCTATTCTCAGCGGGACGCCCGACTGTGATGCGCACGTATTCCGGCATCCCATAGGGTGCCAGTGGACGCACGATAATACCGCGTTCTTGCAGTTGTTGAAAGACCTTCATCCCATCGCCCACACGGCTCAATACGAAATTGGCGGAACCGCGGAAGGTCTCAATGCCCATCGCCTGCAAGCCTTCGCATAGAAGCTCACGGCCCTGCTCATTTTCCCGCCGACACATTTTGACGAAGTCGTGATCCTCCAGTGCCGCTGTGGCTGCGGCCTGGGCAACTGAGTTGACGTTGAAGGGCTGGCGCACGCGCTGCAGGAGCGCGATCAATTCCGGGTCCCCATAGGCATACCCCACGCGGAGCCCTCCCAGACCGTAGATCTTGGAGAACGTCCGCATGCAAATCAGTTTTCTACCAGCCTCAATCTGCCGACGAAGATCGGGCGCTGCATCGAGATACTCCGCATACGCCTCATCGAGGCAAAAAATCACCTGCTCCGGCAAGTTTTCAGCCAACTTGATCAGTTCGGACTCCGGATTTGCCGCACCGGTAGGATTATTGGGACTGGCCACGAAGAGCAGCCGCGTTCGATCCGTCACGGCGGCCTGCATGGCTTCCAGATCATGAACAAAGCCCTGCATCGGCACCTCGACTGGAGTCGCTCCAAAAAGTTTAGCCACGAGTTTATACACAATAAAGGCCTGCGTGCCCATGATCGCTTCGACTCCCGGGCGAAGGAAGGCATGCCCCAACAGCTCGATAATTTCGTTGGATCCGTTACCAATCAGAATGGAATCCGCCGGGACTCCGCGCAGACGCGAGAGAGCGGCACGCAGATCATTGCAGCCACCATCCGGGTAGAGGTGGACCTGCTTCATCGCGGCCTGGCCGGCTTCGATGCCCATGGGAGAAGGGCCAAAAGGATTTTCGTTGGAGGCAAGTTTAGCCACGCCCGCAGGATCCAACCCATACTCGCGTGCGACATACTCGATGGGTTTGCCCGGTTCATAGACCGGTTGTTCCAAAACACCGGGATTAGCAAGTTCAGCGTAGTTCATTGAATTTAGCTTTGAACTTGCGTCGCCAATGACCGATTGCAACAAAAACTACTACTTATGAAGATTCTCCTCACCGGAGCCTCCGGCCTCCTCGGAAATGCCTACGCCCTCGCCGCCGTCCGCCGCGGCCACGAGGTGATCGCACTCGCCAATCAAAATCGCCCCATAGCGAGAGGGCTCGCGCGGAGCTTGCAGCTCGACCTGTCCGCGCCAGATCCACTCACCAGCCTTTGTCTCGAAAGCTGGCCGGATGCCGTCGTCAACTGCGCCGCCATCTCAAACCCCGCGTCCGTCGAGGCTGAGCCCCCGCTCGCAGAAAAAATCAATGTCGCACTGCCACGACACCTGGCCCAACTCTCGACCCACATCGGAGCACGCCTCATCCACATATCGACCGACATGGTCTTCGACGGTCGGTCCGAAGTACCCTATCGCTCGACGGATATGCCCGCGCCGACCAATCTCTACGGCCAGACCAAGCTCATGTCCGAGCGCGAAGTGCTCGAATACAATCCGGAAGATCCAGTGGTCCTGCGCATCCCCATCCTCATGGGCAACAGCCCCGGCGGCCAGCGTAGCGTCCACGAGAAGCTCATTGCTCGAATTCGCGCGGGCCAGCGTCCGAAACTCTTTTGCGACGAAATCCGCCAACCCGCCTCGGCAGAAAACGTCGCCGAAGTCATGCTCGAACTGACAGAGCGCCGTGACCTGCATGGCATTTTCCACTGGGCCGGCAGCGAGGCGCTCAGTCGCTTCGAGATGGGCCAACGCATCCTTCGTCACTTTGGCATCGACCCCGAAGCGATTGAGTCTGCCAGTCAAAAGGATGATCCCGAAATGACCGACCGACCGACAAACCTGACCTTCAATCTGCACCCCATCGTCAGCAAACTAAAGACTCGCCCGCAAGATTTCGATCAGCAGCTCGAAGAACTCACCCGGGTCGAACCCTTTCAGGCTTAATGTTCATCACTCTGCCCAATACCTTCGGTGACGCCGTCACCAATATGGCGATCGATGCCGCTCTCCTCGAAACGCTCCCTGTGGACCTCGTCGTTTTCCGCCACTATGGATGGTCCGAGCCTGCCATCACTTTCGGCTACAGCCAGCTCTACAGCGAAGTGGCGACCCTTGCCCCGGATGAGGTCACCCTCTGCCGGCGACTGACCGGAGGTGGAATCGTGGACCATCGTAACGACTGGACCTATGCGCTCGTCATCCACCGGGCAGCGGAGTGCGCGCTGCTCTCCTCGACCGACCTTTACGCCAAACTGCACGCAGCCCTCGCCGGCGCCCTGACACAGCAAAAGATTGAGACGCGCCTTGCGCCTTGCCCGAGAAAGTGCAGCGAATCGGCAGCCAAGCCCGCTGGCCCGGACCAGTGTTTTGTGCAGCCCGTGATGAACGACGTTCTCCACCCGAACGGAGCAAAAATTGCCGGTGCCGCCATGAAGCGCACCCGCAAAGGCCTTCTCATCCAGGGCTCCATCGACCGTGGCACACTCCCAGACAGCTTCGACGAGCAACATTTTGCCGCTGCATTCACGACAGCACTCGCTGAAACGCTGAAATTAGCGCGGAAGCAACCCGAAGACCTACGCAGCCTCTTTGATGGCAGCCTCATCCAGGAGCAAAAAATCCGCTTCGCGAGCGAAGCCTGGTCACTGCGAAGGTGAGCACACTGGCGATTGTGAATAGCTTCGACTTGCATCCATCCCCAGCCCCCTCAGTCTGGTCCGACTGATGCCTGAAAAAGATACCGAATTCGTCCATCTACACGTCCATACCGACCATAGTCTGCTGGATGGATGCAGCCGGACGGATCGACTCTGCCAGCGCGCCGCCGAGCTGGGGATGAAGGCCCTCTCCATCACCGACCACGGTGTTCTCTACGGCCTGACCAGCTTCTTTAAACAGGCGGAGGCCCATGGCATCAAGCCGCTCCTCGGCTGTGAAATCTATCTGGTTTACGAAGATGAACTGGCGACGGTTAATGAGGAGCGCGCCAAGCAAAAGAGCTACCACATGGGCCTGCTGGCGAGAAACTTCAAGGGCTACCAGAACCTCTGCAAAATCGTCTCCCGGGCCCACACCCAGGGCTTCTACCGCAACCCGCGCACCGACCTCAAAACCCTCGCCGCCCACGCCGAGGGTCTCATCGGATTCTCCGGCTGTCTCGCGGCCTACATTCCACGCATGCTCCTGGCGGGTGAATTCGAAAAGGCCCGTGAGGCCTGCGGTCGTTTTATCGACCTGTTCGGTAAGGAATTTTTCATCATCGAAATTATGGATCACGGGATCGAGGAGCAGCGCCGCATCATCCCCGACCTCATCAAGCTCGCGACAGAGTTCGAGCTCAAGATCGTGGCCACCAACGACGTGCACTATGTTAATAACAGCGACTGGGAGCCACACGATGCCCTCCTCTGCATCCAGACCGGGGCCAAGGTGCGCGAGGAAAAGCGCATGCGCTACGATGCCCACCAGTTTTATCTCAAATCACGCAACGAGATGGAGCTGGCCTTCAAAGAGGTGCCAGAGTCGATCATTAACACCTCCGCCGTGGCCGAAATGTGCGAGGTTAAACTCCCCTTCGGCGAGGACCACTACCCCGTCTATGAGCGCCCCATCGAAATTTCTTTTAACAACGACGAGGCCAGCTTCGACCGCATTCTCGACATCTATGTCGAAAAGAAAAACGCCGTCCTCACCCGCGATGGCAACGATCCCATCGAACTCACGGATGACGAGCGGGCCAAGCACAAGTCGAACGGCCTCTATCTTTTCGAACTCTGCAAGCAGGGCCTGAAGGCGCGCTACGGCACCGATTACGACGTCTGCCACACCGACTGGGACAATGCTTCCGCTGCCGATAAACGCTACTGCGAGCAGCTCGATTACGAGCTAGCCATCATCACCGGCACGGGCTTCGTCGACTACTTCCTCATCGTCTGGGACTTCATCAACTGGGCCCGCCAGCAAGGCATCCCCGTCGGCCCTGGCCGGGGCTCGGGCGCCGGCTGCATCGTCGCCTACGTCCTGAAAATTACCGACATCGACCCGCTCAGCTTCGGGCTCCTCTTCGAGCGGATGCTCAACCTGGAGCGTGTCTCGCCCCCCGACTTCGACGTGGACTTCTGCATGCGCCGACGCGACGAAGTCGTGAACTACGTGCGCGAGAAGTATGGCAAAGACCGAGTCGCCAATATCATCACCTTCGGCACCTTTGGTGCCAAGATGATCGTGCGCGATCTCGCCCGCGTCAACGACATCGAATATGCCGAGGCCAACAAGCTCGCCAAGATGATCCCCGACGAGCTTAACATCACGCTCGAAGACTCAGTCAGAAAATCGCCTGAGCTCGCCGCCGAGATTAAAAACAACCACGTCGCAAAAATCATCTACGATCAGGGCCGCGTCATCGAAGGCATGATCCGCAACACCGGCAAGCACGCCTGCGGCGTCATCATCGCCGACCAGGACATCACCAACCTGATTCCGGTCACCCTCCAGGAGGGCGACCTCACCACCCAGTATCCCAAAGGCCCGTCCGAAGATCTTGGCCTGCTCAAGATGGACTTTCTGGGGCTCAAGACCCTGACCGTCATTGCCGATGCGCAGGATAACGTCCGCGCCACCCGCGACTTGACGGATTTCAATGTCGAGCGGGTGCCGCTCGACGACCAGGCCACTTTCGACTTGCTCAACTCCGGCCGCACCACCGGCGTGTTCCAGCTCGAGTCCGGCGGCATGCAGCAGCTTTGCCGACAGATCGGCCTCAGCTCTTTTGAGGAAATCATCGCGCTCATCGCCCTCTACCGGCCGGGCCCGATGCAGTTTATCCCCCAATTTATTGAAGGCAAAAAAGACCCCTCCACCGTGGTCGTGCCCCACCCGCTCCTCAAAGAACTCGTGGAAGAAACCTACGGGGTCCTGGTCTATCAGGAGCAGGTCATGCAAGCCGCCCAGATTATTGCCGGCTACACTCTTGGCGGCGCGGATGTTCTCCGCCGCGCGATGGGGAAGAAGATTCAAAAGGTGATGGACGCCCAGAAGGACGTCTTCACCAAGGGGGCCAAGGAGACCAATGACATCGACCGTAAAACCGCCGAGTCGATCTTCGCCCTGCTGGAGAAGTTTGCCGAATACGGTTTCAACAAATCGCACTCTGCTGCTTACGCCATGCTGAGCTACCGGACGGCCTACCTGAAGGCCAACTATCCGGTCGAGTTCATGGCCGCCGTGCTCAGCTCCGAACAAGGCAATGCGGACAAGCTCTCGCACATACTCGAAGAATGCAGTGCCATGAACCTGCCCGTGCTCAGCCCCGACGTAAATCTCTCCGGCAGCACCTTCACCCCGGTCGTCGAAGAGAGTTTGCCGCAAGACCACAGCACTCGTGGCGAAGCCAAAGCCCTGCCTAGCTCGGAGAGCGAAGCGGGGTCCATCCGCTTCGGTATGGCGGCGATCAAAGGCGTAGGCGAAGGCGCCGCCGAAGTGATCATCGAAGAGCGTGAAAAAGGCGACCCCTACGTATCGTTCCGTGACTTCATCACCCGACAGTCGGATAAAAATGTCAACCGCCGCGTCATGGAAGCCCTGATCAAGACCGGAGCCTTCGACTCATTTGGCACCGACCGGGCCGCCCTGCTGCACGATCTCGATGCCGAACTGGCTGAGGCCGAGAGCCTACGCCGCGACCGCGAGGCCGGACAGTCCAACCTCTTCGGCGACCTGCTCGACATGGACGCAGGTGTGGCCGAAGAGGACAAACCCGAGAATCACCCCAGTAAGGTGCCCGCCATGCCCATGGCTGAAAAGCTCGGTTACGAGAAGGAGTTACTTGGCTTCTACATTTCCGGACACCCGATGGACGCCTACGCCGGCCTCGACCTCACAATCGATACTTTCAAAAGCCCGGACGAACTGGTCAAATTCGACGACCGCACCAGCTTCCGAATCGCCGGCATTATCAGTGGCCTCGCGATCAAATACACCCGCAAAGACAGCCGTCAGATGGCCGTCTTCCAGCTCGCGACCCGCACCCACAGCTACGAGATGATCATGTTTCCCGATCCCTACGAAAAAAACGGTGCGCGTCTCGAAAACGGCAAGCTCTGCCTCATTCACGGGCTGATCGGCCGCCGCAACGGCGAAATGAGCCTGGCAGCCCACGAGGTCTATGAACTGGAAAGCTCCATTCCCAACATCATCCAACGCGTCAACTTCATCCTCCATCCCAATGACCAGGCCACCCACTTCATCGAGCTCCTGCGCGAAACCATCGAGAACGAATATGGCTCCACCCTGGTCAATATCAGCTTCCTCGTGGACGACTGGATCGTCGAGGCTCAGACGGCCCAGTCCCTCACCTTCACCATCAACAGCAGCAACTATAAAAAGCTGCGTAAGCACTCCGCCCTCGCAGGAGTCCGTATTGAATCCGTCGCCACCCCCGTAATCGACGACCGCCGCCCCTGGCAAAAGTTCAGTAAGGCAGGATGAGGCATTTTTGCCCGTTTCCGATATGCGTCAGGTCCCCACACAACCACCAATGAATGAAGTGCATGCCTAAAAACTTACCGAGGTCTATGCCGAGCTGATGCAACGCCTGAAAGAAGACACGCTCCACGCCTTCGAGCCACCCCGATAATTCCCACCGGGCGAAAGATGCCATCGATTTCGACCAAAAAATCAGTTCCCCGGTGGCTCGTAGCATCGGTCCGTCAGGCCCATGTCACAGGTGAGAAGGGGAAGATCTCATAGAAGCGCCAAAAGAAAGACGTGGTGGCCTCGAATTCTCTCGGAAGGGACCTGTCGCAACAGGCAACCGCAGATAATCGAATCGCGAACTTGACCGCCTCCTACGAGCGCTTCGGTGCAGTCAAGACACTGCCCGCGAACCCGAAATACGCAGCGGATTCGGCAGAATGAAACACAGACCCCGGCCACCTCACCCAAAGACCTTTTCCCTCAGACCTTGGATCGTCGCCAGGTCTTGCCAGTCCGCACCGCGCAGTGGATTGACCTTTGGCGGGTATTTGCGCCCCTTCGCCATTTGCCAGGCTCCCACGAAGCCCCGCACGAACTCGGTGCTACCCAGAATGGCCCCATCCGTAAAGTAGCGCACCCGGCAGCGCAGCACCGTCGCTCTCGGCAGGATCGCATCCTCTTGCTCCAGCACCTTGAGGGCCTTCTTTCGAGCCGCCTCCGATAGTCCGACCTCCCCGGCCCACTTACCAAAAATCAGTTCCCGGTGCATTTGCAAAGCATCCGCTGCCGAAAGCTCTTCACGCGCCGCACCACCCGCATAAGCCGCCCAAATGTGGCCTATGCCCTTCCGCGCCAACTGCCCTGAAGTTGGCGATTCGCCCGGCCCGCC
>Ga0136589_1001194_pt1 | contig 12026 bp, 6 predicted proteins | sample AntRauMFilla3764_FD_104640 | JGI IMG/M metagenome (GOLD analysis project Ga0136589, IMG submission 104640) | Saline lake microbial communities from Rauer Islands, Antarctica - Metagenome Filla 3 #764 | ecosystem: Environmental > Aquatic > Non-marine Saline and Alkaline > Saline | place...
CGGACTGCGCCTCGCTCAAGTCCACCTGGATGGACTCGCTGGCGTCCATCGCCGAATCCATCGTGAACTCGATGGTCTGGGTCTGTGCGCCCGCGTTCGGGACAATACTCGTCACGGCGACGCCGTCGGTCGGCTCGTCGGCGTACACCACGAACTCGTCGCTGCTCGCCTTGCTATTCCGCTCGTAGCTCACTAACACGCGGAAATCCTCGTCCGTCACGTTCGCCGCCGTCGGTGACCCAGTCGTGGCGCCCACGTAAAACTCGGCGAAGGACACCTGTGCCGTCCCGTTCGGTGAGAGTGTCACTGTTCCGGACGCGTTTGCCTCGGCAGTCGTGAACTCCCCGCCAGCAGTGTCGTAGACGTCCTCGTTCCGGTTCTGTGCCAGCGACAACGTCAGTCCTCTCGCGCCGACGTACGAGTACTCGGGGTCTGTGAGCGGGACGTCTACGGACTCGGTCTGTGCGCCGTTCGACACGGCGAGTTCGCTTCGTCCATACCCGAGCCCGGCGCCCTTGTCCGAGAGGCCGGTGAGTGCACCGTTCTCTGGGAGGACGGTCACGTCCGTGATGGTGACGTCGCTCGCGAACTGGTTTTCCACAGTGAAGGAGACGCCACCGGGAACCTGGTCGCCGTCCTCCCCGTCGAACGCGGAGCCGTCACCCAGGTAGACGAGTGACCCGCCGCTCCCACCCTCCGCCGCCGGACTCGTCGTGTCGACGTCGACCTCCACTCGTTCCTGCGCGTCACTGTTGTCGAGGATGGAGAGCGTCGTCGTTGTGTCCTCGTTGTTCCCGGCGACGAAGGTCGCCCGCCCGTCCTCGTTGGTGACCGCACTGGCGGCGTCGAAGGGGTTGGTTCCGTTCACGGACACCGTCACCCCCGACTCGGGATTGTTGTACGCGTCGCGGGCCTCGACGGTGACGCTGTCGTCGTCGCTCTCCACGAGCGTGAGGTACGTCGGGGGCGACCCCTCGGTGTCGCTGCCGACGCCGACCTTCGCGGTGCGGAGCGTGAACGGCCCGCTCCAGTCGACCGAGAGCGTCACGCGGTCCGTGCCGTTCTGGACGACGGAGACGTTCGGATTGTCGCCGAGGCCCGTGCTGTTCCGAAGGACGCTCGCGTCTACGACCGTCGGTACCGTGACGTTCACGGGCTGCCCGGGGTCGTCGGGCTGGACCTGTACGCGCTCGGCTGGCGCGCTCAGGGCCGCCGGGTCCAGGGCCACTGACGACGACCGCGACGTGCTCAGCGACCCGTTGAGTGCGACCAGGGAGACGGTGCGCGTCTCGCTGTCCACGAGCAACTGGTCGGTCAGCGGCACCGAAATGTTCTGCTCGGGGTAGTAGTTCGAGAGCAAGGACGCCTCGTAGCGCAACCGAGGTGCGTCACGGTACTCGTGGTACCCCGGAACGAACGAGAGGGACTTCGTCGGCTGCGCCCACGAGCCGTCGAGGTAGTCCCGCGTCTCGGGGTTCGTCGCGTTCACGTTCGACACCATCACGGTCGGGTCGTCGTAGGTGTCCGTCCTGAGCGTGCCCGCGGCTGGCGGCGGATTCACGAGGAACACGCGGTTCGGGTACTCCGTCCCGAGCGAGACCGTCGCGGGGCGCGCGTCGCCGGTCTCGGCCGTCGCGACGAGCGCGTTCCGAACGTCGACGAGCTGCCCCTGGACCTGCTGGCTGTGGCGGTACTCGACGTCCGAGTTCTCGGCTGGGACGACCGTCGCCTGGTAGACCGAGAGGGCGATGATGATCGTGGCGAAGAGCAGGACTGCCCCCACTTGCACCGTTACCCCCCGGGTGTCGTCCCTGAAACGCACAGTTGGGTGAACTCTGGAGGCGAGGGGTATAAACGCGGCGGCTACCGGCTCAGTCGTCGTCTTCGATGACTTCGGGGTCCGAGAGCGCGCTCTGGAGGCTGTCGAGTCCGTTCACCCACTCGGTGACGAGGCCGTACTCGACGTCGTCCAGGACGGCCATGTCGAGGTCGTCGCCGTCAGCGACGCGCGTGCCGCCGGCCGCGACGAGGCCGAGCGCGCGGTCGAGATCCTCCTCGCTCTCGGCCTCGACGGCCGCGTGGACGTACTCCTCGACGGACGCTTCGTCGGCGGGGCCATCGGCGACGTACTGCTCGGCGCTGTAGAAGACGGCGACGAGGCTCGTCTGGACGCCGTCGACGAGCATCAGTTTGTCCTCGTCGTCGAACGCGGGCTCGGCGAGCACGACCTCGCGGATGTCCGCGAGCTCGTCCATTCCCTCCTCCTGGCCGAGTTCGTCGTCGTCGTAGGCCTTCAGGATCTTCGCGACGGCGATGGCGACGTCGTCCTGGAGGTTCAACAGGAGCCGCGCGGAGTCCTCGTCCTCGGGGTCCAGTTCCTCCTCGCGGAGGCGGTCGAGCCAGTTCTGCCAGCGTTCCTCGGAGTAGAACTCCTCTTCGGGGGCACTCATACCCGAACGGCCGGCCGCGCGAGACAAAGGCCTTTCCTTAACGGAGCGGGTTCCACCCCTACTGTCGCGGAGCCTGCGAGCGGGAGAGCCACCGAGGACGCCGCTCAGTCCATCGTCGCCTCGGTGTCGACGCCGTAGACGGCCAGCGGGGTCTCGACGTGTGCCACTCGAACCGTCTCCTCGTGGCCGTCGGCCAGGAGCCAGCGCACGCGCCGCGGAACGGTCTTCGGCCCCATCACGGCGCCCGGACGGTCGGCGTCGTCCACGAAGTCCGTCTCCATCAGGAACGGCGCGCCTTCCTCGGCGGCTTCCGTGAGGTAGTCCTTCTCACACATCACGCTCGGCGTGCAGCCCGCGAGCCGGCCGCTCGCGTAGTGCTTCACCACCTTCTCCGGTGCGAGCCCCGCGTCCTCGGCCCACACCGCGACCTCGGTGAGGTCCTCGGTGGCCTCGGTGTGGAGTTGGAGTGCGACGCCAGCCTCTGCCGCGCGCTCGCACGCGTGCCGGATGACGCCGTTCGACGCCTCCCAGACGGCGTCGCTCACGTCGTAGTGCGGGCGGCCGGACTTCAGCGCGACTGCGCGCCCCTCGCTTGCGACGTCGGCGGCCTCGTCGATACCCGCGCACAGCAGGTCCCGCGCCTCTTCGGGAGTGAAACCGTGCTCGTCGACGAGCCGAGAGACGAGCCCCGGATGGACGCCGAGCACGGGCCACGCGTCTCCGTCCAGAATCTCGCGGGCCGCGTCGACGAGCCGGACCGTCTCCTCGAACACCGGGCGGAAGTCCGGTCCAGACTCCGGTTCGACGCCGAGGTGCCAGGAGGGCTTGTTCACCACGAGCAGGTGCGTGCCGCCCGCTCGCGAGAAGTCGCGGACGGCGTCGAGTCCCTGGTTCTCGGCGTCGAGGTGGAGGTGGTCGTCGAGCACCGGGGTGTCGAACTCGGTCATGGCTCGCGGTTCGCGTCCGTCGCCCGAAAGCCTGTCCGTCCCGGTCCGACGCCGTCGGCTCACCCCCAGTAATCCATGTGTTCACGCCGCGCGAGCGCTGCGAACGCTTAACCCGGATGGCGCAGAATCCACGGGTGGACACACCGTCCTTTCCCCACATGCACGTAGACATCACTCACCGTCCCTCGTACGCGCACCTCGTCGTCGACCTCGACCCCGGCGAGTCCATCGTCGCGGAACCCGGCGCGATGGTCAGCCACTCTCCCGAGATCAGCATCGAGACGTCGACGACCCGCGACGGCCTCCTGAGTTCCGCGAAGTCGATGCTGGGCGGCGAATCCGCGTTCGCCAACGAGTTCGTCGCCGAGACCGAACCCGGCCGCGTCACACTCGCGCCGCCGAAACCCGGCGACATCTCCCAGCACGAACTCGAGGACGAGACGATATACGCCGTCGACGGCGCGTTCCTCGCGGCCGACGCGAGCCTCGACGTCGCCTCCGAGTGGGGCGGCCTCAAATCGGTGCTCGCGGGCGCGAGTGTGATGCCGCTTACCCTCTCCGGAACCGGCACGTTGTTCCTCGAAGCCTTCGGCGGCATCGAGCGCGTCGACCTCGGGCCCGGCGAGTCCTACGTCGTCGACAACGACCACGTCGTCGCCTGGGAGGAATCCGTGGACTTCGACGCCCGCCGCGTCGGCGACCTCAAATCCAGCCTGCTCAGCGGCGAGGGCATCGTCATGGAGTTCACGGGCGGCGGGTCTGTCTGGTACCAGACCCGCGGCCTCGACGCGTTCACGAGCGCGATCGCAGAAGCGCTGCCGTCCAACGGCGACGGCGGTGCAGACGTCGAGTTCTGAGTTACTCTCCGAGCACGACCGCGTCTGTCGCGGCGTGCTGGAGCGCGTCTGAGCGGCCGTGCTCGCCGGGTGCTATGGCGAGCGTGCGCACGCCCCGGCGCTCTGCCTGCTCGAACACGGGCTTGAAGTCGGTGTCCCGGGAGGCCACCGCGAGCACGTCGACACCCTCGTCCAGGACGAGTTCGGTGGCGTCGACGGCGAGTTTCACGTCCACGTCCCCGCTCGTGACGCGCACGTCGTAGCCCCGCGCTTCGCCTGCCTGGATGAGCGACGGCGTCGCGTGCTCGTCGAGGTAGAGCCGCGTCACTGCCAGCGGCCCGACGTCGCTGGCCGCCTCCCGCACGTCGTCTAAGTCCACGTCGAACTCCTCGCGGAGGACGTTCGGGCCGTCGACGAACAGCGCCACGCCGCCCGCGTCGTCCTCCAGGAGCTCCCGCAGTCGGTCCATGTGCTCTGTCGGCACTCGCCGGCCAAGAGCGTGCCGGAACACGCGCCCCGCTCCGTCCGACGCTTCGCCGTGGGCTGGCCAGAACGCTGCAACAATGGTGGCGGTACACTTCCGGTTCTATACATCGACATCCGGTGTATGTCACTCTCGTCAGTCCCGACCGTCGAGGAAGCCCGCTACGCGGAGGTCGACGAACCGATCACCGCACGCGTCGTGCTCGCGGCGTTCGCCGGCGGTCTCGCCGGACTCGTCCTCATGGCGCCGGTCGTCGCTGGCATCCCGCTCCTCCTCGGCGTCTTCCAGGTCGAGCCACTGCTCGAGGTGATTCCACTCGTCGACGGCGGCCCGCTGATCGGCGTCCTCGTCTTCGCGCTCGGTGGCGTCTTCGTCCTCCCGCTGTTCTTCATCGTCACGGCGACCTTCCTCCCGCCGCGGGAGCCCCGGTGGGCGCGCGGTATCACGATGAGCACGCTGTTCTGGGTGACGTTCCTCTACCTGTTCTGGCCGGGGGGTAGCATGTTCGCCGACGGCGTCTTCCTCGTCGTCACCCTGCTCGGCCACTGGGTGTACGGCCTCGCGCTCGGTGTCGTCACGCACACCCTCACGGGCATCCCCGAGCACGACGTCTGAGCCCGTTCCGATTTACGAAAGCATTACTTCCCGGGCGACGACGCTCCGCGTATGGGTCTTCGAACGCCGCCGCTGTACGGTCGGCACGAGGACCGCGGGGCCTCCTTCACGGAGTTCGGCGGCTGGAACATGCCAGTCGACTTCGACGGTATCCGGGAGGAACACACCGCGGTCCGCGAGGCCGCGGGCATCTTCGACGTCTCCCACATGGGGGAGATCGAGGTGTCCGGGCCAGACGCCGAGCGCCTGATGCAGCGGCTCACCACCAACGACGTCTCCTCGCTCGACCCCGGGGACGCCCAGTACTCGGCCATCACGGACGAGGAGGGTGTCATGCACGACGACACAGTCGTCTACCGACTCCCCGGCGGCTGGGACGCCGAGTTCCTGTTCGTGCCGAACGCCGGCCACGACGAGGAAGCCTTCGACCGCTGGACGACCTACCGCGACGACGAGGGTCTCGACGCCACCGTCGAGAACGTCACCGAGGACTACGGCATGGTCGCCGTCCAGGGCCCCGAAGCCCCGGACCTCGTCGCCGCACGCGCGAGCGAGGATGTCCTCGACCTCTCGATGTTCGAGGCGGCAAGCGCGGACGTCGCCGGCGTCGACACCCTCGTCGCGAACACCGGCTACACGGGCGAAGCAGGCTTCGAGGTCGTCTTCCCCGCCGACGGCGCCGGCGCCGTCGGCGGGGAAGACGACCTCGAAGCCTGCTTCGCCCGTGTAGCCGGTGTTCGCGACGAGGGTGTCGACGCCGGCGACGTCCGCGCTTGCCGCCTCGAACATCGAGAGGTCGAGGACATCCTCGCTCGCGCGTGCGGCGACGAGGTCCGGGGCTTCGGGGCCCTGGACGGCGACCATGCCGTAGTCCTCGGTGACGTTCTCGACGGTGGCGTCGAGACCCTCGTCGTCGCGGTAGGTCGTCCAGCGGTCGAAGGCTTCCTCGTCGTGGCCGGCGTTCGGCACGAACAGGAACTCGGCGTCCCAGCCGCCGGGGAGTCGGTAGACGACTGTGTCGTCGTGCATGACACCCTCCTCGTCCGTGATGGCCGAGTACTGGGCGTCCCCGGGGTCGAGCGAGGAGACGTCGTTGGTGGTGAGCCGCTGCATCAGGCGCTCGGCGTCTGGCCCGGACACCTCGATCTCCCCCATGTGGGAGACGTCGAAGATGCCCGCGGCCTCGCGGACCGCGGTGTGTTCCTCCCGGATACCGTCGAAGTCGACTGGCATGTTCCAGCCGCCGAACTCCGTGAAGGAGGCCCCGCGGTCCTCGTGCCGACCGTACAGCGGCGGCGTTCGAAGACCCATACGCGGAGCGTCGTCGCCCGGGAAGTAATGCTTTCGTAAATCGGAACGGGCTCAGACGTCGTGCTCGGGGATGCCCGTGAGGGTGTGCGTGACGACACCGAGCGCGAGGCCGTACACCCAGTGGCCGAGCAGGGTGACGACGAGGAAGACGCCGTCGGCGAACATGCTACCCCCCGGCCAGAACAGGTAGAGGAACGTCACCCAGAACAGCGTGCTCATCGTGATACCGCGCGCCCACCGGGGCTCCCGCGGCGGGAGGAAGGTCGCCGTGACGATGAAGAACAGCGGGAGGACGAAGACGCCACCGAGCGCGAAGACGAGGACGCCGATCAGCGGGCCGCCGTCGACGAGTGGAATCACCTCGAGCAGTGGCTCGACCTGGAAGACGCCGAGGAGGAGCGGGATGCCAGCGACGACCGGCGCCATGAGGACGAGTCCGGCGAGACCGCCGGCGAACGCCGCGAGCACGACGCGTGCGGTGATCGGTTCGTCGACCTCCGCGTAGCGGGCTTCCTCGACGGTCGGGACTGACGAGAGTGACATACACCGGATGTCGATGTATAGAACCGGAAGTGTACCGCCACCATTGTTGCAGCGTTCTGGCCAGCCCACGGCGAAGCGTCGGACGGAGCGGGGCGCGTGTTCCGGCACGCTCTTGGCCGGCGAGTGCCGACAGAGCACATGGACCGACTGCGGGAGCTCCTGGAGGACGACGCGGGCGGCGTGGCGCTGTTCGTCGACGGCCCGAACGTCCTCCGCGAGGAGTTCGACGTGGACTTAGACGACGTGCGGGAGGCGGCCAGCGACGTCGGGCCGCTGGCAGTGACGCGGCTCTACCTCGACGAGCACGCGACGCCGTCGCTCATCCAGGCAGGCGAAGCGCGGGGCTACGACGTGCGCGTCACGAGCGGGGACGTGGACGTGAAACTCGCCGTCGACGCCACCGAACTCGTCCTGGACGAGGGTGTCGACGTGCTCGCGGTGGCCTCCCGGGACACCGACTTCAAGCCCGTGTTCGAGCAGGCAGAGCGCCGGGGCGTGCGCACGCTCGCCATAGCACCCGGCGAGCACGGCCGCTCAGACGCGCTCCAGCACGCCGCGACAGACGCGGTCGTGCTCGGAGAGTAACTCAGAACTCGACGTCTGCACCGCCGTCGCCGTTGGACGGCAGCGCTTCTGCGATCGCGCTCGTGAACGCGTCGAGGCCGCGGGTCTGGTACCAGACAGACCCGCCGCCCGTGAACTCCATGACGATGCCCTCGCCGCTGAGCAGGCTGGATTTGAGGTCGCCGACGCGGCGGGCGTCGAAGTCCACGGATTCCTCCCAGGCGACGACGTGGTCGTTGTCGACGACGTAGGACTCGCCGGGCCCGAGGTCGACGCGCTCGATGCCGCCGAAGGCTTCGAGGAACAACGTGCCGGTTCCGGAGAGGGTAAGCGGCATCACACTCGCGCCCGCGAGCACCGATTTGAGGCCGCCCCACTCGGAGGCGACGTCGAGGCTCGCGTCGGCCGCGAGGAACGCGCCGTCGACGGCGTATATCGTCTCGTCCTCGAGTTCGTGCTGGGAGATGTCGCCGGGTTTCGGCGGCGCGAGTGTGACGCGGCCGGGTTCGGTCTCGGCGACGAACTCGTTGGCGAACGCGGATTCGCCGCCCAGCATCGACTTCGCGGAACTCAGGAGGCCGTCGCGGGTCGTCGACGTCTCGATGCTGATCTCGGGAGAGTGGCTGACCATCGCGCCGGGTTCCGCGACGATGGACTCGCCGGGGTCGAGGTCGACGACGAGGTGCGCGTACGAGGGACGGTGAGTGATGTCTACGTGCATGTGGGGAAAGGACGGTGTGTCCACCCGTGGATTCTGCGCCATCCGGGTTAAGCGTTCGCAGCGCTCGCGCGGCGTGAACACATGGATTACTGGGGGTGAGCCGACGGCGTCGGACCGGGACGGACAGGCTTTCGGGCGACGGACGCGAACCGCGAGCCATGACCGAGTTCGACACCCCGGTGCTCGACGACCACCTCCACCTCGACGCCGAGAACCAGGGACTCGACGCCGTCCGCGACTTCTCGCGAGCGGGCGGCACGCACCTGCTCGTGGTGAACAAGCCCTCCTGGCACCTCGGCGTCGAACCGGAGTCTGGACCGGACTTCCGCCCGGTGTTCGAGGAGACGGTCCGGCTCGTCGACGCGGCCCGCGAGATTCTGGACGGAGACGCGTGGCCCGTGCTCGGCGTCCATCCGGGGCTCGTCTCTCGGCTCGTCGACGAGCACGGTTTCACTCCCGAAGAGGCGCGGGACCTGCTGTGCGCGGGTATCGACGAGGCCGCCGACGTCGCAAGCGAGGGGCGCGCAGTCGCGCTGAAGTCCGGCCGCCCGCACTACGACGTGAGCGACGCCGTCTGGGAGGCGTCGAACGGCGTCATCCGGCACGCGTGCGAGCGCGCGGCAGAGGCTGGCGTCGCACTCCAACTCCACACCGAGGCCACCGAGGACCTCACCGAGGTCGCGGTGTGGGCCGAGGACGCGGGGCTCGCACCGGAGAAGGTGGTGAAGCACTACGCGAGCGGCCGGCTCGCGGGCTGCACGCCGAGCGTGATGTGTGAGAAGGACTACCTCACGGAAGCCGCCGAGGAAGGCGCGCCGTTCCTGATGGAGACGGACTTCGTGGACGACGCCGACCGTCCGGGCGCCGTGATGGGGCCGAAGACCGTTCCGCGGCGCGTGCGCTGGCTCCTGGCCGACGGCCACGAGGAGACGGTTCGAGTGGCACACGTCGAGACCCCGCTGGCCGTCTACGGCGTCGACACCGAGGCGACGATGGACTGAGCGGCGTCCTCGGTGGCTCTCCCGCTCGCAGGCTCCGCGACAGTAGGGGTGGAACCCGCTCCGTTAAGGAAAGGCCTTTGTCTCGCGCGGCCGGCCGTTCGGGTATGAGTGCCCCCGAAGAGGAGTTCTACTCCGAGGAACGCTGGCAGAACTGGCTCGACCGCCTCCGCGAGGAGGAACTGGACCCCGAGGACGAGGACTCCGCGCGGCTCCTGTTGAACCTCCAGGACGACGTCGCCATCGCCGTCGCGAAGATCCTGAAGGCCTACGACGACGACGAACTCGGCCAGGAGGAGGGAATGGACGAGCTCGCGGACATCCGCGAGGTCGTGCTCGCCGAGCCCGCGTTCGACGACGAGGACAAACTGATGCTCGTCGACGGCGTCCAGACGAGCCTCGTCGCCGTCTTCTACAGCGCCGAGCAGTACGTCGCCGATGGCCCCGCCGACGAAGCGTCCGTCGAGGAGTACGTCCACGCGGCCGTCGAGGCCGAGAGCGAGGAGGATCTCGACCGCGCGCTCGGCCTCGTCGCGGCCGGCGGCACGCGCGTCGCTGACGGCGACGACCTCGACATGGCCGTCCTGGACGACGTCGAGTACGGCCTCGTCACCGAGTGGGTGAACGGACTCGACAGCCTCCAGAGCGCGCTCTCGGACCCCGAAGTCATCGAAGACGACGACTGAGCCGGTAGCCGCCGCGTTTATACCCCTCGCCTCCAGAGTTCACCCAACTGTGCGTTTCAGGGACGACACCCGGGGGGTAACGGTGCAAGTGGGGGCAGTCCTGCTCTTCGCCACGATCATCATCGCCCTCTCGGTCTACCAGGCGACGGTCGTCCCAGCCGAGAACTCGGACGTCGAGTACCGCCACAGCCAGCAGGTCCAGGGGCAGCTCGTCGACGTTCGGAACGCGCTCGTCGCGACGGCCGAGACCGGCGACGCGCGCCCCGCGACGGTCTCGCTCGGGACGGAGTACCCGAACCGCGTGTTCCTCGTGAATCCGCCGCCAGCCGCGGGCACGCTCAGGACGGACACCTACGACGACCCGACCGTGATGGTGTCGAACGTGAACGCGACGAACCCCGAGACGCGGGACTACCTCGACGGCTCGTGGGCGCAGCCGACGAAGTCCCTCTCGTTCGTTCCGGGGTACCACGAGTACCGTGACGCACCTCGGTTGCGCTACGAGGCGTCCTTGCTCTCGAACTACTACCCCGAGCAGAACATTTCGGTGCCGCTGACCGACCAGTTGCTCGTGGACAGCGAGACGCGCACCGTCTCCCTGGTCGCACTCAACGGGTCGCTGAGCACGTCGCGGTCGTCGTCAGTGGCCCTGGACCCGGCGGCCCTGAGCGCGCCAGCCGAGCGCGTACAGGTCCAGCCCGACGACCCCGGGCAGCCCGTGAACGTCACGGTACCGACGGTCGTAGACGCGAGCGTCCTTCGGAACAGCACGGGCCTCGGCGACAATCCGAACGTCTCCGTCGTCCAGAACGGCACGGACCGCGTGACGCTCTCGGTCGACTGGAGCGGGCCGTTCACGCTCCGCACCGCGAAGGTCGGCGTCGGCAGCGACACCGAGGGGTCGCCCCCGACGTACCTCACGCTCGTGGAGAGCGACGACGACAGCGTCACCGTCGAGGCCCGCGACGCGTACAACAATCCCGAGTCGGGGGTGACGGTGTCCGTGAACGGAACCAACCCCTTCGACGCCGCCAGTGCGGTCACCAACGAGGACGGGCGGGCGACCTTCGTCGCCGGGAACAACGAGGACACAACGACGACGCTCTCCATCCTCGACAACAGTGACGCGCAGGAACGAGTGGAGGTCGACGTCGACACGACGAGTCCGGCGGCGGAGGGTGGGAGCGGCGGGTCACTCGTCTACCTGGGTGACGGCTCCGCGTTCGACGGGGAGGACGGCGACCAGGTTCCCGGTGGCGTCTCCTTCACTGTGGAAAACCAGTTCGCGAGCGACGTCACCATCACGGACGTGACCGTCCTCCCAGAGAACGGTGCACTCACCGGCCTCTCGGACAAGGGCGCCGGGCTCGGGTATGGACGAAGCGAACTCGCCGTGTCGAACGGCGCACAGACCGAGTCCGTAGACGTCCCGCTCACAGACCCCGAGTACTCGTACGTCGGCGCGAGAGGACTGACGTTGTCGCTGGCACAGAACCGGAACGAGGACGTCTACGACACTGCTGGCGGGGAGTTCACGACTGCCGAGGCAAACGCGTCCGGAACAGTGACACTCTCACCGAACGGGACGGCACAGGTGTCCTTCGCCGAGTTTTACGTGGGCGCCACGACTGGGTCACCGACGGCGGCGAACGTGACGGACGAGGATTTCCGCGTGTTAGTGAGCTACGAGCGGAATAGCAAGGCGAGCAGCGACGAGTTCGTGGTGTACGCCGACGAGCCGACCGACGGCGTCGCCGTGACGAGTATTGTCCCGAACGCGGGCGCACAGACCCAGACCATCGAGTTCACGATGGATTCGGCGATGGACGCCAGCGAGTCCATCCAGGTGGACTTGAGCGAGGCGCAGTCCG
>Ga0136589_1001205_pt1 | contig 11955 bp, 8 predicted proteins | sample AntRauMFilla3764_FD_104640 | JGI IMG/M metagenome (GOLD analysis project Ga0136589, IMG submission 104640) | Saline lake microbial communities from Rauer Islands, Antarctica - Metagenome Filla 3 #764 | ecosystem: Environmental > Aquatic > Non-marine Saline and Alkaline > Saline | place...
CCTCTGTATGTTCGCCCTATTATGAAATTAGATACACAATTTTCTCAAGTGGAGTGTCTGCCAGATAACATTCTACCTGTAGATTTAGTTCATAGGGCTGTCCTGAGAATGAAAGTTGGAGACACAGAGAATCCTCCCGTAGCCCCAGAAGTAAAAATTATTAATTTTTCTATTGGAGACTCTTTTAGACCTTTCTTAAATAATATGAGCTCTTGGGCAAAGTTACTAGATTGGCTTTCCTATAAATATGATATTTTATTTGTAATTAGTGCAGGAAACTTTACTGACGATGTCACCTTGGAAATCGCAAATGATGAATTTGATAATCTCTCTGAGGATGAAGTACAAAAGTTAGCATTAAAGGAAATAGTTAGGACGAATTTTAATAGAAAGATTTTGGCGCCAGGAGAATCAATAAATTCGATTACAGTTGGTGCGACAAATTTCGATTTCTCCAAACCTATTAATTTATTCCAAAGGAAAAACTTAATCAAATCGTCTACCTTATTATCTCCAATAAGCCGGATTGGATTTGGATTACGCAAAAGTATAAAACCAGAAATTTTAATGGCAGGGGGGCGAAAACTATATAGAAAATCCCCAATTCAAAACTTACCCGGTAAAACGATTCTCAGATTAGAAGATATTCCATTTAATGTAAATCCCCCGGGAAACAGATCCGCAATTCCAGGTAGTGTAGGTGAAATTAATAAGTCTGCGTATTTATGTGGCACTTCAAATGCTGCAGCATTGACATCTCGACTAGCTGCACAACTATATGATGTTCTAATTTCTTTAAATAGTTCTGGAGAAAAACCTATACCAAAAGATTTTATCACTGTGATTATTAAAAGTTTATTGGTACATAGTGCTATTTGGAGTGAAAGTGCAGATTTTTTAATTGAAATCGTTAAGAATTTACCTGGATCATCTGGAAATACTTACAAAAAAAATGTATTGCCTTATATAGGGTATGGGGGAATAGATCCAGAGCGCATTTTATATTGTACCGAGAAGCGAGTAACCCTTATTGGTTACGGAAAGCTTTATGATGGACAAGCTCACTTATATAAATTTCCTTTACCACCATCTCTTACTAAAGGAAAGATTAATAAAAAACTCACAATAACATTGGCTTATAATAGTCCTTTAAATTTTAAAACAAGACAATATCGTAAAGCACAATTATTTTTCGATAATTTAAAACATAATAAACATCTCGAATTGAACAGATCATATTATGATTTCCGAACTTCACAATTAGGAACCGTACAACATGATATATTAAAAGGTGATAAAGCCGATGCGTTTATTGAAGGCGATTTTTTAGAAATAAAAGTGAGTTGCAGAGAAGATGCATCTGAGCTTGGTAAGATACCAATCAAATATGGATTATCTGTAACTTTAGAAGTTAAGCAGGATAATAACGTTAAAATTTATGAAGAAGTAAGGCAAAGAGTTCAAACTCGGGTCAGAACAAATTGATGGCATTTTTTTGCAAATCAATAAAAACAATTTAGTATCCATCCAAAAAATAACGGTTTTAAATAAACTTATTGCATTTTTGAGTAAATCCATTAAAAACCAATTGCAAAAAACGTACTCAAATTTGATTTTTAAATCATTTTAGTATTAAACAAACAGACCACTATCTCGTTAGACCCTAGCAATCAAATTGTTTATGATGCATAAAATGATCTTTAAATACTTTGAAACGGTAAAGCAAAATCCCGTTGCAGCGCAATTGTGCAAATGGAGAGTTTACCATTTAACTTCTCCTTCAAGTATTTAAAACCGTTGAAAACGTCAATTTAAGCTTTTCAACGACTTTTATTTCAACCGCTCTAAGCTGTACACGAAACTTTAAAATAAAAGCGGTTAGCTTAATCGATTAAAACGCAACACCGTAAGCATACCGTTACTTTGGCTTTTGCAATGTGTCATTAACCATTAAAGGTGTTGCAGATTCCCATTATCAAGCAGTTAGATTAACCGTTAAAGATGTAACACATAAGCATTATCAAGCCGTTAGATTAACCGTAAAAACGCAATACAAAACCGTTATAATAGCAATTGAAATCCTTGATTTAACCTTTAACTTACCGTTTTGCGTATTACAAACCACTTTTACACCCTTACGATATGCCAATAAAAGCCATTGAATACTTTAAACGGATCGCTTGTTTACCGTTCAAAAACAATTCAACGGTGAGCCGTTGAATCAAAATTACTTCTTTCTATAAATCGAGAACACCAAACTCTTCATTGTGTGGCGTGTCAATTGAGATAATTGAAAATTTAGGTTGGATTTCTTTTTTGAGAAGGTTTAAAGTCTTTTTAGATCTTGAGTCAGAAGTCACAAAATACTGGATGCTTTTATCTAAGTCAGCCTGAGCGAAAAGTTTTGAATCGTTAGGAATAATAGGGCGGGGGGTAAGTTTTTCAATTTCAATTTTATTCTGTCTAAATATGACATTGGCGAATCCACCAGTGCGTTCTGCATCCTTTAGGTTGAGTGGCAAGACTTGAAGATTTTTAAGCGGTAAATCTTCTAATTTTCCCATAACACAGTATTCAGCAATCGAAATGGTTGAAACCTTTAAGGTGATCTCTTTTTCAAGGAAGTATTTATAATAACCAACAGCATTTTGATGTAGAGGATCTTGATCATTTAAGAGTCTTATAAAAAAGCTCGTATCCAGTAATACACTATACTTCATACCCACCTCTTAAATCCATTAACCAATCGTCTGCATTGATGCCCTGCCAATTGCTTTTTGCTTTATTAATAAGTGAGTGGAGATAATCACTATCAAATTTTGGACTATAATCTACCAATTCTAATAACTTTAAAGACTTAGTATCAAATTCACCAGTCTCCATGTTTTGCTTTCCAGTGACTCTAACGCCATATTTTTTATAGAGTAGATTTTCTTTCTGTTCTTTTAAAAATTCTTCCCCTGTTTCTATGGATAAATAACCATAATCTGAGGTGTCTAAATGAATGTTTGCTCTACTTTTACCTCCTGCATCTTTAAGGATACCATAGAAATAAAATTCTGCATCAGACCAAGTGTTTTCAGTTCTAAAGAATTTTGTTGAAGCATTTATACTCAACTCAAAATTTTTATCTAGTGACGTCTTTATCTTAAATTCATAATCTTTTTGCTGAGCTATTTTTTGAATCTCTTCTAATGCTTTAGCTGTTTTTAGTTCTAAAAAGTCGATGCTGTTTTCTGAATGAACCTGATTAAGAAGCGCACTAAAGCCTATAATAGTTTGAATAGAGGTTTTGAAAATATGCCTTACAGAGCCTTCTTTTAAATCGTAAGAAATAACGGGTCTGTCTTTTTTATTGGTAGGATATAGCAGGTCTTCTACATTTTGTAAGATAGAAGCGATCTGTTTAATGTCATAGTTATCTGGGGTAAGCTCAAGATTTCCTGTCTTACCAACGACTCTAATTTCTATGTCACCAAATTTTTCCATTATTCAAAAATACGATTAATTTGATTCGAAGTCTTCTACGCTGACTAATATTTGAGCAATATTATTTGGAGTTTAGGTTTTCGGGTACTGTTTTGAGTATTTCTGAAATAGCGTGTATAGTCCTTTTTTGCTTATGTTTTTTGATTATTTCATTTGAGTTACTTTCAGGAAAATTTTTGATATCATTTAATAGTTCACGCCTAACTTTTGTTAAGTAAGAAGAACTTTTTAACTTGCTGATATTTTTTATAGAAACTGCTATAATGTCCTGGTTTTGATTTCTTACAATATCGAAATCTTTTTCCCCTAACTTATTTTTATAATAATCATCGAATGTAATCAAGAATGAATTTTCTTTAAAACTAATTTTTTTTACAGACGGCACTTCATCTCTAGTTATTGCAATTTTAAAATGTCTATCATCAATTTTAATTTTTAAAATTTTTTTAAATTCAGAATCTATTAAATCTTGAATTTCTTTTTCAAAATTTTCATTATCCATAGCTATTGATTATTAGAATTAAAAAATACACTATAATTTTCTACCACTGATTCAATTGTTCTAAAGTCATCGTTATCAAGTTTTTTTGGTTCTATACAATCTACAACAATTACCCCAAATAAGTCATCAGATTTAAAAAATTTTATTGGGCATCCTATAAAAGAACATGATCTATCATTTAATCTTTTTGTCTTAAAGTTTGGTAATAAAAGTTTTTCATTATGTTGTTTTATGTACTCATCTTCTTTATCATTTGAATATTTAATTGTGTCTTCGAAGACCACTTCACCTATCGAATATGAATTACCTACAACTCCTTCCTTAGGTAAAAATTTGATTTTACTGAGTTTTTTTTCTTGCCGTGTTTGGAATCTACCTACGTTTTTTAAATAAGTTCTATACTCCGGTAAAAAGTATTTCTTTCTCCTTAAAATTAAGCCCTTTTTAGCTTTAAATAAAGAAACTCTAAATTTTGAATTTTCAAGAGTTGACTGTGGCTTAATAAATTGATCAAAAACAATTTGACAAATGTTGTTGTATAAAGCACTTAATTCTTTGCTCTCTTTACTCTTATGTGATAAATAAAAGAAGAACAAGTTTAAAATTCCTAGAATAATCAATATTTTAATCGGATTACTTAATATTCTCATTCTGAAATCTTCAGCAAGAATATCTTTTGTAAACATTAAAGATTCATTAGAGACCGATTCTACATATAAAGTGATAAGAAATACTATAAATATTTGTAAACATCCGTAGATAAAAGTTCTTTTAAACATAAAATATATTGTGATGATTAGTTAGAAAGCTTAAATCTACAACTATTTATGATTTCAATAAATCAGCACCCTAAACCTATTAAAAAAAAGCATTATAACGGCTTAGTTAAATCCCGTTGCAATCCCATTACAATTCACCATTTACCTTTATCCTTTAAATATTCAATTCCATTAAAAACGGCAATTTTAGCTTGGTGAAGAGTGTCAAAACTTTTCTTTCCAAAAACTTCTCCAATTTTGACTTTGTATTTTTTTGTTTTTCTGTCTCTGTAAATGAGTAAGTGATTGTCATCTTTATTCAAATAGAAATTACCGTTTTTGCTTTCTTTCCATTCCTTTTTAATCCAGCTTGTTCTTCTGCTAGCTTTGTTTCTTAATTTTCGCTCACGCTTTTCGGCATTTTTGTAATCATCTGTCATCTTTCCAGAACAAACGCAACCTACTTTAAAAGAGTCAACAACTTCTGGATTTTCAACAATGTGAACATATCGGATTTTATCATTACCACACATCATGCAAGTTTCATAATCGGTCTCGGCTTCAGACTGTCCATCTTCTCTAATGTCGATAACATCTATTAACGACCAGCCTTTATGAGGGATTCCTTTTTGATTCCAATATTCAGACATTTTTATTTGCTTGGTTATTAATAATAACTATTTGTTTAAGACGGCTTATTTTGGTTTGTCTAAATATTTTTTCATAATCCAACCCGTTTGAGGTAGATTGTCTTTTGGGTCGAAATAACTTACATATGCCCACTTATGATGAATTCGAATTACAATCACTTCATAGCCTTCAGGAAGCTTAGACAAGACCGAAGTCTTTGACTTTGGTTTCATTTTTACTTCACAAGCCCTGTTACTTATACGATATCCCTTTTCCTGTTTTAATTTTTCGTTTACTAAGTTTACAAAATGTATAACTGAATCTTGTTTGGTAGAAATTTGATTAATTTCCTGTTTTGTAGCAAGTTCTGGCTTGTCTTTCAAAAAGTCATAGTATTGGTGAATTCCTGCAAATCGTAAAATAATATCGATAATTAATAATCCTGAAATACCGTATTCCTTTACAAATGCACTAACTAATTTGAGTAATGACTGGAACTGTTTTTCCTGCTCTTCGGTTACATCCTCCGTTAGACTTTCAGAGAATTCAATTGCTTGCTCAGACACTTCTCTAAAGTCGTCAATGATCCCCCAATTTCTTTGTTGCATTGCAAATTTTGCTACTTGATTTGAAATATCGCTAAAAGAATAATTTAAATCATTGATTTGTGCCAAAAGTGGTGGCTGGATTCTAAAGGCATTTTTTTTTACATTTATCTCACTTAAAAGTTGACCAAATTGTTTATTTACAGATGCTATTTTATCAATTGAAGTCTGTGGCATTTTATATTTTGAAAATAGATTTTTTTCGGATAGTGGGTATTTTAATTTTGACAAAGCTTCAATTGATGATAGAGTTTTATCATCAAGAATCTTTTGACTTTTACTAAACCTTTCTGCCATTCTTTTCGAAACATAGGCTTCACTTAGTTTTTTGTATTTGTCACTACTTCTCATCAATTAACCTTTTCAATTATTTCAATTTCTTCTTCCGTCAAATCGTAAAGCTGGTAAATCAATTCGTCTATTTTATTTTCAAGTTCTGTTGTGTCAGCCAAAGGATTTTGTTTTTTGATACCTAATATCTTACCGACTTTTTCTACGAAAAGACTTTCATCCGATATCTGTTTAACTGGAATAGTTTCAAAAATCACTTTATTCAATTCTCTTGTGTTTCCTTGAAGTTCAGGAAATGACTCTTCAAAACAAAACTTAAATAGTTTAGAATTAAAAAAAGCCGTTAAATAATATATTTTTTCTCCAGATACAATAAAACATTTTTGGTTGACATAATTTCCATCAACATCTAGTGTGAATGGTAAAAACTTTGTCATATTAGGGTAAATGATTTTAGGCTTTGAAAAATCCTCCCAATAGGCAATAGAGTCTTGTGTCTCAAACCATTCTCCTGAAGTTTTCTTTCTTGTTTTTTCTTTTTTTCCTTCCCTATTTTCGAAAGTTTCGCCTGTTTGTTTTAGTTTTGGTAGGTATTGCTTTAGGTAACTTTTTATGGAAGGGTAATTCTCAATATTAATATTTATGCTTGGAAAAGTTCCAATCAAAAATAAATCAGAATTATCAAAATAATATTTGTGAACATCACGCCCCCTTAATAATGGTTTAATGAGTTCTTCGCACTTTGGATCCTCAGTAATCAGTTTGTTTTTAGTTTCTTTATCAATTACAAAAGCATTGTTTAATCCTGTTAGGATTCCACGATTAATTTTTATTTCCCAATCTCTAATTGGCTTACCAACTAATTCAACCTTTTCCTTTATGGTGTTAGCTTTAGGATCAAGAATTATCCAAGATGATTCAGGAAAACGAGATATAATAGTATGATTTTTTTTCACTTCCTCAGCTAAGTTAAGAAGCTTTCCTTGGTCATTTTTTGTAAAGCGTATTGCTTTAATAGGTCTTGGCTCTTTTTGACTTTTAGTAAATGAGATTATTGACGTAAGTACCGTTGCGCTTTCAAAAATTTCACAATCAGAAAGATCAATAACTTCTAAAAGTTGGGTTTTTTGATTAAAATATGTTCTGAGATTTTGGCCATAATTTGTTCTCATCCACGCGCTTCCCGTAATAAAACTTAAAACCCCTTTTTGTTGTAATATCTCATTCCCTCGTTCATAGAATAGGGCGTATAAATCTCCCATACTAGAAAAGGTTTCATAGTCAAACCTTTTTAGCTGCTCCGAGACCTCTTTAATACTTTGCAATTGTACGTATGGTGGATTTCCAATCACCACATCAAAACCCACGAAAACCCCATTATCATTTAATACCTCTGGAAATTCAAAACGCCATTCAAAGGCGTTCTCATATACTTTATTCGCCTTTATTTTTTCAATTTCAGCTTCAAGTTTTTTGGTGTCTTTAGTAAGTTCTGTCAATTTTTTGTCCCAAGCCTTTTTTTCACGTTTACTCAATTCAAAAAGTTGTGTCTGTTGGGTCATTTGAAACAATTCTCCAGAAAGTTTTCTGTGACGTTTTACCTTAGGATCGTTGGAAGAGATTTCACTTCTAAAATCGGATTTAATATCCGAAATTAAGCGTTCCATATCTCTTTTTTGTTCCTTGCTTTCTGCTTTACGGTAGGTATCAACGGCTATTCTGTAACTATCAATGGTCCATTTACTACTCTTCAATGCATCTTTTAAGTCACTATCGATATCAAATCGACTAACTAGAGAGTTACCACACTTTATATTAATGTCAATATTAGGAAGGGTTTCCAGTTCAGTAGCATTTTTATAATAAGCGCTTTTTAAAAGTTCGATCCATAAACGTAAACGGCATATCTTAACCGAGTTGGGGTTAATGTCCACACCAAAGAGGCAGTTTTCTATGATGAGTTGCTTCTCATGGAATAGGGTCTCCTGGATGCGTTGAGCTTCTTTGTTGTTTGGGTTGTATTCAAATAAAACACCATCCTCATCGGTTACAATCAACTCATCATTAACGACTTCTACCTGGTAGTTTCTTAGCCGTTTTCCCTCACGGTCTTGAAGTATGTTTAAATCATGTTTTACAGCGATCATTTCATTAAGAGCAGAGACTAAAAAATGACCAGAACCAACGGCAGGGTCACATATTTTTATGCTGTTGATAATACCGTTTGCTTCTTCCTGGTCTTCTATTTTATTGTATAAATCGGTTAAGCTATCACAGTTCCAGTTCTTAGCTTCATTAAACTTTTGTACAACCGCCTTTCTTATGGTTTCACGGGACATATACATTGTTATGAATCCTGGAGTGAAAAAAGAGCCGTCTTTATAACCGTTGATTTTTTCGAAAATCAAACCAAGTACAGAAGCGTTAATTAGCGTTTTATTATCCTCCTGTATATTTTCTGATCCTTCACTACTAAAATCATAAGCATTTAGAAATTCAAAAAGATATTCTATTGTAGAAAGACTTCCTGTTCTCTTTTTTCCCTGGTCATTTTTTAGTACCGTTGATGAAAGCACGGGTATGGTTTTATCATCTTTTAGATTGCTGATCAATAAAGTAGAATGTTCAATCTCGGTAGGCTCAAACAATGAAGAATTGAGGTAGGGGACTTTCTCAAAAAGTTGTTTGACATCAGGATTTCTATTTTCTGCTTTTTTGGCTAGAACTTGAAAAAACAAGCTGTTGAGATCGTCATAATTTTTTATTCTATCCAAATTAAGGAATGAATAAGTTTCGTCTCCTTTATGGTAGGTAATCAACTGAGCTTCTAATAGTTTTAAAAATAAAATACGGTTGACCCAAGTAATGGTTAACTCTAAAGCAACATTAAATAGGCGTTCCTGTTGTGTAATTCCATATTGACTTGGGCGTTCCAGACGGCTTATTTTATCTAAACTATCCAGCTGTATTATGGTGTCTTCAAGTAAACTTCCTGTATTACGACTCTCTTTTTTACTTCTACCAATTAATTTCTTCCCTTTTTCTTTGGTTTCCTCTAAGCCTATAATGTGGAGCAATTCACTATAAAACCGCTTGTCTAAACTATTGCTATCATTTATAAAGGGAAGCTTCAAAAGATGCTCTGGGGATAATAACTTAAAAAGAGCTATGAGCTTAGTATCATCTTTTTTGTCATCGTTAGTCAGGGGTTTTGTATAATCGTTTAAATCGAAATAAGTAAATTCTATTTCATTTTCAATCTTTGAGATAAAGGGTTCTGCAATTTGCTTATAGAAAAAATCTGTTTTAGTGTCTGCTAAGCGACCACTTTCAAAGTCGTTGAACTGTTTTACTAAAGTCTTATTTTGAGCGAAAAGCCTGTCAAATGTTGTGACATCAAAGATGAACCATTCGTTAATGTTGGTAATAACGAGATGTTTTATTTCAAGATTTTTTAGGGTGATCCTTTCTCTAAGGTAGTAGAGTACTAGTTCCTGAAAAGCTTTCTTATTAATATGGTTTGTAGAAACCATCTCTGCCTTATTAGTAGGCTTTTTTGCTTCCAGGATTACACCGACAGGACTTTTTGCTTTATCCCCGTTATGTATAACAAGATCGTTACGTCCTTTGGTATTAATGAAATGATTTTGCTTGTAATAAGTATCTTTTAAAAAGTCGGAAACTAAATTTTTATGAAATTCTTCGCTCTCAGTATCATTAGTCCTTTCCAATAACTGTTTGAGATGTGTTTTAAAAATCTCAATGTCTTTTCTGTTAGGTTTAACCTTTAGAAAAGCTTTATTGAGAGCTTTTCTAGGCTTCAAAATGTGGTTTTGCATTTATAGATGGTTATGGATGTTTTTTCAATCGATTAAATTACTCATTTTCGCATAAAATGAGGATCAAAATTATGCCTATTTATATTTTCTGTCTTGGAAACAAAAGGAAAAATATGGGTGTAGGTGCAGAAGCTATACTATAGATAAAAACTATTGAAAAGCTTGCTTTATTATTATTTAGAATTGATCCATATAAATCGAGTTTTCTGTAAAAAGTACTTTTTAAGTCTAATTATTGGCTCTGATAAAAAAGTTATCAGGTTTTTGATAAAAACCGATAAGAAAATTATCCTGTTAAAATACTGAAATACAATGATTTAAGCATTAGTGATAAAACTTGATAATAAAAACATCCATTTCTTATCAGACATAAATCGTTGATATTCAATAATCTAACCCCTATTCTGGTAAGAAAATCACATAATCAGTAAAACTGAAACGTAGCCACAGGAGAAAAGAGAGCAGGAATTATAATTTATAATAGATATCTCTTATAGTTTGATCTGCATTTTCACGTTTTGGGGCGTATAATTCTGTTGTAGAAATATTTTCGTGTCTTGCTTGATTTCGGATTTTAATAGCTGGTATTCCTTTTTCAAAATGCTCTGTTATTCCTGTGTCTTTTAGACTATAAAATTGATACACTGAAGGAAGCTCTAGTTTCTTTCTCATTCTGTACCAAAAGTCAGAAATTTTCCTTGAAGTTATTTGTTTAGTGCCTGGTCTAAAATCATCTTGTGAGAAGAGCCATTCTTCAGGCTTAGCATACTTAATATGCCTAGCTAGTATGATAGCGAATTGGTCTGGGATAGTTACAAAACCGTCTTTTTTTGACTTAGAAATTTCAGCAGGAACTTTTAATAGTGAATTAGCTAATTGTATATGCTTTACTTTAAGCTTGGTTATCTCAGTGCGTCTTATAAAACATAGATAAGTCATCAAGGAGAGAACATAAAAAGAGGGTTTTTCAACTTTTAAATGATTGAATATTTTTTCTTTTATGTTTTCAGGTATCCTTTGTCTTATTTTCTTTTTGTGAATTTTTCGAGACGGAATATCTGATACAACATTATAACTAACCGCTTCCTGATCAATCATGTATTTATTTAAAGTAAAGAAGAAACTCAGATAATTGTTAACTGTCCTGTTGCTCACTTTATCCCTAAACTCTTTATGTTCTACAAAGTCATTAACAAACTTCTTTGTAAAACCGTTGCAGTCCATACTAATAAGACCTCTGCTTTTCAAATATTCCTTGGTTGACTTTATAAAAGAGTAGTGAGTGCGATAAGTGTCAGGTCTTAACTTATCGTGTTCCAGTCGCTTCTTTGAATAGTCTATATAATTATTCAATAGATCTAAGAAAGAGCCAGTAAATGCAGTTGTATTATCAACTGGAGACCATCCAGATTCTAATAACTCATTAAGATGTCTGATCTTGATGTTGGCGTATTTCTTCCGCTCATTACTATTTGTCATGAACTTTACCCGTCTTCTAAAACGCTTCATTTTAGAATTAGGTTTAGGAGCTTTCCAATAAAAAACAATTTGCCAATTTTCGTTGGATTGTTCCTTTAATTCAGCTGGTTTAAAATCGATGTAAGGAGTCCGTTTGGTCGGAGAGTGAAATTTTTGAAGTGATTGCATTTTTTTTTTAGCCTTTGAGCCAAAAAAAGCGTTATACAATGACACATATGTGTCACACTTGATAAAAAATACTTCTAAGTATTTGACTCAGAGTATCTTGAGAAGTGCCCAGAGCGGGAGTCGAACCCGCACGCCCTAAAGGACACATGGCCCTCAACCATGCCTGTCTACCAGTTCCAGCACCTGGGCATTTA
>Ga0136589_1001206_pt1 | contig 11934 bp, 9 predicted proteins | sample AntRauMFilla3764_FD_104640 | JGI IMG/M metagenome (GOLD analysis project Ga0136589, IMG submission 104640) | Saline lake microbial communities from Rauer Islands, Antarctica - Metagenome Filla 3 #764 | ecosystem: Environmental > Aquatic > Non-marine Saline and Alkaline > Saline | place...
AAATATTTTACCAACAGTTATCTTGATCAGAAAGAGGAGCTGTTTCGCAGCCGGATTGAAGAGAATAGAGTCGTAGAAGGACACGGAGATCTCCACCTCGAACATATTCATGTGAGTCCGGGTGGGGTATGCATCTACGACTGTATTGAATTCAGTGAACGGCTGCGATGCGGTGATCAGGCGGTGGATCTGGCTTTTCTGGCGATGGACCTGGAGTATAACGACCGGTGGGACGACTCACGGTATTTTATTGATCAAATGGCGCTGAAACTGGAGGACTCCGAACTGACAACGATTATCGATTTTTATAAATGTTATCGTGCCTACGTTAAGGGCAAGGTTAAGAGTATGAAATCGACAGAAGAGGAGGTCGAGGAAGATGACAGGAACACTGCCGCCGGGATTGCATCGGTTTACTTTAATCTGTCACTGCGGTATGCGTTGATTGGAAGCCGACCGCTGGTGATTGTATGCATGGGACGAATCGGAACCGGGAAAAGCACTCTGGCTGAACATGTGGGTAACACTCTTCATATAGAGATTTTTTCATCAGACCGTATACGCAAAGAGATGGCGGGGCAGCCCCTGAATGAACGGCCGGCTCCAGAAAAACGCAAGAACCTTTATTCGTCTGATATGTCCCGAAAGACGTACGATGCTTTGTGGAAAAACGTAAAAAATTCAGTGAAACAGGGAAAGAGTGCCATTCTCGACGCCACCTTCAGTATCGCTGTCGGGCGCCGGAACATTATTGATCGGCTGGAGTCAATTGGAGCAGATTACCTTTTTATTGAAGCTCAGGCGCCGGATGATGTAATCAAATCGAGACTAAAAAGCAGGGAGACTGATAGCCAAACGATATCCGATGCGCGCCTCGAGGATTTCAAGATGCTGACTGAAAAGTACGAAACGCCATCAGAAATAAACAGCGATCATAAGATTGAAATAGATACTGGATCTCCGATGACAGATACGATCAAAACTCTTTATCAAAAACTGATTGATAGGCAGATACAAAATTCTGCAAAAGAAGTAGCGTGATAAAATTCCTTATTATATTGAAGAATATATTAATATGATTCTCTTTTGGGTTCTACAGGAAAGTTTGTGGGTAAGTAGATGAGGTTGTTCGTTCAGCGACCTGAGAGTGGCCGCGCGTGCCAGTTTTATCTTTACAGTTCGCGCGGGCTCCTGCAAGAGTCGCGATTATCTGCTCTTATTTTTTGCGGCAACAAATATCCTCTCCGATTCACAATTGGCAGGAACGTCGCTCCGCTACGTACTCTACCAGGTTGTTTTGTTCAGCACTATATTACTTTTTTTATAAGATTCAACAGGGTAAATCCACTACAAAGGGGATCGCTAACCATTGAGGTTTTTCGAATTGCTACTCTGTTTTACTTTGGAAAATTAGACCTCTACCCACAAACTTTCCTGTAGAACCCTCTTTTGTTGGCCATAATACAGGGAAATGTATTAGATAAAAAAGGCGAGTTGTTAGCTTAGTAACGTTTTTGCCTAACCAGAAAAAACGGCTCAAACTTAGAGAGCATCTTCTTGATGTTTGTCTGTAGTAAATAAATATTGGTTTGTAAGCAAATTCCATTCAGAAATGATCAAATCAAAACCCATAGAAGATCAAATATAAAAACTTCCCCCTAATTTAGGTGAGAAGGATGAGTATCTGCGCAGAATAGCTGTATTTGACGATTTTGTAGTCATTAAATACTCAAAGAGACCAATGTTTATTAAACATATTCATCCAAGTAAAGTTACCGGGAAAGATATAGATGAAAACTTGCTTTTTGAAGTAACAGCAAGGACAGTAGAAGAGGCTGTTAAAATAATGGGTGATAAGGTTAAGAGTTTTAGATCATGAATTCTTTTCACTTAGAATTACTACTATAAAATGATTGAGAGTGAATTTCAGGTCAGAAAAGTTACAAAAACGGGTACATTCCAATAAGCCACCACACGTATATCATTACACTGATGCAACGGGAGTTTGTGGCATTTTAGAAAACTCATCGATTTGGCTACAAGCTATCTGTTTTTAAATGATCTGAGTGAAGGTAGAGAGGCTATTGATTACTTCAAAATAAAGAGGACTAACCAAATCGGTAGTCCTCATATTGCATCTATTTGTATTTAATATTCTCTGACTTTCTTTATTTTATTTATAATAATAGGAGCTAACACCGATCCAATAATCATACTTGTAGTGATTATTAAGGAATCTAATAGTGAAAACTTACCCAGCAGATAAGGGAGCCAAATTGCTATTAGCAATATCAAAAGCACTATGAATGATTTGACCGGAACATTACTTTTCATGACGTAAACCATTGTGCTATTTTTCCAATAGCACCTGTTGAAGCAGCTACTCCTGTAGCAACAGCGGACCATGCAACAATTTCCCCATTCACTTCACCGGTGACACCATATTGGATAGCAGTAGATGACGCTGCTCCTAAGGCAGCACCTACCAAATCAGTAGCTATCCATGGGGCAACTAAAGCATTAGAAGGTGCTTTATTCTTGGTGAGTAAATTGCCTAATGCATCAGGATTTTCCTCCCACCATTCTATTGATGAAATAGAAATTGCTAAGACAGCTCCAACCATTTCTCCTTCACTATTCTTTGTGTAACCAATCTCATTAAAATCATTAATATAAGATTGAACATTTGTTTTTAATTGTTCATCCGTTAAAAAACCTTCATAATTATCTTTTAGGTCATTCGTCAAAGAATTTAGTATCTGATGAGAATTTTCATTTATAATTCCACTTATCTTTAAATTATCTATAATCTCAAATAGATTTTCATCGCTTTTCTTGTTTTTCCCCGTTTCACGATATGTAGTATCTCCGAAACTTTGAGAAAGTAGTACATCCTCTTTTACGAAACTTTTTGTCTTTTCTAAATTATCAATCATTATGCTCTTTTCTGTGGAAGAAATATCTAATGAAGAAACAAAATCTTTATTAAACCTGTAAATGGACTCGATTCTTTCTTGTTCATCTGTAATAGATTCTATCACTGAAAAGTTTTCTTTAACATTTGTAAGAAATAAGTTGTGAACTTCCCCTAGTCTATTAAAGTCAGCAACTTCGAGTTGATTGGTTTCAAGATTTGCTCCATCATTTATTGAACAAGCAAGCATTGTAATTCCAGACACCACAAGTAATAGAATGGCAAATAGTATTTTTTTCATCTTTCATTGATTATCGCTTTACAGGAATTGAAGAGCTTGTAAAACTTGCATAAACACCTTTGTTCTCCGGTTACTTACAATCATTTCTTCAGCTACTTTTTTCTAAAAGCGCATAAGGCATCTGATTTAAGTATTTGGTTTTGTAACGTCAAAAAATTGCGCCTAACTTGAATTAGATTTGGTCGATTGACGACAATCACAAAGTAATTATTACATATATATAAAAGAATTAGAAATTTTCTTGCTTAAGAGTAGATTTGATAAAGCTTTTAATTTTCTCCTGTCTTTTTAGAGGTTAGTTAAAAACTTTTTTAGCATTCTGCATCATTGGAAACATTATAATCTAGGTTCTACGGGTAAGTTTGTGGGTAGAGGTCCAATTTTCCAAAGTAAATCAGAGTAGTAGTTCGAAAAACCTAAATGGTTAGCGATCCCTTTTGTAGTCGATTTATCCTGTTGACCCTTATTAAAAATGTAACATGGTGCTGAACAAAACGACCTGGTAGAGTACGAAGCGGAGCGACGTTCCTGCCAGAGTTGTGAATTGGGGAGGATATTTGTTGCTACAAAATAATAAGAGCAGGCAATCGCGACTCTTGCAGGAGCCCACGTGAACTGCAAAGAAAGATTGTAACGATAAAGCTGGCACGCGTGGCCACTCTGCCCAGGTCGCTGAACAAACAACCTCATCTACTTACCCACAAACTTTCCTGTAGAACCCAATAAAATGACGGGCCAAACGATTTGTCGAAGGGTAGTTTGTCGATGAAGCATATGGCAAATGATGAAGCTTTTAGCGAATCTCCTGCTGCCAAAGTATAAAATATTACATAAACAAACTCAGCAACAGGCAGAGCAACAGCCCCATTACGGCAATGATGGTCGACATAACGGTCCATGATTGCAGCGTCTCTTTTTCAGTCATTCCAAAATAACGGTTTACCAGCCAGAAGCCGCTGTCGTTTACGTGAGACATGATTGTGGCCCCTGCCGCAATCGACAGTACGACAAGCGCTTTGTGTGGTTCACTCAAATCAAACTGGATCAGGATTGGGTAGATGATACCGGCGGCCGTAATCATCGCTACCGTTGCAGAGCCCTGCGTTATGCGGACAGCCGCTGCAATCAGCCAGGCTAGTATAATAACAGGCAACCCAATGTCAGACATAGTATTAGCCAGCATTTCTCCCACGCCGCTATCTACCAGAACCTGCTTGAATACTCCTCCGGCACCGGTAATCAAAATGATGACTCCGGCTGGTTTCATCGCTTCCATACTCAGTTTTGATAGTTGTTCGCGGGTTGAGCCTCTCCGTACGCCAAGCCCGTAAAGCGCTATGAGTACCGCAATCGTCAGCGCAATGAACGGATGCCCAATGAAGATGATCGTTTCAGTAAAGAAACCGGGCTCAATGAGTCCCTGCTCAACAAAAGAGGCGGTTAGTGTATTGCCAAGAATCAAAAGAAGAGGAATGGATATGATGCTGATTAATAGCGCAAAAGAGGGGAGTGAGTCGGCTTGCTGTTTCTCATCGTCGTCAAGCTCCATGTAGTCGGGTACAGAAACGTGAATTCTGTTTCCGATATAATTTCCGAATATCGGGCCGGCTACAATTGATGTGGGTATTCCGATGATAAATCCGAAGAGTATGACCCAGCCCAGATCCGCATCAATAATATCCGCTACAGCAATCGGGCCGGGGGTCGGTGGAATGAACGCGTGAGTAACAGCAAGGCCTGTCAATAATGGAATTCCGTAAAAGAGCAGAGATTTTTTGGTGTCGCGGCTCAGGGCGTAAACAAGCGGAACCAAAATGATAAAGGCGACATCAAAAAAAACCGGGATCGCAACAAAAAATCCTGTTATCACCATCGCCCAGGATGCATTTTCTTTTCCGAACCGTCTGAGCATCGTATTCGCTACGGCTTCAGCTCCACCGGAATGCTGCAAAATCTGACCGAATATTGCACCCAGTCCCACTACAGTCGCTACAAATCCAAGGGTCCCACCCATCCCGTTCTGTATACTTTCAATCACTGAGGAGGGTGGCATTCCAGCCGCAATCCCTACAAACACACTGGCGATTAACAGGGAGATAAACGCGTTTATCTTGAATCGTGTGACCAGGATCAGAAGAAGAGCGATGCCGGTAAGGGTTGCAATCAGTAACTGTAGTTCAATCATGAGTCAGTTTGAAATTTAATGGTAAATCAGGTCAGAAGGTTTTTCATTTATTTATCAACTTAAATTCGATTATAAAATGGAAAACAGAAGTCTCCTCTAATAAGGGCCTCATTTTCTGAACGCGAAGCGAAATAGAGAGGGGTGTCTATGGTGTTTTATAACATTCTGGTGAACATCCCCCTAATTCCCCCTTTTCTAAGGGGGACTCTCTCCACCATCAGTCCAGTCGGTATGAAAAAACTTACCTCTGGGTTTATCTGTGCGCTCATACGTATGTGCGCCAAAATAGTCGCGCTGGGCCTGGATCAGGTTGGCGGGCAGCCGGGCCGATCGTAAGGAATCATATTGAGCAAGGGACGACATCATAACAGGAACCGGGATTCCGGAGAGCGCTGAGCGGCTGATTGTTTGGCGCCATCCCATTTGCAGAGGCTTGAGCAATGCGGCTATGGTTTCAGATTCCAGCAGGTGATTCTGATCCGGTTTTTCTTCAAATGCAGACACAATCGTTTTCAGCAGGGTTGAACGAATAATGCAGCCACCCTGCCAGATTCTTGCGACGTCACCGGGTTTGATTCCCCAGTTATGGTTTTGATTGGTTTCCGTGATCATGAAAAATCCTTCCGCATGACACATGATTCTTGAGGCGAGAAGAGAATCAGCAAGCTGATCCAAATATTTTGCCTTGTCTGTGTTATCCCGGGAATCATGGCTGGGGAGAGTCTCCGAAAGTGATGCCCGAAGTTCTGTAAATGAGGATATAAACCGGGCCGTTACGGCATCCGTAATTCCGGGAAGCGGCACCCCGTTTTTCAACGCTGTTATGGCAGTCCATTTGCCGGTTCCTTTTTGGCCGGCGCTGTCGAGAATACTCTCTATTAACGGTTCTCCATGGGTATCTGTAGCCTTCAAAATATCTGCAGTAATTTCAAATAGGTAGCTGGCCAGACGTCCACTGTTCCACATTTTGAACTGATCTGACATCTCTTTGTGATCCATCTCCAAATCAACCTTCATGATGTGATACGCTTCCGCAATGAGCTGCATATCTGCGTATTCAATTCCGTTATGGACCATCTTTACAAAATGTCCCGCACCCCCTTTCCCTATACGCGTGACGCATGGCGTGCCATTAAATGCCTGAGCAGATATCGGTTCTAACAGTCGCTTTAACTGATTCCATATTTCAGAAGTTGTGCCGGGCATCATAGACGGGCCGAAACGTGCGCCCTCTTCACCGCCGGAGACTCCCATCCCAACAAAGTTAATTCCCTCAGCTGACAATTCTGCGTATCGGCGTTCTGTATCTTCAAAGTGGGAATTGCCTCCATCAATCAGGATGTCACCGTTTTCAAGATGTGGCAGGAGTTCCTGAATGACGTCGTCCACGGGCTGACCGGCTTTTACCATGATCAAAACCTTTCGGGGAGATTCAATAGATGAGATAAAACCGGCGACAGTCCGTTGCCCGTCAAAGTTTTTCCCGTGGCCATCATTCTCCAGGAAAGAAGTGAGAATGTGCTCTTCACCATCAGTTTGTCTATTGTAAACGGACACGTTGTTTCCGTGCTCTTCGAGATTCAGTGCCAGGTTTCGGCCCATGACACCCAGGCCGAACAGGCCGATTTGTGAAGGTTTCATATCGGTTAGTTAAAATAGAATTGCAAACGTTTGTCAACCATAGCTACCGATAGATAGCGACAGATGCAAGTGAATTGGATCACATCAGCAATGAGTTACCTGTTGATGTTCAAAGATTTTAATAATTTGTGCACAATCACTTCCGGTGAATGCTCTACTGAAAGAATAGTAGCGTTTTCGGGTTCTTCGAGCGCCTCAAACTGCGAATCTAAAAGTGACGGTGGCATGTAATGTCCCTCTCGCTGGTTCATTCGTTCATGTATCAGATCTTTTGTTCCTTTTAAGTAAATAAAGTGGACTCTGTTCTTTTCAGGTGAGAGTAGCGTCCGGTACTCTTTTTTGAGGGCAGAACATGCAAGCACTGCCCCGTCTTCACTATTCCACTCACAAATTTTTCGGGAAAGGATCTCAAGCCACGGTTTGCGGTCAAGATCAGTCAGCGGGCGGCCCGAGTTCATTTTTTCGACATTCTCCTTTGGATGAAAATCGTCGGCATCATAAAAAGAAACACCAAGTTCGGCGGACAGCTTTTTTCCGATGGTTGTTTTCCCTGATCCTGATACTCCCATAACGATCCATACCATGCGTCAGATATTGTGGTGTTAAAGATTGAGTTTGGCCATTCTGTTTTGAAACTGCTGAATAGCGTGATTGAGAAACCATTCTTTCTCCAGCCCAAAAGGTACGTCATCATATCGTGAAAATATTTCATGGATAACGTTTGTCGCATCATAAAGTAGATCCTCTAATTCCTTCTCAACCGAATCGGTCAGATCTGGATTCTCGTTAAGCAGTCGATTGATAAGATAAAGTCCATAGGCAATATGGCGTGACTCATCCTGTTTTAGCTTTTCAATTCCTTCCAGCAGTCCCGGAAGCAGATCATTTTCTTTGAGCATTTTTGAGAACGCAGCGTACCCGGTTTCCGCGAGCGTCCCTTCTACGATCATATTATATGTGATGGCAGCTTTTAGCTGTGCGCGGGGTGACGTGTCATGTTGCAGTGCGTGTAGAGCCTGTGGAAGCTTTTCATAAAAAAGGGTTTTGTACATCGGTTCGTGAAACGATTCAAAATCGACAGCGCCTCCCATAACCTGTTGAACATACATTGAAAAGAGTTCAGTGTGTTTTGCCTCTTCCCATAAAAACGAAGTAAGAAAAATCTCCTCTTCAAGACGCCCTTCTTTTGCTATCACCTGGATGAGTGGCAGCAGGTCGAGTGTTACGGCTTCTTCTCCCGCCATGAAAAGCGCAGCCAGGTGCGAAATGATTGTCTGTTCATCGTCTGAAAAATCTTTCCACTGCTTTTTATCCGCAGAAAGGTCTATGTCTGTGGGGTTCCATATTCCGTAGATCTTCGCTTTCTGGAATAGCTTCATCGGGAAGCTTTCAAAATCGAGCCCCCGTGAAGTTGTTGCAAAAGTTTTATGGGTGATCTCTTTTGGCGGGGTAGCTTTTGTTCGGTCATTTGGGAGATCGCGTCGCTGTCCCGGAACAGGCGCTGTTTTTAGAAGTGCTTCTGCCGCCTTTCGCTGAGTTGATAGAAGAACTAAACTGCCCTTAACAAGCGTTACACTTTTTTTGAGGATAGACATTGTAGGATCTTTCCCTTTTTCGATCAGGTTGATCCATGTTGAACTGTCGGCTTCCAAAATAAGATCGCATAGCTCTTCATCTTTGTCTGTGGCGTAACGAAGATCCAGACACTCGCCATATTTCAGATCCAGGTAAATACCGGTTGCGCTGTTTTCACTGATAGGGGTGGGTTTTGGCTCCACTTTTAAAACGATTGGTGCATTCCACGATTCCCCTTTTTTCTTGTAATCCTCACTTTCGTTGATGGATACTTTCCACTGCTCCATCCATGATTCTGTGAAGTACTCTGTATTTTCGGTCTCTTTGGTTTTTTTATTGAACCACATCATTGAGGGATTTTCTTGCACGAATAACGGATTACTACCGTTAAGCGTTTTGATTACGGTTACCGTTTAAATATTCCAAAAATAACGGTATTTTACTATGCTGAAATTAATTAAGTTAAAAGTACATATAGTTAATAAAAACAAATAGATATGAGTAGTTTATATCCCGCTTATGATGTGATTGTCGTAGGTGCAGGTCACGCGGGAAGCGAAGCGGCCGCAGCTGCAGCGAAGAGTGGTTCTAAGACATTACTGATTACTATGAACCTCGATGCCATTGCGAAGATGTCTTGTAATCCGGCGATGGGTGGAGTGGCGAAAGGCCAGCTTGTTCGTGAGATTGACGCATTAGGTGGTTTAAGCGGCATTGTCAGTGATAGAAGTGGAGTACAGTTCCGAATGCTGAATCTTAGCAAAGGACCTGCTATGTGGAGTCCACGCTGCCAGAGTGACCGATCGCTATACTCCAGGCTTATGAGAGAGGAGCTTGAAATGATTGACAATCTTCATTTTCGACAAGATAATGTTGTTGACCTGATCACAAATGAAAGCGGCGATAAAATTACGGGCGTCGTGACTCAAACGGGGCAGACATTTAATTCGACGTCAGTGGTGTTGACGAGCGGTACATTTCTCAACGGACTGATACACATCGGGGAGAGCCAGTATGGGGGAGGTCGCTCCGGAGAGAGAGCATCTGTTGGAATTTCGGCATCGCTCGAAGAACTTGGGTTTGAAGTCGGGCGCCTTAAGACTGGAACTCCGCCTCGTATCGATGGCAGGTCCATTGACTACGGTCAGCTTGAAATTCAGTATGGTGATGAGAACCCGAATCCTTTTTCGTTTACGACAAAAGAACTCCCGTCCATCGATGAGCAGCTTACCTGCTGGATTGGTTATACCAACAAGAAAGTGCACGATACATTAGAAACCGGATTTGATCGAAGTCCTATGTTTAATGGCAGAATCAAATCTGTTGGCCCGCGGTACTGTCCAAGTATCGAGGATAAGATAAACCGATTCTCTGATAAAGACAGTCATCAGCTCTTCCTTGAACCGGAAGGGTGGGATACCTACGAGATGTATCTCAATGGATTTTCAACGTCGCTCCCTGAAGATGTTCAGTATCATGCCTTGCGAACTATACCCGGATTTGAAGAGGCCGTTATGCTTCGTCCCGGCTACGCGATTGAATACGACTACTTTCCTCCATATCAGGTAAAACGTTCGCTTGAGACAAAGCATGTTAACGGACTTTTCTTTGCCGGTCAGATAAATGGGACTACGGGATATGAGGAAGCAGCTTGCCAGGGACTTATTGCAGGAATCAATGCAACCCGCTATGTGCAGGATGAAGAACCATTTGTAATCAAGCGGTCTGAAGGGTACATCGGTGTGTTGATCGATGACCTTATAAATAAAGGGACAGAAGAGCCGTATAGAATGTTTACGTCACGCGCTGAGCACAGAATATTGCTTCGCCAGGATAATGCAGATCTCAGATTAACGCCGCTTGGACATAAACTTGGCCTGATCAGTGATGAGCGGTTTGAAGAGTTCAGTCAAAAGAAGTCTGAGATTGATGATTTGTACGATTTAATCAGCGACTATACTGTTCGGCCTGAGAAGATGGATCCGATGCTTGAAGAGCAGGGGACATCAACGCTGAGTCAGCCAGTTAAAGCTAAAAGCCTTATACCAAGACCGGAACTCCATTTAGATCACTTATTGGCAGCAGATAGTGAGCTAAAAGCTCAAGTAGATAAAATCACTGAAAATGATCGTGTGCTTGAACAAGTTGAAATTCAGATCAAGTACGCGGGTTATATACAACGTGAATTTGAGATGGTAGAGGAGATGAAACGGAAGGAGGAGTCACCGATTCCTATGGATATAAACTATGAAAAGATAAAAAGTTTGTCATCGGAAGGACGTTCGAAACTTGATAAAGTTAAGCCCGAAACAATTGGCCAGGCGTCAAGAATCAGCGGTGTCTCAGCAAGTGATCTCTCAGTATTAATGATTTACTTAAAACGATAGGTTTCACGTGAAACATCAATTGGAATTGGTAAAAGTTTCACGTGAAACATTGGAAGGCACGCGTGAAATTTATCAAAAGAACGAAAAAGACATCGAGCGATATCTCGACCTTCTACTTGAATGGAACGAGAAAATTAATCTCGTAAGCCGAAGTGTTTCACGTGAAACGCTTCGGGAGCATGTCGTGCATTCACTCATACCTATGCAGTTGGGCTTGTTAGAAGCGTTTGATTCGTGGATTGATTCCGGGTCAGGGGGCGGGCTACCCGGCGCACCACTCGCCATAGCAAATCCCGCAAAAAGATTTTTTCTGAACGATAACGTAAAGAAAAAAATGCGGGCGGTGGATGATATTATTCAACAGGCGGGGATTGAGAATTCCGAAACCGTAGCAAAAAGCATCTCTTTGGTAGACCTCCAAAAAGGAACGGGAATCGTTACAAAACACGCCTTTAAAATAGACGATCTTTTGCGCCTTCTCGGCAGCAAACCCTGGAAAACAATCATCATGTGGAAAGGGGTAGAGGGAGCTGCTGAAGAGATCAGGACCTTCAATAAAAAGCTCAATACTACTCTGTATGAATTCCACTTCGGTGATGATGAGCCCTTCTATGAGGGAAAGGGATTGCTTGTAATTCAGAGGTGAAGAGGCGTATTACTGAAATTTAGTCTTGTCTCGAGATGCGTTAGCGGTATAGAAGTTTGCTGAAATCCCCCTCAGTCCCCCCTTTTAGAAAGGGGGAGTAACCGATTCCTTCTCCTGAAATTTATTAATAATTCAGGAATAACTCTCCCCTAAAGAGGCTTTGAGAAATTGAAGACTAAAGTTTCGGGTAACTTAACTTTTCTAAGGCTATGAATTTATTTCGAAGCTCCCCTCTCTGTCAAGTCCCGCAGGGCGAGATAGAGAGGGGTCGGGGGTGAGTCAGAA
>Ga0136589_1001207_pt1 | contig 11926 bp, 6 predicted proteins | sample AntRauMFilla3764_FD_104640 | JGI IMG/M metagenome (GOLD analysis project Ga0136589, IMG submission 104640) | Saline lake microbial communities from Rauer Islands, Antarctica - Metagenome Filla 3 #764 | ecosystem: Environmental > Aquatic > Non-marine Saline and Alkaline > Saline | place...
CAGGGCGCACCGGCCGCCTGTCTTCCCCGCGAGAGATCTGGTAGTAGTAAGCACCGGACTTGCCAAAGAGCCGCACTAGCTCGTGTCGATCGTAATTCTGCAGATCGGCTCCAGTGACGATCCCATTAGACTTCATTTTTTCAGCCGTCACTTTTCCAATGCCGTGAAATTTTGAAATTGGCAATGCTCGAATAAATTCATCTACTCGCTCCGGTGGAATCAGCGCTAGACCATTCGGCTTGTTCAGATCTGAAGCCACCTTAGCAACGAATTTGTTGATCGAGATCCCAGCCGAGGCTGTGAGATTTGTTTCCTCAAAAATTCTTTTTCGTATCTCTTCGGCAATCACTGTTGCAGACTTCATCTGCTTCTTGTTCATGGTCACGTCAAGGTAGGCCTCATCCAGCGACAAGGGTTCCACGAGGTCGGTGTAATCGAAAAATATTTCTCGGATCTGATCAGAAACCGCTTTGTACTTGTCAAAATCAGCCCTGACAAAAATCAAGTGAGGGCAAAGCCGACTTGCAGTAACAGACGGCATGGCGCTGTGCACGCCAAATTTTCGAGCTTCATAGCTTGCTGCCGCCACCACTCCACGCTCTCGTGAACCCCCAACAGCGATCGGCTTCCCTCTCAGGTCAGGATTGTCACGCTGCTCCACGGAGGCGTAAAATGCGTCCATGTCAACGTGAATAATTTTCCGATAGCGCGGCTTTTCCATCTACTGCGAATATCGGGAGATTTAGTTGATTGCAGGGTGATCCTCGCTTCGCTCGGGTAGTTTGGAACATTAAGGAGTTGAGGAGATTTAAGAGAGTTAAGTTTGTGGCCTGGACAAATCCTAGAAGTGTTTGATGCGAGGGTTATTTTCTCTTTGCGACTTATGCGGCTTTGCGCGCAATTTAGAATCTCGCAGAGACGCAAAGAACGCCAAGCAAGGAGTCATCCTCGCTTCGCTCGGATAGTTTGGAACATTAAGATTGAATAGAGTTAAGTTTTTACAAGACCTGACAGGTTTTGAAAACCTGTCAGGTCTGCTGCACACTTTCGAATTCACTTCGACAGAACTCAGTACAAGAGCTCGAGATTTTCCTCTCACACTCGCTCGGTTCCGCTATTTCTTCGCAAAGCTTCGAAGCACGAAGTCGAGAACCGGCATACACATTCTATCACACGAGTAATCGCGGCCGTGATTTTTAAAGGAATCAATTGAATCTCTATCTAATGATAATAACATTCACACTCTCTCGGCTCCGCTCGAGAACCGGCCTTCGCACAAATCTTCGTATGAACTCCATTCTGATAGAATTCCACTTTCGTAAGTAGGATTAACAAACCATCCATCAAATCCTTACCCACAAAAAAACCGTGCGGGGGTGGAGTCCGCACGGTTACTGATAGTTCGACTTCAAACAAGTTGAAGGCGAGTAATCAAAGCCAAACTTATAAATTACTGAAAGACAAATACGTAGGAACAACAAGCCCCGAATTTGTCAGATCATTCTTACTTTTTAAAAGCGTCTGCCACAACGAGGTCTTTGGTGCCGTGGCTCCAGTCGTAAAATCCTTCACCAGATTTCACACCTTTTTTCCCTGCAGTCACCATATTCACCAACAGCGGACAAGCAGCGTACTTTGGGTTTCCAAATCCTTCGTGGAGCACATTCATGATAGAAAGGCAAACATCGAGACCGATGAAGTCAGCGAGTTGCAAAGGTCCCATTGGATGAGCCATTCCGAGTTTCATCACTGTATCGATTTCTTCTACTCCGGCAACGCCTTCGTGAAGTGTGATGATAGCCTCGTTGATCATCGGCATCAAAATTCTATTGGCCACAAATCCAGGATAGTCGTTCACCTCAACGGGGGCCTTGCCGAGACCTTCGGAAAGCTCCATAATGTCTTTGGTCACCTTATCGCTCGTGGCATATCCGCGAATCACCTCTACCAGTTTCATCACCGGCACTGGATTCATGAAGTGCATCCCAATAACCTTGTCAGGACGATTGGTTTGCGCTGCAATTTTCGTGATAGAAATAGATGAAGTGTTGGTTGCCAACACGCAATCATCTTTGGTGAGCTCATCGAGCTGCGTAAATATTTTGAATTTCAGATCTGCGTTTTCAGTTGCAGCTTCCACCACCAAATCAGCATTTTGAACACCTTCTTTGGTGTCAGTATATGTAGTGATGCGATCGAGCGTATTTTTCTTATCGACTTCGGAGATCTTTTCCTTTTTGATCATCCGGTCAAGGTTCTTAGTGATCGTAGCAACGGCCTTGTCAAGGCTATCTTGCTTTACGTCAACCAAAGCAACGTCAAATCCCGTTTGAGCAAAAACGTGAGCAATTCCGTTACCCATCGTTCCCGCTCCTATAACTGATATATTTTTCATGATTTTCTGGTTTTTAATGGAGCACAAAAGTAGGGTTTAGTGAGGATTGGGCAAAGGTGGTAAGGTGGAGATAAAGTAGAAGACGATCGTGGCAGTGGATTGGTGGTGACGATTGGAGGTTTAGTGGTTGTGGGGATTGAGATAAAGTTGATATAAGGTTGTGGGGTAAGTGGTTGTTGGTTCTTGAGTTTCGGAATTTGAAGCTTGGTGCCTGGAAATTTTTGGAGACTTGATGGAGACAAAGTTGTGGCGGACTTTCGATGAATGACTGGCTGTTGGAATTTGTTTTTTAGTGCTTGTGGTTTTGAATCGAGGTGGAGATAAAGTTGTGGGGTTAGTAGTTGTTGGTACTGGAGTTTTGGTGATTGGATTAGAGATATAAAGATGTTTATCAGAAAATCTTAAATTGAATTCCATTTTTAACACTGAAGATCAACGACCTATGAAACCTTACATCGAACTAAAAGACCTGGAGGTTTATCAGCTTTCGAGGAATTTATCAACTCTTGCCTGGGAGGTTTATTCCAAACTAGATTACCAGCAGAAAAAAATTATTGGGGATCAGTTTATACGATCTGTAGACTCCGTAGGTGCCAATATTGCTGAGGGCTACGCTCGTTATCACTATCTAGACAAAGCTCGCTTTTATCATTTTTCACGTGCCTCACTTTCCGAAGCTCTGGAGCATTGGTCCGAACTCATGTTGGAGAGATCGATCATCCATCAATCCACATTCGAACAACTCAAAAGTATTCACCGAGTGCTTGAAGTGAAACTAAACAACTTCATTACTGCCACTTACAAGAACGCCAAAAACAAAAAACGTAAATAGCTCATCGCCATCTACAATCTTTAAAATTGAAGTACCAAACTGAAAAACTCCACTTTAAAAAATCGAAAGCTTCCCAAGCCAAAGTGCTTAACTCGACCCAACACCCAAAACAATTTTATTTCTACTTTATATCCCATTCCTAAGCGAAGCGAAGGAATGATTATCTCCCTAAAACTGAGCAACGCGAAGCACTAAATTCAGACCTCACAACAAAGCACTTGCACTTGAAATACGCACCAGCCTCACCTCGACCCAACGCCCAAAACAACTTTATATCCACTTTATCTCTCATTTCTGAGCAACGCGAAGGAATGATTATCTCCTTAAAACTAAGCCACGCGAAGTACCAAATTCAGACTTCACAACAAAGCACTTGCACTTGCAATACACCCCAGCCTCATCTCGACTTAACGCCCCAAAACAACTTTATATCCACTTTATCTCCAATTCCTGAGCGAAGCGAAGGAATGATTATCTCATAAAACTGAGCCACGCGAAGTTTTAAAACTTCAACGTCAACCCTATCCTCTTTCTCCCTTCATCCACCTCTGTCACTTTTACTTTCAACTGCTGATGTAAGGCCAGTTCTTCCGAAGGATTTGAAATGAACCTATCGGTGATTTGAGAAATGTGGAGCAGTCCGTTTTCCTTAATTCCAAGGTCTACAAAGGCTCCGAAATTCGTGATGTTCGAAACAATGCCGGGCAAAGTCATTCCCTCCTTCACGTCCGAAATAGAAGAGATCTCTTTCGAAAAACTGAAAACCTGCGCCACACTCCTGGGATCTCTGCCCGGTTTGGCTAGCTCATCCAGAATATCGTTGACAGTTGGCAATCCGATTTCATCTGTGATAAATTCATCAGGAGTGAGTTTCTGCAGTAGAGATTTCCTGCCGATCAACTCTTCCACAGTCACCCCGAGTTGTCGGGCCATTTTCTTTACCACAAAATAACTCTCGGGGTGGACAGCACTATTATCAAGTGGGTTTTTCGCATCGGAAATTCTCAAAAAGCCGGCTGCCTGCTCAAAAGCTTTCTCTCCCAGCCTGGGTACTTTCTTAAGTTCAGCACGACTGGAAAAAGCTCCATTTTTCGCTCGGTAGTCCACTACATTTTGTGCAAGCGCAGGTCCGAGGCCCGAGACGTAAGCCAACAGATGTTTCCCGGCTGTGTTGAGTTCTACCCCAACGTTGTTTACGCAGCTCTCCACTGTCTCGTCAAGTCGCTTTTTCAATTTTGCCTGATCCACATCGTGCTGATACTGCCCAACACCAATGGCTTTCGGATCGATTTTCACCAACTCGGCCAATGGATCCATCAACCTGCGGCCGATAGAAACCGACCCCCGGACAGTCACATCGTAACTGGGAAATTCTTCACGAGCAATTTTGCTTGCCGAGTAAACTGAAGCCCCGTCTTCGTTTACTATGAAAACTTTCACCTCACGATCGAAGCGAGTTCTTTGAATCAGGTTTTCAGTTTCCCTTCCTGCTGTGCCGTTGCCAATGGCAATTGCCTCGATTTTGTAGGCATTCACCAACCCTGCAATTTTTGAAGAAGCTTTTTGAAATTGACGCTGAGGTGGGTGTGGATAAATCGTCTCGTTGTGCAGCAGCGCCCCGTGTTCATTGAGGCACACAACCTTACAGCCTGTTCGAAATCCAGGATCTAATGCAAGGATTCGTTTTTGTCCCAGTGGCGGAGCCAAAAGCAGTTGTCGGAGGTTGGTCGAAAAGACGTCAATCGCGCTGTCATCGGCTTTTTCTTTGGACGCATTTTTAAACTCCGTTTCGATCGATGGTTTTAGCAATCGCTGGTAGGCATCCTTCACAGCCTCTTCCACCAGGTTTCCCGATTCGTTGTTGTTCTTCACAAAAACCCGGTTGAGCTGCTCCAGTGTTCTCTCCTTGTCTGGCCCAATTGAAACGCGGAGAATTCCTTCGTTTTCCGCTCTGCGGATAGCGAGCAATCGGTGAGATGGAATTTTGTTTAGACGCTCACTGAAAGAAAAATAGTCTTTGTACTTCTGCCCTTGTTCCTCTTTGCCTTTCACCAACTTTGCAGAAATGTCCGTGTATTTTTCAAACTGCTTTCTCACCTTGTTTCGGGAAGTTTCATTTTCATTCACCCACTCGGCAATGATGTGTTGAGCACCTTCGATTGCCTCATCCACCGATCCGACTTCTTTGTTGACAAACTGCTGTACCCGCTGTCTGACTTTCGGTTCGCGCTGTGCCATTATGATTTTGGCCAGTGCCTCCAATCCGCGCTCGCGAGCTACAACACCTTTGGTTTTTCGTTTTGGTTTAAAAGGCAGATAAATGTCTTCGAGCACACGCGAATCCCAGGTTTCATCAATTTGTTTTTTCATTTCCGCGGTGAGCACCTCTTGCTCTTCCAGGGATTTGAGGATAAAAGCTTTTCGTTTCTCTAGATCATCGTAGTGATTCTTCTGATCGCGGATCCTGGCCACTTCCACTTCATCCAGACCACCTGTTTGTTCCTTTCGGTAGCGACTGATAAAAGGGATGGTAGCACCTTCAGAAAGAAGTGCAACAGTGCGCTCCACCTGGCCGGTTTTGAGTGCCAGTCCGCGGGAAATTAATTGGGCAATTTGCATGGCGCAAATATGGGGAAAGCAGCTAGTTTAAGCACCAAATCATAAATTCCAAATCACAATGAAAAAACGGCTACTCCAGGTTGAGCGTTTTCTATTTCATGTATTGCCGATAGACTTTAAATTACTTTTGGCAGTCTCCCAGCTCTCCACTTCATCATCTTTTTTTCTGCTTTCAGCAATAATTACATCCAGCAGATCTTCAATCTCATTACGATGATTCTCCAAACTGGACATATCGAATTGGACAGCTATCCGTTCGTTTTTGTCGTTGGTCAAAAACCTAACTCCTTTCATTCCTTTACCTTTTCAAAAAATCTAAATCACATCTACTACTCCATCCTCACCCATCGTTTTGTGGCCACACCACTGGGCGTTACCAACCGAATAAAATAAGTACCCGCAGAAAGCTGACCGAGGGAAAGCGTTTCTTCGTGTTTGCCAGATTGGTATTGCGCAGGTGGCGAATGCTGCACGACTCTGCCCCGGGCATCGGTAATGCGATAGATCACCTCACCTGCTGCCGGCTGCCGCCACGAGAAAGTTAAACTACCGGGCGAGGGATTGGGATAAAGATTGAAGTTGAATGATTCAAATTCGTTTTCCTCTGTGTTCGTTGCCGGAGGTGGAAAGTCTGTTGTGAGGTTTTTGTTGAGTTTGGCGACATAGCGCATTGTATCTTGATTCATCCGATAAAAACCTCCGCAAGCATAAAGGGTGTCATTCATTATTTCAAAATCCCTAAATGTAGTAGAATATTGAAAGCCCATATAAATATCATCTTTTCGAATAGCCGAGTCTGCGTTGATTGCAATCCACTCTACTCCGTCATATCTGGCAAGGTGTTCTGCTTCGACATCTCCAATTTCCGTAAAGCCGCCACTTGCATAAATTGCATTGTTGTGAACCTTGAGCCGATGGACTTCATCATTTGGCATTGGGTTGGCCGGCCGTAGTGAATCTCCATCAAAGGTAACCAACCAATGGTACTCGTTACTACCGGGCAATTTCATTTGACCGCCTATATAAAGTGTATCATTTAATACTGCCATATCTGACACCCCTCCAAAAGGATAATAATCAAAGCCTTGTCCAACTTTCCGGAAATGTTCGCCATCCCATTTGGTCAAATGCCGTATGGAGTCTCCATTAAAATCTTCAAAATTCATGTTGCCTCCTATATAAACTTCTCCCTGATATTCACACAGTGCGTAAGTGTTACCCTGAACACCTGTGATCGCTTCCAGTGGCTCCCACGCTTCTCCGTCATAAACACAGGCGAGCTCGGTATTCACGCCCCCGCAGTAATCAAACCGGCCGGCAGCATACAATTTCTCCTGGTATTCTAAATAATCAAAAACTTGTCGATTCGGACCACCAGGAATCGTGTCCCAATCACTTCCGTCCCATGCATTAATCCAAGACCATGGTGCATTTCCTGAAGCATGAATAAACGGTCCGGTCATAATCAATTCATTATTGTACAGGGTTGGAGCACTCGAGATTAGCGTTGCGCCCAACCCACCAGATCCGACCGGCAACCACTCAACGCCATTCCATTGAGCTACTTCTCCGATGTCGTTACAATATCCATCATTGATCCCAGGCCCTGTGACATAAACAACACCAGTAAGTGTGTCAATTGTCACATAGTTTACCCCATTAAAAGAAAGAGTATCACACCTCAAACCTTTATCCATAGAAAGCCAGTCTGAAGTCTGCCCCTCAACATTTAAAGCCTGTACCAGCAAAAATGCCGATACAAGCCAAAGTGCTTTAAAAGATCTCATAATTATAATTTTTCGAATAATTTAGTTTCATTAGATCCATCTTGCTGATGGTAAGAAACCACATAAATTCCCGATTCAACATTCTGAATATTCAACTGATAGTTTGAAACTCCTTTGGAAAGCTCTATATGTTTTATAAGACGCCCTGATATATCATGGATCTTTATAAACTCTCTGTTTTTAGCTTCTTCAAAGGCCAGCTGAAAATTGCCATCAGAAGGATTAGGATATATCAGAAATGAATCCGAAGTAGAATCATTCTCGTCATCCTCAACACTAAAGATGATGTCCCAGGGTGGCCTGAACATTGATATTGCACCATCTCTGGAGCCACTCAAATAATCCTGGAAATAACCACCTAATAATCCTTCAAGCAATGTGTAATTCTCTTCAGAGTAACCACCTGCAAAAACAAAGTAATCAGAACTCGATATGGCATTAAGTCCATTATTTCTTCCTGCTCCGAACTCTGTGGACCAGACCATTTCCATCTCATCCTCAGTAAATGCCGCGACAAACGAGCGATTATTAATTCCATCAATACCGGTTTCTACATACATATCAAGGCTAATCCCATCATCACAAGTAGGGAATTCACCAGATGTCGGAACCTGGCAATAACTTGTTTGCACAGCTTCAATGAATTCACGTCCGGCAACATACACTACATCTTCGTACGTAGATTCTCCATATTGAATGGCTATTGCCATGTTGACCATACTTCCTGAGCTACCGTAAAATGTACTTCCTTCAAAGTCCACTGTATTTGGATTGCTGCCGTCATCAATCAATTCAAACTTTGCAATAAACCCACTATTTCCTCCATTCAATGGTTCTTCATCTGCAAAGTCCTGATTGTAGCCGGGTGATGGAAACGGTGAGCTTGGGAATTGATCAACTTCATCATTGGGTGTAGTACCCGATATATAAAAATTGTGCGAATTCCCAGAGTGTGTAATTCCGGCAATATGCGGTCTTCTCTGGGGGGTTACATATTGATCTCCTAAACCAAAAAAGCTGGAATAGATGAGATCATCATCATCGTTGAAGGCTGCCACAAAGGTGTTCTTATTTGATGCAGATCCTAAGATAAAATTAGGTTGTTGCCAGGTGCTTCCCTGATTGCACGATGGAAAACCAATACCGGTTGGTTCGGCACAATTGTTTGTCGCGTAATAGCGCGTGGCTGCCGATCCAACGATAACCAACTTTCCATCTACAACTTCCGCATCTGTGATATAGTCTGGTCGGGCACCTCCATAAAAGGTTCCCCATACCTGGTCACGGTTTTCATCCAGCTTAATGATGAATCCATTGCTATCATCTGTAGGTGCTCCATTGAACGATTGATTGTATGCTCCCGACTGACTCATCTCAGGAAAATTTTGGTCGTCTGTGGAATGGCCAGTCAGATATACCTCATAGTCCATATCGAAATCTGAATCATAGTCTAAAGCTATTGACCAAACTTCATCGTCACCTTCTCCACCGACATATGAATCAGATAAAGTAAAGTAGTTGGCATCAAATTCAACATAAAAACCCTCTATCCCTGAATTGTACTCTAGGTCTAACCCATTTGACGATTGAATATCAAAGTCATCACTTTCCGTTGTACCGGCTGCGTGAATATGGCCGTCAGGTCCAACATCCACAGCGTAAAATGCATCAAAATCTGATCCTCCATAATATGTAAATACTTCCGGGGACTCTCTATCAAATTTAGCGATAAACCCATCAATTAAGGCTTCCAAATCACCCTGAACTTGTCCCTGGAACTCAGGAAACTGGGGACTATCCGTTTCCCCAGCAAACCAAGCGAAATCATCGTTTCCAAGTCCATTGGAAATATCGTGGATTTCATCACGTCCCGGACCTCCAAAGAAAGTGCTCCATGATAAATTATAATCATCTAAGACTTCTTGACCAGCAGTAATTTCCTCAGCACCCCATTCCAACACCAAAACGTCTGTAGGAGAAAAGCTCCCCGTGTTGATGGAAACAATATCGTTTTGAATGCTGTAATGTCCATCCCAGCCCAGTTCAGTGAGCGCACCTGTAGAGGTGTTCATGGTGTAAGCCTGGGGGCGGGTTTGGGTTTTTGTACCCAGGTCGGTGTCTATTTCTAGATCGCCCGCCAGATTCACACTTAAAGCTGATTGGCCATCGTATTCCAGCTCAATATCTGATGGATCTCCTGCGGGGGTTACCACCGCATACACCTTGTAGCCGTCTTTATCGGCTGTGTAGATAAAATCTATGCCTTTGTAAAGCTCGTAGTGAATGGCTCTGTCATTGGCAAAGTTTCGATAAACGGGGTTGTCCTGATGTCCTAAGAAATAATTTGAAAAGTATTTCTTTTCTCCATGTGTGTAAACTGTGCCTCGGTCTGAGTCTTTAAAACTCACATCTACCCTGTGAAGCGTTTGGGTGGTGTCGTTCTGGTCTGAATACACCAGGCTGTAAAACTCGTCATTGGCATAAAACTGTGGATTGCGTTGATTGTAATAAACTTTGGCAATCGTGTCTGAACCTCCACCTGTCGAGCGCAACTGACCGTGGTTATCCTGAAAGTTTACATAAGCAGGTGTGTCTTCACTTTCTGCCGGGACGTAGGTGTCGCGCTGCGTGTATTTGGCAGTCACGTAGGTATAGTTTCCAGCGGTGGTTTCGGCTTTTCCACTCAGGTAAATTTCGTTGCCTTCGAGTCCGATATTCACCGCCTCATCGTTTTTGTTGGCATCTGTATTCAGAAATGTTTTCCATTTCAGATTTCCTGCATCATCGTGCTTAAACAGGAGCATGTCCAGATTTCCATCGCGGTAGGTGTCTCCACAGGAAACGATGTCGCTTCCATCCATTTTTAGCTTCACTCCGCGGTCATTTCCTCCTTCAGGTCCATCCCAAATTTCTTCCCACTGCTGGGTTCCGGAGCTGTTGTATTTCACAAGTGCATAATCGGTGTCTCCTGCTGAAGCAGTTGTGTAGCCGGTGATATAAACATTACCGTTGCTATCCACTGTAACTCCGGTAGATTCATCATCCTGGTTACTTGTGCCGTTCCACTGTACTGACCAAAGTTCGGTGAGATCAGCATCCAGCTTAACCAATTTCATATTGCGCCCTTCTCCGCTTACTTCCATATTACCAGTGACGTAAAAAGAAGTACCATCTGTTACCAGATCAGTGACCTGGTCAATATTTGAGGAACTTGAACCTGATGAATAAGAACTCGAAATATTTCCGGTGGAATCGTCCATCTCCAGTGTAATCATTTTCCAGCTTGAAGATGATATCTGAGCAGCACCAGAAACGTAGATTGTATTGTTTGATGCTTTCCAGTTCATCTTGGCCGGTATATCCATCATGTTTGAGTCATCAAAGCGGGTTTCCCACTGTAAGGTGCCTGCCGAGGAGTACTTTTGAACGCTGATATCCGAAAGAGTTGATGTGCTACCATTAAGTCCATAACTGCCTGCTGAGATATAAATATCATCCTGGTTGTCTAGTTCTACTGCTATACCGCCATCGTAGGAGTTTGCCGGGCCATCAAAAGTGGTTTCCCAAATTTGGTTGCCCGCATCATCGTACTTCATCAGCAGCATGTCGTAGTCTTCAGCCGAGCCGTTGCCGGTGAATGTGGCACCGGTGACTATCAGGTCTCCCGAAGAGTCTATTTTCAAGTCTCCGGCCATGTCGTGGCCTTCGGCTGCACCGACCCAGGTTTCCGACCAGAGTTCGTTTCCGTTCTTGTCGTACTTCACTATTAATAAGTCGTAATCGCCAGCGGCATTGAGTGTGGCCCCGGCTACATAAACATTGTAGAGATTGTCGGTGGCAGTGGCATTCTCATAGTCGAACGCCTGCTGTCCCTGTCCGGCTTTTTCATACCAATCCAAAAATGGACTTTCGGATTGGGCAAAAATCGCGGTAGTTAACATTAAGAATAAAACTGTGAAAAGTGACCTAAAGTTGGTCGATTGGTCGATTGGTCGATTGAAGGTATGTTAGAATTTTTCATAGGGTGTATTTTTGGTAAGTAATTACTCGAACTTAGTGGAGATTCTTTAGACATCCAAAATTATCTAACGGAAAATCAAGAGATTAATGCAATTGCAGTAGTGCTTCCATTAAGGATTTCAACTCTACACTTTCATGCAAAAATCGACCGGTTGAGTCTTGGCTTTACTTCACTCCTTTCCCTTACTTTTACCGCAAAATTTCTAAATCATGGCTAAGCGAGGAACTGCTGGATATTTGTTGATCACTCTGAAGGGAATGGCGATGGGCGCG
>Ga0136589_1001214_pt1 | contig 11868 bp, 8 predicted proteins | sample AntRauMFilla3764_FD_104640 | JGI IMG/M metagenome (GOLD analysis project Ga0136589, IMG submission 104640) | Saline lake microbial communities from Rauer Islands, Antarctica - Metagenome Filla 3 #764 | ecosystem: Environmental > Aquatic > Non-marine Saline and Alkaline > Saline | place...
AACTGAGTTTGATCTGCAGTTGATCGAGTTGGAGGACGTATACGATCGATCGTGGGATGCGATAATTTCGGTGACGCCGCATGATGAGTTCGAATCAATCCGGTGGGAATCAATTGAGCGAGCGGACGGACAATTGGTTGTGATCGATGGTCGAGGAACTGTCGAGATCGGAGATGCGGATCATCGGGTGTATACGATAGGGAGTGGCTGGTGATCTCAATGAAGAGTTCGATCACTGAATTCCGATCTTATTCAATAACACTCTCATAGAGGTTGAGCAATCGGGTTTGTTCTATCTCCCATGAATATTGTTTTTCAACAAGTTCTCTACCTACTTCACCCATAATACTTCGACGTTCCTCGTTTTTGGCAAGTTCCAATAATGTAGTTGCAATACGTTTCGGTTGGTCATAAGGAACTAATGAACCACATTTCTCTGGAAGATATTCTGTATTTGCAATTGTATCGCTCGCAACAACAGGTATAGATGAGAACATATATTCGAAAACTTTCGTAGGTATACCGAAATTATAGAACTCGGGATCAAGAAGCGCTAATCCGACATCAGCGGCAGCTAAATAAGAGAATACTTGTTCGTGATCTACGCGACCAAAAAAGCGGACATGATTAGCAAGGGTGTGCGCCTGTACTTTGCTATGGGCTTGCGTTTCTTTTTTCTTATCAGAGAATCCACCAAGAAGCCACAAACCAGCATCCATCCCCATTTTCCGGAGATGGTCAAGAGTTTCAATCATCACATTGAGCCCTCGAGTTTGTGTGAGTCCGCCAACGTAGACGAGTACAAATTCGTGAGTACGGTCGACCGTTCCCGAATCAATTTTGATGTTCTCGATCATTGGAAAATTTCTGACAAGGTGGACTTGGTCGTGACCCAACGCTTCAAAATCCTCTTGAATCCATTTTGTGGCTGTAACGATGGCGTCAAATGGACGGCAAAACCCAGACTGAACATGAGGATAAAAACTCCCGAATAGTGGGTTGAATATGTCCGGAGGGAAGTCATAATGCTGAAACGAGATCTCATACGGCTCGTGGCAATCATAGATCACTGCAGCATCTGTACGCAATGATAATGCGGCGCCAATCGGAAGTAAACCCGGATCGTGAAAATGGAAGACATCTGCTTTTGTCGCTTGAGCAGTTCGATATATTTTCGAGAGGTTCAGGAACCGATCAAGATGAGATGTAGCTGGTTGGATCGCGTTAATTTGTATTCCATTTCGTATCTCATCACAATCGTGGTGGGCTACGAGAGTTACATCATAGCCCTCAGTCTGGAGTGTGCGTGCCTGTTTGTGAAATATTCGCGTATCAAACGGTGGGTGGGCAGAAGTGAGAATACACACAGAGGTCATACGTATTCATTTTCTTTGGAGGCTATCAATCCTCCGAGTAGCTGTAATATATGTGTGTACATTTGACAACAGCGATAATGTCGGTTAGGGATACTGGTCGACAGCAACGGATTTAAAAATAAATCACTAAACCTATTCCACTGGAAGAGAAGAAGAAGATAAGAGTGAAAATACTGACAATCGTGGGCGCTCGCCCACAATTTATCAAAGCGTTCGTCGTGTCACGGGCATTACACCCGGAACATGAAGAAGTATTGGTACATACGGGCCAGCACTACGATGAAGAACTATCCAATGTTTTTTTCGATGAGTTGGATATGGACGAACCCGACTACAATCTCGGAATCGGATCTGGAAGTCACGGCAAACAGACCGGTGAGATGATTATTGCACTTGAAGAGGTTGTTATCGAGGAGGACCCCGACGTAGTACTCGTTTACGGTGACACGAACTCGACGCTGGCGGGTGCCGTGGTTGGCTCAAAACTAGATACGACATTGGCACACGCCGAAGCGGGGTTGCGGAGTGATAATTGGGATATGCCCGAGGAGGTGAATCGGATTATGACAGATCATGGATCAGACGTGTTGTTCACACCAAGTGATGGTGCCACGGAGAGACTCATAGATGAAGGAATCACAGACAGAGTTCACAACGTTGGCGACGTAATGTACGATTCGCTGTTATGGGCTCAGGATCGGGCCGCCGACCGGTCGAATATTTTAGAGGATTTGAATATTAATGTTGGCGAATACATCCTGAGCACGGTTCATCGAGCAGCAAACACCGACGATCCGGATCGTCTTGAATCCATTATCAGAGGTCTTGCAGCGGCACCACTTCCAGTTGTGTTGCCAGCACATCCACGTACTGTTGATCGGTTACAAACACATAATTTGTGGGAGTTAGCAACAGAGGAGTTACAGATAATCAAACCAGTTGGCTATTTAGATTTCGTACGGTTACTTGATGGGGCAGCTCAAGTAGCGACGGACTCTGGTGGCATTCAAAAAGAGGCCTTCTATTTAGATACACCGTGTGTGACACTACGGGAGGAAACAGAGTGGCCAGAAACGGTCAGTGCCGGATGGAACGTGTTGGTCGGTGCAAATAGTGAACAGCTTGTTGAGCAGCTTCAACAGGTAAATGCCCCAGAGGCGAAACCGGAACCGTATGGTGATGGAACGGCAGGTACGAAGATAGTCTCACTGCTGAAGAAGATGGTTGAGTAAAAAGGTGATATAATATGCACATTTGTATGGTGCTACAAGGCACATACCCAACTGATATTCGAGTAGAAAAAGAAGCAAATGCACTACTAGATGCCGGTCACGAGGTTTCACTTCTCTGCCGGAGTGTCAGCTCACCAACTGATACAGGAGCTAAACCAAAAGAAGTGGTAGAAGGAATTACAGTACATCGCATAAACGATTGGTCGCCGTTTCCACAGTTACTTTGGCAGCAGATTAATTTTGATCTCCGTTTTCGCAAACCGATATGGGAGAACGCACTGGAATCAATTGTTACCACAGAACGTATCGATGCCATTCACGTTCATGACCTTCCTCCAGTCAAAAGTGCACTCGTAGTGGGGGAGAAACATGATATACCAGTCATAGCAGACTTCCATGAAATGTATCCAGCTGCAATGAAACACTGGCGATCTAGCTGGAGTTTAGAACGGAAAATTAAGCAGAACACAGTACTGAAACCCATATGGAGATTTGAGCGATTACAGAAGCAGTGTATTGAGAAACTCGATCATATAATTACGATTTCTGAAGAAGCCGAACAGCACTACATCTCTAACTACGATGTAAACCCTTCAGACATAACAGTCGTCGGGAACATGGTTGATTTAGATTCCTTCGAGATAGAGTCGACCAAACCGGTACTTTCCGAATTTAAAGAGGACTTCCTTATTACCTATGTCGGTGGATTTGGCCCGCATCGAGGAATTGAGGTCGCTATCCAGAGCTTACCAAAAATACTCGAATCGGTCCCGAATGCACGAGTGGTGTTGGTCGGGAAAGGGACTGACAGCGAGTATAATCGAAAACTCAAGAATATCGCTGAAGAGCAGGGTGTCTCTGACAGAGTTACCTTTACTGGTTGGGTGGACTTTGCAGATGTTCCATCGTATATGAAAGCCAGCGACGTTTGCTTTGTTCTTCACACACAGTCTGACCACACAGATGTTGCCGTGCCCCACAAACTATCACAGTATATGGCAACCGGAAACCCTCTCGTGGTAACTGAGCGACCTCCCCTGAAACGGATTGTTTCGGATGCGTCATGTGGTATTGTTATCCCGTATACTACAGCTGCGTTTGCCGACGCAATTATTGAACTCGCAAACGATGACGACAAACGAGAGAGATTTGGCAGAAACGCTCGAGACGCAGCTATTGATCGATACAATTGGTCGACTCAAATCGACTTTCTGACAGACATATATAGTTTTTGACCTACGTTGATTTTATAATTACCAAACAGACTTACTCATTCAATCAGGTCATATTGTTCGTAGAGACATTCTCTGGATAACCACCTCAACTAGTGTCTGTCCATGAGAGCTTGATGCGGTAACTGAGTTATCAAAGAATTGCTTATTTTTCTCTGACAGAAAACACGATTGCACTGAACTCGACGGCGAACACTCTGATAGGAGTGTCAGAAATTAACGTTTCTGATGTACAAAAGAGACCTTCGCTCTTGTCAATGTCGCCACTCACTCTCGCTCCCAAGATTCTTGACAATCTGCCGCAAAAGACACTGTGAGTAGGTCTTCGAACACTTTTCTAACCAACCTCACGGCCTGCTCACTTCTCAAACTGGCTTAACTAGACAGTGCCGGTTCTAGAGAGTGCCCCAGATCATTGAATACGGCGATCCATTGCTTGATCACATGGGTTCGTTCGTGGTGGGATTCAACATAGGCTCTCGACTGCTTCCCGATATCATGCAATAGCTCCGGATTCTGGAGTAAATCCTCGAGAGTTTCTTCTATCGTTTTGGGATTTGTGTTCACTATTGGTAGTTCATTAGGTCGACGATCAAGGAGGTCTGAGCGCATATACGCTAGTGCGACAGCCCCACGTGCCATTCCTTCGAGTGAGAGGACCCCAAACGTCCCTTGTCGCAGTCCACCAATCACAATATCGGCAATCTCAAGCTCTTTTTTAACTTCGGAATTAGGCATCTTCTCAAGTAATTTAAAATCAAACGAATATTCAGATTCAAGTGATTCAACAGCATCGATAATTGATTCAGTCCCTTTCGTATCTCGTTTGCTTGGTGCATGGACGATATATGGTTCGCTAAGTTCTGGATCTGGATATGACGGGTTACTATTAATCACGTCGACCGTCCGCGCTACAGTATAAACACGGTCAAAATACTCAGCTGCATATTCCTCGAGTTCAGGGTACATCACCACAGCGGCGTCAATCCGACCTGATAGTATTTCTAGCCATGCACGGGTATCAGCCTCCGGCCGTGCATACAATGATGGATGTGTGTAAGGATTGTTTTTCTCTGCAAGTGATTTGAGCCGGACCTCAGATCCGTTGAAAGTCACCAGTGTCGTCTTTCCAAGCTTCCCGAGTACTCGTTGTCCGAGCTGTGCAGGTGCCAACGGTGCGCCACACCAAAAGTTGAAAACATCTGCATCAAGACGTTTGACAATTGCATTGGTCCGCCTTGCTGCATTCGAAAATTTCTCAGAGAATGTTTGTTCATGGATGGGTTTAGTGATATTTAGACAGGAATCAGATGGATAGCCAAATTGATGTGGAGAACGTGTTAACAATTCTGACTCAATCCCCATTGATCGAAGACCAATGGTCATATCCCAAGCTTGGCCAGCAGTTTCTTTCGGGAGTGTTACAATCTTCATTCTATGATGATAGTCCTGATCTGTTAAAAGTTTCTCGTAAGAACGACGAGAGAATTATAAACATATATGGTTCAGTAAATACTCAGAATAGAGAATGAATGTTTTTATTGAAATAAATCGACGTGTTCGTCGCATCTATCTTTATTTAGGCGAGGTATCCCAGGGAACAATTATTTCTAAACTTCCTGGCGTTTCTGCGGTCTACAATTCTCTCGGACCGTCAACTACGCCGGAGCTACCAGATCAAGAAGTGGAGATTAAACATAGTGGTGCAAAGCTCTATATAGATCCCTCAGACTACGTTGCCCAAAACATATATAAACAGGGTTCGTATGAGCCTCAAGTTGCAAATAAGATTATACAGCAGCTAGAAATAGATGATGTTGCAATTGATATCGGTGCGCATATTGGCCACCATACAGTTACTATGCGACAAGCGGTCGGTAGTTCTGGGAGTGTTTTTGCTTTCGAGCCGCTACCGAAGAATGCAGAGTTGATTCGACAGACAATCAATATAAACGGTTGGGAGAATGTCCATATTGAGCAGAAAGCAGTTTCCAGCAATACTGGGGACTTTGAGATGATAATCCCAGATCAAGGGAACACCGGCCGCGCTATTGCTGGCCGTGATCTGGATGAATATGAATCAAAAATCCAGGTGTCTTCGGAGCGATTATCGGACTTTCTCAAAGAATCAGATATTGACCATGTAGATCTTATGAAGATAGATATTGAAGGTGGAGAACATGATCTCCTTGTCGATACGCAGGAAATATTACATAGAATTGATTGTATTTTGATAGAGATACACACTACAATCTTAACATCCGACGAGCTAGAAACAATTTTTAAGATACTCTCAGAATCAGGGCAGCTGGTATATCATAACGGACGACCAGTTACACTTGAGACACTAGAGTCAGAGTCAGAGAAGCAATTAGTCTGGATGCGAGAATAGATGCTTACAACATACATATTTATTATGGAGTATGGAGGTTTGTCCACTAATGCCGAGCAAGCGAAGATAGGCTTAACATTGTAGAGAAACCCTAAGGTCTGGCTACGCACCTTGCAGCACGTTTCAAAGCTATTTATGCATTTGACTGAACTGCATACAGCTCCGCATACTCACCGTCGTCATTGAGTAACTCATCGTGATTACCTTCTTCGATGATTTCACCGCTGTCGACCGTATAGATTCGATCCGTGTTTTTCACCGTCGACAGCCGGTGGGCAATCGCAATCATTCCATAATCGCGATCCATTGCCTCAATAGCATCTTGGACCTCCCGTTCGAGACTAGAATCCAGATCACTTGTGGCCTCATCAAGGAGGAGGAAGTCAGCATCTTTTAGAAGTGCTCTCGCTAGCGCCACGCGCTGTCGCTGGCCACCGGAGAGACGGACCCCGTCATCGCCGAGGTGTGAGTCATACCCATTCGGGAGTTCGTCGACGAACTCGTCGAGTTTTGCAATCGTACAGACCCGTTCGATATCCTCACGGGTTGCATCACGGTCAGCAACCGTGATGTTGTTCGCGAGCGTATCGTTGAAAATAAACGGTTGTTGTCGCACTAACGCGATCCGAGACCGCCAGGCGTCGAGATCATACTCGGAGATTGACTGGCCATTGGCTCGAATCTTACCTTGATCCGGCTGGTAAAGGCGGGCCAAAAGTGACACGATAGTCGACTTCCCGGCACCTGATTGGCCAACAAACGCGATGAATTCGCCGCGATCGATCTCGAATGAGATCCCATTGAGAACAGACTCATCAGGGTCATATGAGAACTCGACATCGTCGAAATCGATGTGTGATATCGACGAAATAGTATCCGTGCCAGACTGTTCGCGTCGGTTAGTGAGTTCGTCGACGAACGACTGTGTTCGAATCAGATGTGAGAGATCACCTTCGGCCGTGTAGACTTGGGAGTTCAGTCGACTCACAAGTGGGGAAAGTCGAAACATGGCAAGCAAAAAGATCCCAAGTTCGCCGAGAGAAAGTCCACTGTAGACGAATCCGATATAAATCAACGAAAACAGTGTGAGGGCGGCTGCGAGATCATAGAAATTTTGAATAGCAGCCTGATTCCGGGCGAGGTCGATGGCAGATTTCGTTTTCTGCTGAAGTGCACTAGCGAACGTCTCATACGTTTCGTCAGTAAGACCGAACAGCCTCACATCTCTGATCCCTTGTGTTCCAGCCTGTACAGCCTGTTGAACCCGTTCATTGGCTGCTGCAACACGATTTCCAATCGTGTATGCAGGCTCTATGACGTTCCGAATTACATACGTAATCCCACCCAAGAGAACGAGCGCATAAACAGTCATTTCAGGTGTAATATAGAACATCACGAACAGATAGACGCCCGCGAGAAACATCGTTTCCATCGCCTGGACGCCAGAACGGATCACTCGTCCTGAATATTTTGTTTCAGTGATAATAGCGTTGAGTATATTGTCAGAACCCTCTTCATCAAAATAATTAATCTCGGCAGCAAGAGCCGAACTGAATGCTTTTTCCTTAAGCATCTGTTCGTACCGTTGCTGTAAGATCGCTCTGAGCCAAGCCACAATAAACGAGAGAGTAAACCGAACCGTCATCGCCCCAGCAATCCCAAGGATCAGGAATTCAAGCGTGAACGGGACACCAAAAACACCATAGATATCAACAAATGTACCGAGAATTCCACCAGCCTCAGTAATTGGTTCGTCGGTCTGTGCGACTTCGAGAATCGGATAAATGAAACTGAGGCCGAGTCCCTCGAGAGCTGCAGTAGCACCGCCAAGAAGAATAAGTATTGCAGTGAATTTTGGACGATACTGTGCGACTCGGCGTAGTGCTTGGTATTTTGTGCGCCACGTAATATTATTCACAGTGTCGGTCATTCGATGATACCGGCGCTTTCGGCCTTTGAATCATAAGCGTAGTGTTTCAGTAGTTGGCGTCAGTTCGAAGCCGCATCACGGAATGATAGCTCCGTACTCAACGTCCTACCGAAGCAAACGTTAAGTCTAAACAGACAAACGACACAGCATGTCAAACGTTCCTACTGCCGACGCAAGTCGACCCTCCTCAGCGGTCGTATTGGCCGCTGGCGAAGGTATCAGGCTTCGGCCCCTAACAGCTAACCGGCCCAAACCGATGTTACCGGCCGGGACGCGACCGATTCTCGAACACGTTCTCAACGCCTTGATCGACGCCGGTGTCGACGATATCCATCTGGTCGTGGGGTATCATGCCGACCGAGTCCGCTCACATTTCGGCTCGACCTACCGCGATGTGCCGATCTCCTACCACAATCAGGCAAACCAACTCGGCAGCGGCCACGCCCTGCTGCAGGCGCGTGACGGTCCCGATGGGCCGTTTCTGCTGGTCAACGGTGACCAGATCATCGACCACCGGATCGTCGAAGCGGTGAGTGCTGCCCACGCAGATGCCGCGACACTCGCGGTCGTCGAAGGGCCGGAGGCAGTCGATTACGGTGCGGTCCATCTTGATGGCGACAGGATCACGAAACTGATCGAACAGCCAGCCAGCGGGGAGTTCCGGCTATTCAACGCTGGAGTGTACTCCTTTAGCCAACGGATTTTCGAAGTACTCGAAACACTGTCTGTCGAGCGTGGCGAACTCCCACTTACGGATGCCATTCAACTGCTGATCGACGACGAAGACCACGCGGTCGGCGGCGTCCGAACTGACCACTTCTGGATGGATGCGACCCACCCATGGGACCTGCTGTCGTTGTCCCGGGAACTGCTCACCCGGGGGTGGGTCGACTCCCCAGCCGTCGACAGCGACATCTACGTCGACGCCGCCGCACACGTCCACCCCGAGGCGACGTTAGTTGGCCCGGTCGTCGTCGACAGCGAGGCCGTGATCGAGGCCGGAGCGGTCGTCGGACCCTACGCCGCCATCGGCGCGAGTTCGACGATCGGCTCGGGATCAGTCCTCCATGATGTCGTCATCGACACCGACACCACTATCGGTCCCAACACTACCGCAATCGAACTGGTCGCCGGACAGGGCTGTGTGATCGGTGCCGGACTCACCGCCGGGGGTGGCCCAGCCGATGTCGTCCTGGACGACCAAGTCTACAGCGACGTCGACCTCGGCGGTGTGATCGCCGACCGCGTCGATGTTGGCGGCGGTGTGACGCTTGAACCAGGAGCCCTAATCGGCCCCCAAGCAACAGTCGGCACCGGCGTCGTGGTCCGTGGCCAGATTGATTCCGGCAGCGAGGTGATCCGCTGATGTGTGGAATCGTCGGCTGTATCGGCCGTGGCGAGGGCACTGTCGACGTCCTGATGGAGGGGCTCCGGAGCCTCGAATATCGCGGCTACGATTCGGCCGGGATCGCCGTCGGACCCTCGATGAGAGTCCTCCGGAAATCCGGCGAACTCGACGCCCTCGCCGAGGTCGTCGACAGCACCGAGCCGACCGGGACCTACGGCATCGGCCACACCCGCTGGAGCACCCACGGCCCGCCGAACGACCGCAACGCACACCCACATACCGACGAAAGCGGGCAGGTCGCCGTGGTCCACAACGGCATTATCGAGAACTACGCTAACCTCAAAGCCGATCTCCAAGCCGCCGGAATCACCTTCACCAGCGACACCGATACCGAGGTCGTTCCGCATCTGATCGCCCAAGCACTCGACGCCGGTGCCGACCCCGAAACCGCGTTCCACGACACGGTCGACCGCCTCGAAGGCAGCTACGCCATCGCGGCAATCATCGACGGCAGCGAGATTGTCTATGCCGCTCGACAGGGCTCGCCACTTGTCGTCGGCGTCGGCGATGGCTGTACCTATCTGGCAAGCGACGTGCCGGCGTTCGTCGAACACACCCGCGATGTCGTCTTCCTCAAAGACGGCCACCGGGTGATCGCCACACCCGATGGTTACACTGTACTCGACGAGGATCGAGAGCCGGTCGATGTCGACGTCGAGACCGTCTCCTATACCGCCGAAGCCACCGGCAAAAGCGGCTACGACCACTATATGCTCAAGGAGATCCACGAACAGCCGACCGCGCTGCGGCAGTGTTTCTCCGGGCGCAGCGATGCCCTCGATGGAACGGTGACACTCGAGGAGATCGACGAGATCCCACAACCGAACGCCGTCCAGTTCGTCGCCTGTGGAACCTCCTATCACGCCGCCCTCTACGGGGCGGCCATCCTCCGGGAGATGGGCATTCCCGCCGAGGCGTATCTCGCCAGCGAGTACGCACTGTCGCCGCCGCCGCTGAGTCTCGGCACGCTCGTGGTCGGTATCACCCAGAGCGGCGAGACCGCCGACACACTGGCCGCGCTCCGAGATGCCAACAGCCGTGGTGTCAATACCCTCGCACTGACCAATACGGTCAACTCGACGGCCGCCCGCGAATGTGACCACGCGGTCTACATCCGCGCCGGACCCGAAATCGGGGTAGCGGCAACCAAGACCTTCTCCTCGCAGCTGGTGGGCTGTAACCTACTCGCCGAGGAACTGGTCGACGGGCCACGAGATCTCCGGCCGCTAATCGAGTCGCTCCGCAACCTCCCGGACGACGTTCAGTCGATTCTCGACTCCTCGCGAGCCGCGGAACTCGTCGAGGAGTACGCCGATTCGGACGCGTACTTCTTCATCGGACGGGGAACGAACGTCGCGGTCGCCCTGGAGGGTGCACTCAAATGCAAGGAGATCAGCTACGAACACGCCGAGGGGTTCCCAGCAGGTGAGCTCAAACATGGGCCGCTGGCGCTCGTCACGCCCGACACGCCGGTATTCGCGGTCGTCACTGGTGACGACGAGCGTGCCCGGAAGACGCTCGGCAACATCAAGGAGGTCCAAGCTCGTGGGGCACCAGTCATTGCGGTCACGGATGGCCACTCCGATGCCGCCGAGATCGCCGATGAGACGCTCATGATCCCGGAAACTGACGAACGGGCGGCTCCTGTTTTGGCCAACGTCCAGCTCCAGTTGTTCTCATACCATCTGGCCGACGCGCTGGGTCGACCCATAGACAAGCCACGGAACCTCGCCAAGAGCGTTACCGTCGAATAACCTTTAGTTATCAGCAGATGCTACTTCTTTGGACTCTCTTTTTTCCTGTAATCGTCGCTCAGCCTCGTCTCGATCCTCTGGATACCCGATATCCATCCGCCAGCCTTCAAGCCCAATTGCATCGATTGTTCGCCCCGAGCGAATCAGTAGATCGATCGCCTCACTGATTTCGTACTCGTTGCGGTTCGAGGGCTGGACTAGATGACACGCGTGGAAGATCGCGGGGGTAAACGTATAGAAGCCAGTCATCACCAGATTCGATGGCGGCTCTTCGGGTTTCTCGACGACATCCGTGATTTCGCCATATTTGTTGGTGTCACAGACACCGTACCGGGAGGCTTCCTCCCAATCGACTTCCTCGACCAAGAACGCCGCATCCGCACGATCCTCTCGCTGGCGGCGAACGACATCCTCCAAATTGGCCTCGAAGATGTTGTCGCCGAGAATCAACATGAAGTCGTCGTCGATGTGTTCCTCGACGCTCAACAGAGCGTGAGCTAACCCTTTTTGTTCGCGCTGATGGGCGTAGGTGATCGGGATGCCC
>Ga0136589_1001215_pt1 | contig 11860 bp, 8 predicted proteins | sample AntRauMFilla3764_FD_104640 | JGI IMG/M metagenome (GOLD analysis project Ga0136589, IMG submission 104640) | Saline lake microbial communities from Rauer Islands, Antarctica - Metagenome Filla 3 #764 | ecosystem: Environmental > Aquatic > Non-marine Saline and Alkaline > Saline | place...
GAACCTCAGGGTGACCCAACAGAAATTGCGCTTCATGTTTCGGCCTGGAAAGGGGGTATCACACTTTCAAATAACAGACTCAGAATGGAAGAGATTGATATTCTTCCATTTGAACCGGAACAAAAGTTTATGGCCACTCTGAACAAAGGCACGAATGTAAAAATGCTGTTTTTGAAGGGTGCTCCGGAATCATTACTAGAAAAGTGTACTCATATGCTGGTTGATGGGGACCGAATTTTATGCGATCAGGACATGGTGCGGGCGGCAGGGGATAAGCTGGCTGCTGAAGGTCTCAGAGTTCTGGCTATGGCGTATAAGGAGCACAATAGTGGACATATGATTCTTCCGGAAGACCTTGAAACAGGCTACACGCTGGTTGGGCTGCAGGGGATGGAGGATCCGGTTCGTCCGGAGGCTGTTGAAGCAATCCGGATTTCGCAAGCCGCCGGGATTCGCGTAATTATGATCACAGGTGACCATCTGGAAACGGCAACTGCAATCGGGAAAAAGCTTGGCCTTGGCAACGGCGAGACACATACAGCCCTGGATGGGGCAGCTATAGACAGGCTGAGCGATGCAGAGATTGATAGTTTACTGGAGCGGACATACATTTTCGCGAGAGTTTCACCGCAGCATAAGTTAAGAATTGTGGAGCGGCTAAAGAATTCAGGTCATATTGTTGCTGTTACCGGTGACGGAGTTAATGACGCCCCGGCTCTGCGTGCGGCCCACCTTGGCGTGGCGATGGGTGAAACCGGAACAGATGTAGCGCGTGAGGCCTCTGATATGGTGCTTTCAGATGATAACTTCGCCACGATAACGGCTGCGATCGAGGAGGGCCGGATTGTTTTTTCAAACATCAGGAAAGTTACGTTCTTTCTGCTTTCGACGGCTGCAGGAGAGATGATCGTGATCCTGGCGGCCGTTATAATGAACTGGCCGCTGCCGTTTGTAGCTGTTCAGATTTTATGGATAAACCTTGTGACCAATGGCCTGCAGGATGTGGCACTTGCATTTGAACCCGGTGAAAAAGGAATTATCAACCGGAAACCGAGGCCGGTAAAGGAAGGGATTTTAACGGGCAGACTTGTAGGACGCCTTGGCGGCGTTGGCCTTGTGCTGGCAGCAGGAACTGCCTGGATGTTCTGGTGGACGATGGAAGAGACCGGAGGCAATCTCGAGGTAGCCCGGACAGTGGCGATGACTCAGATGGTAGTTTTTCAATTTTTTCATGTCTTTAATTGCAGATCGCTGGATCGCAGTATTTTTAGCGTTAACTTTTTTTCCAATAAGTTTCTGTTTCTTAGTGTCAGTGCTGCACTACTGGCTCATTTGGCCGTTCTGCAATTTGGGTTTCTGCAGACGATATTTAAAACGGTGCCGCTCACTACAGAACAGTGGCTGATGATTGTTTTGGTTGGTACTCTGGTTATCATTGGCGGTGAAATTGACAAAGTGGTAAACCGGTGGAGGAAAAATTTTATTGGATGACCCGGAGCGTTTTAGAATCAGAGCTGTTATTCCGGAATTTTCATCTCGTGTAAACAGCCATCAAAAGAAAAGCCCGCCAACAAAATTTGGCAGGCCATTTCTCTCTCTCATAATTGATGTGAATTGGGTCGATACTACCGTTCTTATTTAGCCTTGAATTTCCGGGGAGTAAATAATAGATGTTGTTTCTCAATCCCGGTTTTTAAAGCGAAACAGCTCACACGACACTTTCGATATCAGTAAAAAAATTGAACCGGAGCACATTCAACAGGCGCTTAAGTAGTAAGTAACTGCCAACATCCGGCGGTCAGTTTTTCCGGAGTATCTAATGATCACCGAGGTGAAACATTAAACTGTGCTCTCGAATTCTTTTTCCAGTATGTTAAAAGCATCTGAGGTAGTATAACTACAATTAAACTATATTCTTGTAAGGCTATTCAGTTTCTGTTGTAGGAAAAGTTTGACAGCTGAATTCGGTTTTAGTCGCAGGCCCTTGTCTTGACCGCATCAACCTGCTTTCAAACCGTAAAGAAGTTTACCGATTATTAAAAAAGGGATCTACAGAAAAGTTTGTGGGTAAGTAGATGAGGTTGTTTGTTCAGCGACCTGGCAGTGGCCACGCGTGCGAGTTTTATCTTTACAATTTTTCTTTGCTGTTCGCGCGGGCTCCTGCAAGAGTCGCGATTGCCGGCTCTTATTTTTTTGTAGTAACAGATATCCTCTCCAATTCACAACTCTGGCAGGAACTTCGCTTCGCCACGTACTCTTCCAGGTTGTTTTGTTCAGCACCATGTTACATTTTAATAAGATTCAACAGGGTAAATACACTACAAAAGGGATCGCTGACCATTGAGATTTTTCGAATTACTACTCTGTTTTACTTTGGAACATAAGACCTCTGCCCACAAACTTTCCTTTAGATCCACAAAATTAACGTGGAAATTATACAGCTGCGATGACGAACTATTTGATAAGCTGCATAAGAGATTTCCCTACTATAAGGTAGGGACAGGTCTTACGTAGATATTTTCAGGAATTGAATACATTACAATCGATGATATAAAATGATGGAGTGTAATGGAAGCTCATATCTACCTTGAAGCAGAAATACCGATGGTGGGATCTGCTACAGATTTCACATATAAATGGTGTGTCAATATGGGACTTCAGCCCGATGAAGCGGCGAGAATGGCGCTGGCAGCGGATGAAATACTTACAGACATTGTTCTGTACGCCTACCCGGAAGAAGCAGGCTATATCGAGATATGGTACCAGTATTCGTTTTCTGAAATTGAAATAATTATTCAGGAAAACGGAGAGCCGTTCGATCCCGGTAAATATCTCTACAGCCTGGAAAAGGCGATGAATGAAAACAACTTTGACGGTGCATCGCAGGAAATCGTCCGTAAAATGACAGATCAGTTTCTCTTTCTGAACCGGGGAAAAGATGGCAAAGAATTTCGGCTGATGAAGCGATTTGTTTCTGATGATATTCGTAAAACAGTAGGTAAAGGTAATGAGATAGCAGATGCGGATCACCCAGGAAATGTGGCAAATCAATATCTTATTACGCCTGTCACAAGTGAAGATGCAGAGGATATTGCAAAACTAATTTACAGATCGTACAGCTACACCTATTCAAAAGAGGAGCTCTATTTTCCAAAACGCATTGAAATGGCAATCCGCCATAACTACAAGTTCGGAACCATTGTAAGAACTGAGTCCGACGTGCCGGCCGGTTACTTTGCTGTTTTGATGAGTACCGATTCCCTGATCGGTGAAGTGGGAGAAGCCGTGGTATCACCGACCCACCGCAACCGCGGCCTGATGAAGCGAATGATGAATAAATTAATAGAAATGAGCCGGGAAAGAGGGCTTTTAGGGTTATTTGGTGAAGCAGTAACCGTTCATACATTCAGCCAAAAAGTGAATGAAACGTATGGATTTAAAAGTACGGCACTTGTAATTACGTCATCTCAAAAAAGAGTTTTTAAAGGGTTGAAAACGGAGCCTTCCGATATAATGAGCGTTGTCGTAGAGTTTCTGCCGCTTTCTTCACGCCGGCGTAAACCGGTCATACTTCCAGACACGTATTCCGATCTGTTAACCGAAATATACAGACAGTTCAGAACGGTGCCGGCCGAAACGTCAGAGGCTAATACGTCGCAAAAAGAACATGAGGGTACCAATTTGGATTTAAATATCAATTATGAAAAAGAATCTGCGCTGATCATTGTACGAGATGTTGGTACTGCATTTGAAGCGAGCTGCAACCGGATGCTTCGAAGCATTGAAGATGTAAAACTTTTGGCAGTTTACATCGACCTGCCGTTAAATCAACCGCGAACAGACTCAGCCATTCAGTGGCTTAAAGAGAAGGAATTTATTCTGGCAGGGTTGATGCCATTATTTCACAAAGAGACCGACTATCTGAGGATGCAGAAAATCCGTGTTCCGGTAGATTTTAGTCTTATCCAGACGCACTCAGACATTGCCGGCAAAATTAAAGATAGAATTCAACTTGAATACAATGCACTACATAAAGAAAAAGGAGAGGCTTGAAGTTGTGCTGTCAGGTGATTTTAATCTGAAAGCCGTTCGGGTGATCAAAGAGTTGCTTGATGACCGAAAAGCATTGGCCGTTGATCTTACGAATTCGCGCTTTGTAAACAGCAAGGCCATCATTTTCCTGCATAAACTTATGACCGGCAAACCCGCTGTAGATGTTAGACTTAAAAATCCGCCCAAAGTTTTCTTTGAACTTCTAACTACCCTGCAACTTCACAAAGTATGGGAACTGGATAATATCATTGAACCCTAAATAATCAGCATCATGGATAATAAAGGCCCGATTCTTACAACTCTTAATCTTGAATTTTCTGTATGGGAGCAGGTCTTTACTGTACATCCGCTGGTTATTGTGGGGTCAGTAAATTCCGATTCGACTTCAAATTTTGCCCCCAAACACATGGCATTCCCGCTTGGATGGGATAATTACTTTGGATTTGTGTGCACCCCAAACCATCAAACCTATCAAAACATCAAAAAGACAGGTGAATTTACAGTTACGTATCCAAAACCTGACCAGCTGGTACTTACCAGCTTAACGGCCACACCGAGACGCGATGACTATACGAAGCCGGGGCTGGAGTCGGTTGAGACATTTGAGGCACTGGAGGTGGAAGGGAATTTTATAAAAGACGGGTATATATTTCTCGAGTGCAGGCTGAAAAATATTGTGGACGGGTTTGGTGAAAACAGCCTTATTCTCTCAGAGATTGTGTGTGCCAGGGCGTGGAGTGATGTCATAAAGAACCCATCTCATTCAGATAACGAAGCGATATATAACCACCCTCAACTCGCATATATCTCTCCGGGCCGTTTTGCTGTAATTGATGAAACGCAGGCGTTTCCTTTTCCTGATAATTTTAAGAAATGAGATATGATCAAAAGTTTTGACGTAGTAAACGTTATGGATGAGTGTGGAGCTCTGGAAAAAAAATTTATCAGTCTGCTGGGACAGCTGGTAAAAAATGAAACCCCGCCCGCCAAACCGGGATCGCACAAGAAGCTATTTTCAATTTTGGAAAATGAGCTTCAGTTGCTCGATTACGACACGGAAATTTTGCCCGGTAAAAAAAGCGGCGGCCAGCTTTATGCCCGTCCCTCTAAACGGAATGGTGGCTGTTATCAGATGCTGCTTGGCCATGTAGATACGGTATGGCCAGAAGGCACGCTCAAGAAAATGCCGTTTCAGCGGGATGATAATGTGTTAACAGGACCCGGAATCTACGACATGAAAGCCGGCATTGTGATGATGATTTTAGCTCTCCGGCTGATCAGAGACCTTGGCTTGAAACCGGACGTGGCTCCTGTTCTGTTTATTAATTCGGATGAAGAGACAGGAAGCAGGGATTCTGCCGAAAGGATAAAAAATATGGCCCGTGCGATGACCAGGGTATACGTGCTGGAGCCTTCACTGGACCCTGACGGCAAACTGAAAACCCGAAGGAAAGGTGTTGGACATTTCGAAGTGAAAATTCAGGGCGTCTCTTCTCATGCAGGTATTGAGCCTGAAAAGGGGAGAAGTGCTATAGTGGAACTTTCCTACCTGATTCAGAATTTGAATGCACTGAATGAGCCCGAAAAAGGAATTTCGGTTAATGTGGGCAAAATTGATGGCGGAATCAGTACCAATGTTGTCGCACCTGAAAGCAGTGCTTCAGTAGATGTTCGTGCTCTTACCAAGAAGGATGCAGAAAGGATTGAGCGTGCAATCAAATCGATTGAACCTTCCACTCCGGGAGTAAAGTTGGAGATTTCAGGAGGCTTTAAGCGTCCGCCACTTGTTCAAAACAAACGAAACAGGGACCTTTGGCAGGCTGCGCTATACATTGGAAATGAGCTGGGTATAGATCTTACTGAAGGAACTTCTGGGGGTGGATCCGATGGCAGCTACACAAGTTTGTATACAGCTACGCTCGATGGACTTGGTGCGGTGGGCGACGGGGCTCACAGCCCCACCGAAATGGTACTTCTCGAAGAAACACTCCGGCGAATAGCTTTGCTTGTGAACCTGCTTCTGCTGCCGGATAATCGGTAAGGAGGATGGCCAAAAAAGCAATCAGGGTTGAGTTGTTTTATATCTGAATTGCGCAAGTATGCCAGCAATTCGTACGGCAAGGGCACTATCGTACACTCAGGTAATTATCTTAAAAGCAACATAGTGCACAGTAAAAGATCACCGAAAAACTATTTCTCAATTTTGGGTGTAGCAATTTCGATCTCAAGTAAAATAGTATCAATAGGATGAATTATTTCATTAAACCGCTTCTTTGATAATTCAGGTTAAAAGACAGCAAGGTTGGCTTCTGCTTCTGCCTCCGTCACTTTCCGTATAACGCCGATTACACTATCGGGCACTACGGAAATTGAATCGATACCACACTCTACGAGGAATTTTGCGTAATCGGCATTATCGCTCGGCGCCTGCCCGCAGAAACCTATTTCAATGCCCGCTTTATGCGCACGTTCAATCACTTCCCTGATGGCTGTTTTTACAGCCAGATTGCTCTCATCAAAAAGATGGGCCATTTTAGCTGAGTCACGGTCTACACCCAGAATCAGCTGTGTGAGGTCATTAGACCCAATAGAGAAGCCATCAAAGTATTCCGCAAATTGCGTGGCAAGAATGTAGTTTGATGGGATTTCGCACATCATGTATACCTTAAGGCCGTTGACACCGCGTTTCAAGCCACTTTCCTCCATTATCTGTAGTACTTTTTTCGCCTCGCCGAGAGTTCTGCAGAAGGGGATCATCACTATGACGTTGTCCAATCCTATGGTCTCCCGAACCTTTTTAAGGGCGCGGCACTCCAGTTCAAACCCCTCGCTGTATCCCTCACTGTAGTAGCGTGATGCGCCGCGCCAACCCAGCATCGGGTTTTCTTCATGGGGTTCAAAATATTTACCTCCGATCAGTCCGGCATACTCGTTGCTTTTAAAATCACTGGTTCGGACAATTACCGGATCGGGATATCGGGAGGCTGCAATTTTTGAAATACCACTCGCCAGTTTGTCTATGAAATACTTTTTCAAGTTGGGATACCCTGCAGTCATCCTTCTGATTTTGCGAATCTCTTCTTCATCGGTAACCCGCTCCGGATGAACCAGGGCCATCGGGTGAATTCGGATATGATTACTAATAATAAACTCTATCCTGGCAAGTCCGATCCCTTTTACAGGCATTTTCCACCACTTAAAAGCTGATTCAGGTGTGGCGAGGTTCAGCATTATATTTGTTTTAGTCTCTGGAAATTCGCCGGTATCAATCTCTTCAACGTTGAATTCAAGAAGGCCGGGATAGACCTTGCCGGTATCGCCCTCTGCACTCGAAATTGTAATCTCCTGTCCATTTTTGAGCTGCTTGGTCGCTAAAGTTGTTCCCACAACTGCAGGGATACCGAGTTCACGGCTTACAATAGCTGCGTGACACGTTCGCCCTCCATAATCTGTGACAATTCCGGCCGCATTTTTTAAAGCCGGTATCCAGTCCGGTTCCGTCATTGCCGTCACAAGAATTGTGGTCTCGTCAATTCCGGTAAGATCTGTGGTGTCGTTAACTAATTTCACGACTCCATTAACGATTGAGCTGCCAATGCTGAGTCCGGTTAACAGTGGAACAGGTGTTTCAGCGGCTAATGTGTAACTTTTAAAGGTGAGGTCACCGTTGCGCGAATGAATGGTTTCCGGCCGGGCCTGAACGATAAAGAGTTCGTTTGTATAGTCATCTTTTACCCATTCAATATCCATTGCCCGCTTGTAATGGTTTTCTATAATCAGGCCCCATCTGGCCAGTTTCAGTATTTCATCATCTGTTAAAACAAATGATTGTCGTTCATCAAGCGAAGTCGTTACATTTTCGGTGCTATTGCCCTCATCGGTTGAATAGATCATTTTTAGTTCCTTTGATCCCAGAACTTTTTCCAGAATCGGCGTTTTACCCAGATCGGTGAGGTGGGGTTTAAACACATAAAATTGATCGGGTGTTACGGTGCCTTTCACAACATTTTCTCCCAGCCCCCAGGATCCGTTAATCATGATTACGTTAGGAAATCCGCTTTCTGTATCAACAGTAAACATCACGCCGGCTGATGTGTTGTCGGCACGAATCATTTTCTGAACGCCGATTGAAAGAGCTACTTCGAGATGATCGAAGCCCATCTTTTCCCGATACACGATGGCGCGGTTGGTGAAGAGCGACGCATAGCACTTTTTGCAGGCATCAATCAAGCTATCGATGCCATTAATGTTCAAGAATGTTTCTTGTTGGCCTGCAAAGCTGGCGTTCGGGAGATCTTCGGCTGTTGCGCTGCTCCGGACGGCTACTTCCACCAGATGCTTTTCCGGATGGGTTTTCCCGTTTTGAATAAAATTGCTGCTCAGTTCGATGTACGCCTGCCGGATGCTATCGGCTAATACGATTGGAAAGGTACTGTTGGTAAAAAGCTTCCGGATGCCCCGGCCCGCATCATCAAGCGTTATTTTATTTTGGTGGTACTGGTCAAGGAAGTGACGGATTTTATCCTCAAGCTTATTAGATTTCAAAAACAACCGATAGCCATCTGCAGTAGTCGCAAAGCCGTCGGGAATATTTACTCCCTTTTCAGTAAGGTGAGAAAGCATTTCACCAAGAGAGGCATTTTTACCTCCCACTTTGGGTACATCACCAAGGTTCATATTCCGGAAGCGAATGATATAAGATGATTCTATCGAGTTCATGACTATTCAGTTTTTATTGTGATTGTGGATCCAGCTATAAAAGTTGAATGCTATCATTTTAATCAAACTCAGTTCGCAAACAGGTTGCGAAGGGTAGCCCATAATTTTATAGAAGACCAGCGCTGTAGTTAATTTACCCTGTAGTTTAAGACGTTAAAAAGCCCCGAATCAATTGTCGCGTCTATAATCAGATTCACCGACAGAATCCCTGCCGGTGAATCCTTTATAAAAATCTCAGCTTATTTTGATTTCTTTTGGTTTTTTGGCTTCAGTTTTAGGAATCACAAGCTTCAGAACACCATTGTTAAAACTTGCCTGTATACTTTCTTCCTTAATCTTTTCAGGGAGAGTAAACGATCGGTAGAATTTTCCCTGATACCGTTCTCGGCGGATATGATCTTTCTTTTCAACCTTTTCTTCCATTTTACGTTCGCCGGTAATGGTGATTCGGCCATCCTGGAAATTCACTTTGATATCCTTCTTCTCCATTCCGGGGATATCCAAATGAAGCAGATATTCATTTTCATCTTCAGTGATGTCTGCACTTGGAGCCCATGTAGCCAAAGCTTTACCTCCGTTGTCATGGTGTAATGAAAATGGCACGAGATCATCAAAAAAATGATCCATTTCTCTTCTTAAGGTTTCCAGCGTGCCGGGCTCTCCGGTTCTTTTTGTCAGATTCATAATATTTACCTCTTGTATTTTGATGGTCATTTTTGGGGCATGGTCCCCCTTTCTATATTTAAGAAACGAATAAATAGTGGGATGTTATGGAGCCTTAGTACGACAACTGTTGTAGTAGATGGGACTCCTTAGGTATTGGAGTTTTCCCTACACTTTTGAAGCTTCTGTTTTTTGAGGGTGACAAAAGCAAAGGATGTCATCATCATTTAAACCAGAAGAACGTTTGCTATACGTCAGACCGTGGGGGGAGCAATCAGTATCAAATATGGAGAGTGACAGAGCTATTCCTGCTTACATTTTCAGAAATAGAAGAGTTTACAGCAAATTGGATTAAACTTCGCTCTCGTTCTCCACCCATTTCACTGCGTGAAAAACAAGGGCCGTCGAATTTTTAAAATTCATTTTATCTTTGATGCGCGACCGATAGGTCTCAATTGTTTTTACCGCCAGGTGAAGCTGTTCAGCTATTTCGTTATTGCTTTTCCCCTTTCCAATAAGTTCATAAACTTCCAGCTCTCTGTCACTCAGAATATCAACAGGCGTTTCGAACGCATTTTTTTTACCCGACATGGCATTCATCAATAGCTTTTCGCTAATGTCTTCACTCACATAAATGCCGCCATTCAGTACTTTTCTAACAGCTTTGATGAGTGTATCGCAGGACTCAAATTTCATGATGTATCCCTTGGCTCCGGCTCGTAGCGCTCTTTCTGCATACAGAGATTCTTCATGGCGGGAAATAACCAGTATTTTTTGGTCTGAATTCTGAAATATCAAATTTTTCACCAGTTCGATACCATTCATACCGGGCAGTGATATATCCACAAGAAGCAGATCCGGCTGATATTTTTTAACGGCAAGCTCAGTCTCCTCAGCTCGTTCAAGCTCTGCAACAACCTCCAAACCTTGTTCTGATTCCAATGTTTCGACCAGGCCTTTTCTTACGAGAGGATGATCGTCTATAATTATGATTTTTTTTGACAGCGGATTGCCCATAATAAGTGACGTTACAGGTTCATATTTCAGCCGATTTAATTCTTATTCATACGTACACTAAACAAGGTGGTGCCGGTTTTTGGGAATGATACAGCGTACTCGGGTACAGTTGTCCTCAGTTCGAGACAGTTCCAGAATACCCCCCATAACGCGGGCGCGATGTTTCATGATTTTCAAGCCGGCGCCCTGTTCAGATTGATTTAACTCGTTTTTATCAAATCCTTTTCCATCATCATCCACAATGAGCGATGTGTAAAGTTCATCTGATGATAGCCGGACGGTAATAGTAGTTGGTTCCCCGTGTTTAATGGCGTTGTTTATAGATTCCTGCGCGATTCTATAAAGGTTTTGAGCCATATCATTTTGCTCAAATTCTACTGCATCCGCTTCTTCAAACCTGCATCGGATATCAGACATGCGGCTCACCCGTTTACAAAGGTTCTCAATCGCCCGGCTCAATCCTCTCTCTTTGAGGTCGGCCTGTACTATGTTTCGGGAGAGGTTTCGGGTGTATTCATCTGCTTTTCTTACAAGATCGGAAATTTCCTTTACCTCGTCAGCTCCCGGAAGTGCGTTGGCTTCCAGTTTTCGGTACAGTATTTCAGAGAGCATTCTGATCCCGGTCAGCATTTGACCAAGGTCATCGTGCAGCTCCCGCCCAATCTGAATTCGCTCCTCATTGCCAATGCTCAAAATACGCCTCTCGAGCTTTCTGCGTTCAGTTAGGTCCCTGATGATCCCTGCATATACACGAGTTCCCTCCAGTATGACTTTGCTCGCAGATAGTTCAATCGGAAAAATAGTACCGTCCTTTTTTAAACCATCGATCTCCTTGCTTATACCGGTATCTGCTTGTCCACCATCTTTAAAATAATTGAAGAGATAGTTTTTGTCGTTACTGTTTATGGGATAGGATACGAGTTTGTCCATGTTTTTTCCTATCAACTCCTTTTCCTTGTATCCGAACATCTTCAGAGCTGAGCGATTTGCAGATTTTATGCTTCCGATCCTGTCAATTGTAATCATGGCATCAATACTGGCATCAAAAATGGCCTGGCTAATAGCTTGATTTTTTTTTAGCCGGCTGCTTATATACTTCAGTTTTTCGATGTCACAAATGCTAATCACACAAAATGCGGTTTTCCCCTCAGCAGTGTTCATAATAGAAGACTTGACGTCGAGCCAGATGCATGAATTGTTTTTCTGTTTAGCATGCAACCGGCCATAGAATTTTTTTTCAGTTGTCCACCTTTCCAGAATTTCTTTGAAAGACTGCTCTTGTTCCTCAGCATAGAGCAAGCTCAGCGGTTTACCAATCAACTCATCTTCCTTATAGCCCAACATGTTTTCACTGGCGTGGTTAATGAATATAATACGACCCCGCAGGTCAGTGATGATGACACCGTGA
>Ga0136589_1001223_pt1 | contig 11812 bp, 22 predicted proteins | sample AntRauMFilla3764_FD_104640 | JGI IMG/M metagenome (GOLD analysis project Ga0136589, IMG submission 104640) | Saline lake microbial communities from Rauer Islands, Antarctica - Metagenome Filla 3 #764 | ecosystem: Environmental > Aquatic > Non-marine Saline and Alkaline > Saline | place...
ATAAAATACGATCTATTCTAGTCTGGGTTCGATTGGTTACGATTCCCAAGATGGTTTTGGCGGCTCGTATTCTGTTCCGCCTGTTCGTTCTTGCCAGTCTGAGTAGTACTCTGCAAAATTAGACTCTATTAAGAATACTTTCATGTCGATGTTGTTTTCGGTTGCATTGATAGCCTGTTCCCAGTTCTCAGCGATGTGGGTATATCTCCAGTATTCTTCTCCTTGGGTTGTTTCGATCCACTTTGCGGCAGTGAATGGATATCCGTCTTCGGCCCAGTTCTTATTCTTGAATACGCCTACTTTGATTCCTTTTTCTTTGTTGTTCCAGACGTACATTGGGCCTGCTGCTTCTACTTCTTCTCGACTCAGTTCTGGCGATTTACAGACACCGATGAAGTCACAATCTTCAATGAGGGTGCCTGCCTCTAAGATCGCTTCTGGGATCTCTTGTTCCGGCTCTGATCGTGGGATGTCTTTGTTTTGATTCGTTGGGGCTGAGCTGTTGGTTACTGTCATTGTTTGTGTTTGAAATTAGTTGGTTGCTTGGCGGTGCTGTTTAATCGTTTGCTGGTGCGTTGGAAGGTGAAGTGAAGCTCTGTAGGGATGGCGCATTGCCTGTCAAAATCTTTTTGCACAGCGATTTTCCGAGATTGACGGGCACAGCGTTGCCAATTTGTTTCTTGGTTGAAGTCTTATTGCCAACGAATTCGTAGTCATCCGGGAATCCGGTAGCCTTCGCCAGTTCATCGGTCTGTAGCATCCTATATCGGATGTCGACTCCTAGAGGGTAGAGCCTCGGAATGATTAGTGCGAATTTACCTTTCTTTGTGACTGTTGGAAGCGGCTCGTCCAATGTTGCTTCGTCGGAGTTACCGTAGTATTTGATTAAGAATGGTTCGGCCACATGTGGTTCTGAACCAGTAGCGGTGATCGTTGGGAATGGATCATCAATATCATGGGTGCGTGGGGACTGGTTTTTCCTCTCTCCGTAGTATGGAACCAAGTAAGGGGTAATGGCCTCCTCTTCGTGTTCTTTCGATGTGAGCGTGTGTGTGGGCCTCTCCTTTGATCCAGAGTTGGCTTCTCGGCACACACTTGGGTCTGGGAGGGTGAATGGTGTTGACTCTACTTTCGCGATGGCAGCAGCTTTAGAGATTGTTGGGAGTGGTGACTCTACATGTGGTGGGTTTCCACCTGACTGTTGCCGCAGGATGTATGGAATGCAGAATTGGGTTTGTCTCTCCACGTTATCCTTGTGTTCAACGGATTGGTACTCAACGAGGAATGGATTGTTTTTGGTTTCGAGAGCTTCTTCGACATCCTCGATGGGGACTACATCTTCCTGTAGCTGGCTCACATCGTCTTTCTCTATCTCTGCGATCACGTTAGCGTATTCTTGGACTTCTTCGCCTCCGTACTGCCGTAGGCCCTCTGCAATACGCTGCATCGTGTTATTGACCAGCGGTGTAGATCGTTGCCAGATGCTTTCACCTGGATCAGACCAATCGATGATCTCGGCAGCTGATCGCCACTCTTCGGTTCCTGTAGTTCCGTCTTTGCTGTGGCTGGGTTCGGGGTGTTCTGCTCTCTTGTTTTTCTGGCAGACGATGAATAGCCGTTCGCGGGAAGTTGCATCACCGTAATCAGCTGCATTGAGGACTTTCCATTCAACAGAGTAGCCTAATGCATGGATCATGTCTACCCATGTTTCGAAGACTTCTCCATTTCGAGTAGGACTCCCATCTTCAGCAACTGGACCCCACTTCTCGAACTCAGGTACGTTTTCAATTAAGATATTTTTTGCATTAGTTTTGTTCGCCCAATCAAGAACATGGAACGGACTCGCTCTCATCTGCTCCGTTACAGGCTTTCCACCCCGTGCTTTCGAATAAGATGTGCATTCTGGAGCTGCGATTAGAATGTCGACATCATTTGATCCGGTTACACTTGGTGGGTGTAGTTTTTCGACTTTGGCGTTGTGGTGTGTGGCCCATGGGTGATTCTTTTTATGAGTTGCAATTGCATCATCGTCGTGGTTCACTGCAAACAACTCGACTTCTTGATCGAGGTCTTCGCAGGCAAGGGCAAGGGCAGTTGATAGCCCTCCAGCACCACAAAACAAATCCACTGCTTGGATCTTCTCGGTGTTGTGGGTGTTATCGGTATTTACACTCATTTATTTATCTCTCACCCACAACGAGATCTAAAAACTCACTTTACACACGATTCACATAACCATCTTCAATCCAGTTGTTAAGAGCGAATTCGTAGATGGGACTGATGTGATAGTCGTCTTTTGCTTCAGACTCTTCATTTTCGATGTTTGGTTCGTATGCAATTTGGAACCGTCCTGGGTCTTTGATGATTCTGGAAACGGTGATCGTTGTCCCTGCTGGTAGCTCCATTCTACTTAGGATATCATCATCCAGATTGAGGGTGTCACCTTCTCTAATCTTCCATCCGCATTGGAGGATGAGTCCGATTCTTTGGCCATCTTCAACTAATACAGTACGGTTTCTTTCTTCGATTTCTCTTACCATTACAGTAATCTTCCACTTCTATAACGGAGTATAAAAATCCACAATTCCCTCTCCGGTGTGCCACTTCAACTGATTGTCTTATTTTCTCTGCTATCTTTATTTGGGTAGTCGATTATCTGTGTTCAGATTCGATGTGTTCGTTCGCAATTTGTTTAGCTTCGTTAAGATTATCGGCAGTAGACAAGTCTATAGTATTATTACAGTATTTGCACATGGTGTGGCCATGATGGTAGTATGAAGCTCTGAACAATTCTTCGTCGAACCTCCCCATTGTGATTCCCATTTGTATTGGTGGTTTCTTCTGTTGGTTGTTCGTTACTGGTTGATCTCTTCGTTTGGGATGTCTTCGCCGTTAAGTCTGACACCCCATGATACCCATTTTTCTGAACCGCAGTTAGGACATGGGTCTAAGTTGTTTTGGGGGTATTCGAATCGTTGGTCACAGTTAGGGCAGTGTCCTAATTTAGTTCCCTTGATCACTTCTTCTGGGAGTGTGTCTGCATCCTTTGCTGCTGCGGCTGCTTGGTAGTCTGCGTTGCTTACCATGTTTGTCTTGTATCTGTATTCTTTCCCGCTCTGTTTAAATTTTTGTGAATGATGAGCGACTTCTCGGTGGCGTTTAGATCGGTCGTTCTGATACACCCTAAACGTGTTGCGCTGTTTCTGTTTTTCTCAGGCATTATTTTTGTAGCGTCAAATTTATTTAGAATGCCTGAGGTTGTTTTTTGTATGAATAGACGTATTCTGATTACATTGGTTGTTGCTGTGGGGTTGTCATTCGGATTGATGACACCAGTTCAAGCGGTTGAAACTCCTTCAGAGACTGTTTCATTGCAATGTGAGGGTGAGTCACTCAGTGTTGACGTTGATTCTGCTGTTAGTCTCTATAACCAGAATACGGATGCTGTCCCTTCAGCTGTAGATACTGTTGTTAATTCGAATACGACACATTTGCAAATTCGTGGGGCTCAACAGGAGTATTATACTGCCCATACAGATGGGTTGAATATTACGAGTGTTGAGCTTGGTCAAATTGGCGAACCTGATGTTATCATGATCACTGATCGAGAAACAGCTTGCGATCTTTACGTTTCAGATCAGCCTGTTTCTGATTTTCAAGATGCCTATGCTAACGACGATATTGAACTTGAAGCAAAGGGAACGGTGAACAGTGCAATAGTCTATGCTATTGAAGCAGTTAGTGATGGCATTGACTTTATCAATAAATCCGTAGGCGAACTCCTAGGATAACTGCTCAATCATGTTGAGTGCTTTTTCGAGTGCTTCTTCTGTAGTCTCTGCGTTTTCCGAATATTCACTGCTTATTGGTTCAGTGTATCCTGGTCGGTGATAGTTTGGTCCAGCAGTTTCGTTACCTACGATACTGAATCCGCCATTTTCTAGTCGGATGTCGACTGTACGGCAAGGTTTATCGAATCCAACGATAGAGACATTATCTTCCTCGGGGTCCCAATCGTATTCGTCTTCGTTTAGTTCTCTGATCCAGTGGTAGCATCCAGTATCGTACTCGGTTAGCTCCCAGATGTGTCCGTTTCTTTCGACGGTCTCGTGTTCGGGGATTCCGTCTCGATATAGGGCTTTAGCTCGTCGGTCGTAGGGATCTTTGAAGATCGTATATTGGTTGCTTTGTCTGAGTGTGTCAGCGACTGATTCGAAGGTGATTTGATTATATGATTCTCCCAGAAGAGAATACATGATAACCCCGTTTTCTTTGAGTTCAAGAATATATTCGTGTGTGGCAGGTCCTTCACCTTCATTTTTCGTCGGGGTGAACTAGAATCGTTTCACCTTCAGCAGTTAGGTGATTATCCTTCTGGGGTGGGATGTCTTCTAGTTCGTATAGTTCGGTTGGGTTCGTGTCTGGGTTTTCTGGGTCCATTGTATTGTTGTTGGTGTTGTGGTTAAACAGTCTTTTTAATTAGACAACTTCGTTGTCGACAGTTGGAACAGGGTGATCTCTGTCCCAACTTACTTCCTCGGTGTTTAGTCCATCTTCTAACACCACATCTGCTATTTGTCGCCGTTCAAGATTTGTGAGATTCTCTCCATCATCAATTTCGACGGTTAATTTCACTTTTGACCCGTCTACGTTTCGTCTTTTCGTCCGTTTGACTGGCTCTGTTTCTTCGTTCTTTATAATATACTTTCTTTTGACGGATCTGACAGCTTCATCAAGGGGGACATTAAATTCGGATACCAATACGTCAATCGATGCTACGATATCCTCTTTAGAGTCCGAAATTTCATCTACCTCGTTGTGAATCTGTTCTGCCTTTTGCTGGAGTGTCTCTTTGGTTGGTTCGGTGGTATCTGACATGAATAAGTTGGTTGCGTTAATCGGCTAGTTCTTTGGCCTTTTTATCGGATTTGCCTTGATCGAACTCTTTCATCAGGTCGACAGCGTGTTCTTGTAGGTCTGTATCGTGTTTTTGCTCACCCAGATACCTGGATTTGATTTCGCCTTTCCACTCTCCTTGGTCATCATAGAGACCAATAGTAACACCATCTTGTTCGGGAAGTCCATAGCCTACTTCGATGGTACCGTAGTCTGTTTCTTTTTTCCATAGCCGACAGAAGATTCCTCCCCCTGTATGGATAGCCTCTCCATTTTTCCAGCCTTCTGGTGCTTCAACAGTAGGTTCGCGATCTACACTGGTCGGTAGTGTTGGGTGTGGGTGTCGTTCGTTTCGTCGGTCTAGGAATTGCTCAACGGCTTCTACGCTTGTTGGGAAGCGTTGGGTTTCTCCATCGTTAAAGACAGGAATTTCGATGTATCCTTCACCGTTTTCAACTCCGATTTCGAAGTCTCCCTTTTCTGGTTTAATGTCCATACTGTCGTCGAACCCTGATGTTTTCGTAATGAATCCGTTGTGGTCGCTTAGGTCTGCCATGAATAGTCTCTTGTTTTGTTCTGCATAAGTTTGCCTCTCTGTACACCAATATCTTCTATCATCCTTCTTCACACACAACGGCAGGTAAAACAACCTCTACTGTTCTAATTGATAGTGTTTGATGGGTGATTTCAGTGGAAAGCTTGTTTCGAAGGCTCGTTCATCTCACTGTCGACTCTCGTTGTGCGGCTGACGATTTCGGTTTCGAAGTGGTCTGGGGCTTTTCTGTCAGCTTCTTTTTTGGCACCGTCTGGGCTATTGTGCCAATTATGGTGTGTTGACCATGCAATATGGTTGGCTTCGGGATCGGTATGCTTGAATGTCCACTCGTCGGTTACTTCGACTGTTACCTCTCCGACTTTTTTGATTAGATTGAATTCCTCAATTTCGTATTGGATTGCTTCTCTGGTTGCTTCACGAGCGGCATCGAAATCGGGGGCCACGACAGTCTCTTTTTTCATCCGGTCGCCTGTTTTGTAGACGTGAACCGTGACCTCATATTCGTTCCATACTTCTTCTCTGGTTGTTTGCTTTTCTTCGTTGTCCGTTGTTGTGTTCGCTGTCATAGTTCTTTCACTTCCACGTCTTCATCTTCGTAATATTCGTTTTCAGGCCATCCAGATCGGTTTTTCGCACGCTTGATGGCTTGCTGTTCGTTTTTGGCAGATACTTGTTCTTCGTGCAAATCGGGTGCCCCCGTGAGTGTTCCTGTATGATAGACTGTGACGTGGTAGAGGTTTGTTTCTTTTTGTTGTTCTTCGTTTCCCTCTTTGGGTTGGTTACTATCGGTATCTTCCAATTTCACACACCATGGTGGGTATTCGTGTGTGTCTGAGTAGTGTTTGAGATCTCCCGGTGTGACAAGCCTCGTTTCGTTACAGTGCATACAGGCCATCCGCGTCTGAGGGCCTCCATCTTCGTCGTTGAATGGAGACAACTGGTGGCCCATCATTGACGTACATGGTGGCATGTCGTCGTCTGTTAGTGGTTCGTTAGCGTATCTGTCTGGTATTTTTTCCTCGTCTACACTCCTAGCAGTTTCGTTATTTCCCTGTTCGTTGTTGTTCATGGGTCAATTATATTCACAATTGTTCCGATGAACCAGCCTACAATTAGTGCGATTCCTGCTGCTGTGTAGCCGTAGTGGTCGAATGCGATTAGTGCTACACCAGGCCATAACAATAATATTCCTATGTTTGGGGTTCTATCCATTGTTTGAGTTCCGTTCATCGGTTATCTTCTTCGTGAAGTATGGTGTCTGTTGTGAACCGAATATAGTTCTGAGCGTCTGCTAGTGTGGTTATTGCTTTCCCTACGTCATCGTTGTCAAGATGGTCTCGTGCTTCGTGAATTTTTGATATGGCTGCGTCGGCCATATCACCTTCAGCATCTTGACGCCAGTTATGGCCTGTCCCATACTTTTCTACCTTCTCTGTGAACCGTTCGATAGAACGCAAATCAAGTGTGTTGGCAGTTTTTTCTGGATAGTCTTCGTGTTGTCCTTCATCTTGGTTAGGTGAATCTGTATCATTCAATAGTTCGCCTAGTTCAAATGGGAGATCTTCTGCGTCTTCAACCAGACATGGGATTGAACAGTAATTCCGTTCTTCGCCTACGACATATGCTGGTTCATCTTCTGGATTGAATGTAACAGTAATGTGTCCCTCTCCTTTCGGTGGGTCATCCCATCCGACTTCATATCCAAGCGGTTCTTCACAGTTTGAACAGTTATCACTCATTGTGTTTCCCCCTTCTTGTTTCGTGTTGGGTTCTTCATCTGTGATTGATTCTATTGACAGCTCGGCGGAAACCAATTCGTCGGAAATGTTGTCGAGTGATTCGCGCAGATCCTTCATCAACTCGTCGAGGTTGTCGAGATCGTCTTTGTCCCAGTCAATTTCTGTATCGATCCGTGGGACACGTTCTTCGGCAAGAGTCTCGGATAGCAAGCGAGCGGTTTCAATCGATTTGTGGATCTCTTCTAGTTTGTCTGTGGCTGATTCGTTTAGCTGGTCTGAGTTACTTTCTGCACTCTGACTCATAATGACATCTTTTTGTTGAATGGTGATAAATCTAGTGTCTTGAACGGATTATTCGTATGGTTAGGGGAGAGTGGTGTACTAAAGTACATATGGTGAGAATATCAGATATGGCTAAGGAAACTCCATCGAGTTCGATTGATCAACAAGGGACTGATAGCATTGAAGACGAACATATATTGGCTCAAATACAGCATATGTTTTTCCAGCACCGGATGGTTTTGAAACAGCTTGATTATCAGGTTATGACTTCTTCTGAGCGGATCTCTTTATTGGCGATTAATACTGTATCGGGTGTCTTCTTTTTCATTCTCATGTTGAGTGGAGCAGGTGTCGCCACTGGAATTGTACCGTTGACAGAGGCGATTTCGTTTGTTGAGAGTGTGTTTCTTCGGCTTGGGGTACTCATTATGGGAGTGATTGGGATGTCTACGGTTCTACATTGGATTGTGTCCGGTGTAGAATCTGCTAGAAAGATCCGTCAAGGCCCACCAGAAATGCCGGATGAATTTGATCCAGAGCAATTCAGCTCTGATAGCGATTAAATAGCAGTGTGATTCTGTGTTTATCTGTCTAGTTACGTTGCGGGTTTGTTACTACCTGTTGGTGTTCCTGGTCCTGCACTGGTGATTTCACCGTCGACAGTAAGATGAATCCCGTATCCGATGATGGGGTAAGACTGGGTATGGTTGCTTTTGACGATTTCGTTAGCCAGTTCTGGTCTGATGGTGATCGTTACTGTATTGGGGGCAGTTTCGCTTGTGATCTCTGTCGGTATGGATTCGTCCTTGAGTCCGACTGTGATTTCGTAACCGTTGTAGGTGAATGTTGTTGTCCCATTTTCGCTTACGATTTGGGAGATGTGTTCGTGGGATAGATCGATTTCGAGGCAACCCGGATCTATCTCCTCTGGTGATGGCGTACTGCCTTCTATTGCCATGGTTGATATTCTCTACCGTGTGACTATAAAACTAAGGTAGTTTCAGACAACTTTCTGATTGTACTGGACCACAACAAGATCGATTATAACAGCTACAATGATGAAGGTGAGCCAAATATTCGGGAGGATCTCTGCGATGATAGCATTTGCAAGACCTAGTATTTCTATAGCTGTCGTGAGTAGGTTTTCTGCTCCTGTTGATAACTGGTATGAAGTCGTGTCTTGGTATACTTTCATCGCCATTAACAGACCGAAAGAGCCTGTGAGTAGAAGAACTTTGTTTCCTAAATTGATTACTGATTGGATGGCTGAATTCCGACTCTGGTAGATGTTGATATCGGGGTCGGTTCCGTACACACGATAGAAGCCGAGAAACAACCCTGCTGTCAGGGCTCCAAAAACATAGTAGAGAATCGGTGTGTGATCGACGAATAACGGTTCAGAGAGGAAATCTGATGCCCACATAAGGACGATTAGAGTGGCAGCTGCGTTGAGTGCGCGATCTAGTATTCTTGACCACAGGATAGCGTGGGATGTGTCGTCGATGGTTCTCTCGAATCGGTTAACAGTCTGCTCTAACCATTCGTTGGTGTGCTGTACGGCCTGTCTAATCTTGTTAGCTAATGTTGTTTGTTGAGTCATTTTGTGCTTTATTGTACTGCGTTTTGTATTGGTTCAGGGGTATCGTTTAGCTCAACAATTTCGAAACCCATCTCTTCGACCGCTAATGGAGCTGGTAATTCTCTTTGTTGGGTAATCCCATCTCCGTTGTAGGTTGCAACTTTCCATGTGTCTCCATCTTTCCACGTGTAATCACTGTATACTGGATGTCCTCCAGTTGAACAGTATATTTCCTCTTCATTGACTTTTCCTTGCGGCATGATTGGTTATCCGACTGTCGTGACTAAAAATCTTGCTCTCCTGTGAGATGCTAACTACGAATTACAAATATAAAACCACATTTCATATTCCAAAATATTTATAATGTTTTAGTCTCATTTTCAAATATGGCGTTCGAAAAATACGAGAAGGAATCACATGAAAGAGTGGATGAACCAATTGCTTCGTTCTATAGATCTGGACAGTCAATCTCGTTTAACACCCATGCACGGGAATTCTTCCCGGACACTCTTTACTATGTGTATCAGACCGATGTTGAGAATGACCTTCTTGCGTTGGTTCCATTTGATGAAGATGATCCTAATGCGTATAAGGCAAATATGACAACAAGTAATGTTGTTCTCTCGGCGTCCTCTGTTATGAGAGAGCTTGGGTATGATATTACACAGTGGGATTCTGCCCGTCGCTTCCCTGTAGAGAAGGATGATGAAGGACGTATTGTTGTAGACTTTTCTGAAGGCGAGCTAGATTGATTTCTGTCGACTACTGCTTGTCCCGTTAGTGAGTGATCGTGGATTCGACCTTTTCTTCCTGAATTAGTGCGTCCTCAATTTCTTTTTCAAGTTCAGCGTCAGTGAGTTCTCCTTCTGCGTACTTCTGGTGGACTTTTTCGAGGCCATTCTGCTGATGCTGCTGGTTTCGTGTATTGCTTGTATGACTTGCAATCCCTACTATAGTGCTGCTATCGTCGTCATTAATACGAATGTCATTACTATCATTATTGACTGTCCGAACTCAGGTGTCGAATTTGAATTGAAGGATTTTATTCTGCGATTGTATCCGAGAAGTCGTTGAAGAGGTCTTCTGGGCCTACGTCTACACTTTCTATATTATCAGCTTTCGGGTCGATCAAGTGGATAGTTCCATTTTCTCCCTGCATGGCACTAATGCCAACTGCCATTCGTGCATTTTTTCGGCTTTTGGAACCGCGATAGTTTTTCATGTACTCTCCAATGAGTCGTTTGTATGTTTAAACTTTTTCACAATAGGGAGGAGGATTTTTTTTGATTACCGGTAGTCTCCTGGTTTCTGGACTCGATTGATGTTGAATCTCACCCATCCTAGTACTGTCATGATGATCAGTGCGATTGTTGGAACTAAGATCCCTAACCGGATTATCTCTCGCAGATCTTCTGTTGCTGTTAATATCGCTATACACGTGGGGGCAGTGATTAATGCGATCCCCAGTACAAGTCCTGTATTCACTGAGAAAAAGAATGGGTAGTTGTCTTGTGTTCTGTAAGTTTGCTCTTTAATTGCGTTTTCGACAGATAATCCCGAAATTGTGATCGTGATTATTCCGGCGAAAAACAGGATGGTTAGGGCTATTTCAATTGGTGTCATTTTGGGTATCTCGATTTTGTTTTTGTCTCTGATTCATACTTGTCTGGTACTGTTGAGTGTTTATAAATCCAATGTGGATGGGTTTATATTAATCCAATCCTATGTGGTGGTATAGTGATCTGCAATCGACAATCAGGGTGGTTTTGTTGAGCGTTTACATTGGAATTGTTGTCGCGTCAGTAGTTTTTGGTGTAGTGGCGATGCTTACTATGATTCTCTTGACTCTATTTGGGCTTGATTCGACTCTTTCTGAGGTTCATCAACAGTTGATTCGCATTTCTATTGGAGGTGTGGCGTATATGTTCGTCTTGACAACCCAAGCTGGTTTTGATGCGGGTATCGCGTTGATGGCCTTTCTCGTGTGTGTGTTGATCAATGTCGGATCTGACTACATTAAAATGAAAAAATCAGTCTGATCATTCAATTAGAGTTCTGTGTAATCTCGACTACTGTACCGAGTGTGATCGGTTCAAATGCTGCATTTGGATCTTTTTCAGGATAACTTTCGCCTGTCAATTCGACCGTTTTTGGTTCGTCTGTATTCTTTTCACGATCTTGGGGAGATACAGTACTTCGAGATCGACCCTATCTTTGATCTGGTCCCACCAGTTACCTTCCATCGTTCCTGTTCCGTATAGCCTGATGCTAGCAACCTCTTCGGGAGTTCAGCGACTGATACCCAAAGCGGCCCTTCATCACGATCTTCCAGATACTCTTCTAGCAATGGCAGGAGTTCAGCCATTGTCTCAGGCTCGATTTGCCAGCGCAGATCGAGTTGGTCGACACCACTATCGTATTCGTTTGGTCGTGCTTCGATGCCTGTTAGACAGCATGGGCAGTCGTTACCTTGCTCAGCTACGACACCATGATCAGGACAGGCTCGTAGGTGTTGTTTTGGTATACTCATTGTTTGAAGTCTCTGTTGGATTGATCAATGTCGTCTCCGGGTCGTGCATTGCTGTCGCTCATCGCTTGAGTCCTCAAAAAAAAAAGCTTCGACCGAACTTACGATCATTTCGTTCATTGCTACATTACGTCTCCGGGTCGTGCATTGCTGTCGCTCATTGCTTGAGTCCTCCAAAAAACAGCGAACCGCTACTTACTCGTCTTCGACTTCGAGGACGGCCACTGTGACCG
>Ga0136589_1001229_pt1 | contig 11787 bp, 8 predicted proteins | sample AntRauMFilla3764_FD_104640 | JGI IMG/M metagenome (GOLD analysis project Ga0136589, IMG submission 104640) | Saline lake microbial communities from Rauer Islands, Antarctica - Metagenome Filla 3 #764 | ecosystem: Environmental > Aquatic > Non-marine Saline and Alkaline > Saline | place...
CCATTCTGATACGCCGCCCTCGAAAGAAGGGTACTTGAGAAATTCATCAATAGTAGGGGAGTCTAGTTTTTCCCCGTAGAACATTCCGGCACGGTCTACTTTTACAGTGCCGCTTACATTGGCAGTAGTTTTTAATTTAATCCCGTTCGAAGTGGACCCTAGTGCAGGTATGACTACATACAACTCATCATAATTACCGCTTACATTTGTAGCTGTCTTGCAGCCTACTTCCACTGCGTCTACTAAAGCACAAACCTGTATTCCGGCCACTGTGCTTCCAATGCTGACCTTTACATAGGCCGGCTTACCTTGCGCTCCCTCTGGAATGTCAGTAATGATCTGAGAGAAGTCTAGGGCCTGAGAAGAAAGTGTAATATCGGCATATCTATTTAAGTGATTTACACCCGATGCGGTTGCAGAAGCAGACCAAGTTCCGGCACCCAATGTCCAGCCGGACTTGCCTTGTTCAAAGGATGAGTTTAGGAGTAGGTTGTCTGCTCTGTATTGAGCTTCGGAGGGCCTAGGCTGTGCGCTAATATCTGCGCTTAGGGCCAACAAACTTAAAAAAGTTATGGTGAGTATAAGCTTAAAAAAAGTCATAAGTATCTCCTTTAAGAGAATGCTATTTCAAAAGAGTTAATAATTAAATTAGTAATTGCATTTGCAGAGGAAGTTTCTCCAGAATTATTCCGGTAAAGCCTCACGAGAATTTTATCTCCAGGGGCCACGGCAGTTCCGTTTATTTCCCCAGAGGTGTCAGTGAGGTCTACATCCCCGATTGCCTGTAGTTCATTAGATATAGCGGGAACTGTGTTCTCTGTATTTATAGAATCATGCGCAGTACCAAGAGAGCCTAGGACTGTAGAGCCAGAAGTAATTAACTTACTCGCCGCACTAAAAAATACATTCCCGCTTGTAGCAGAAGTAGCATAGATTCCTTCTTTCAAAGTTATTTGCTTGCCCGCTCTATAGGAGAGTGGGACTGGCACTAGTGCATATATTTCTTGTTCTGATTCAGCATCAAACCCTTCGACTCTAATACCTTCAACATAATCCGCAATAGGTGCTACAGAAGAGTTCTTCTCCCAAATAAGACTAGTTCCGCCTCCGCCGCCTCCGGCCGGGACGAGTTCTCCGCCCGTAATAACAAAAAATGAGTTCGTATCACTTGAGTAAACTAGCTCTCCATCTTGTGCAGAAGAGGCATAGGTTGTGAGGTTTGCTTCTGTATCCTTCTTGGGGTCTAGCCGAGAAGGATTTTCGACTGAGCTATTGGAGAAAGTACCGTTTGTGACTGTACCACTTACGGTCATGTCGGCCACATCTACGCCCTTATTAAAGGCCACACTATCTCCGACTGTCATATAGGCAGAAAGAGCAGTTTCCCCAGCGTTGGTATTTCTGAAAACTACTTGAGTTCCTCGTGCGATGTCTGTGTGGTTTTCACTCGCAGAGTGTTCTACATTCGATGCCTCAAAAGAATCTCCGTTAATGTCAGTAGAGTAAACTTCTGATTTATACAGTGAGTCACCACTAAGGACTTGTCCTCCGCCCGCTATTCTTTTCTTTTGATATATGCTTTTAACTGGAGCTATTGTGTCGGACTCATTAAGCCCTTTAAAATTTCCATCAATGTGAATTGTCTCTTCTGGGTTAGTAACTCCAATACCTAGCTTGGAGTCTATGATGCGTGCCATTTCTGTGAGGGCAGAAGTGTTATCGTCAGTTCCCTCGATAACTAAGTAAGAGCCCCGAGCAGTAGCAGTTACATCGTCGCTAGAAACTGCACTAATTCGGGACTGGACTACTTCTACTCCATCGTCCCGAGTACCAGTAAACTCTATATCCCCGAGTGAGTCGCCGTCTAAGGTTTGGCCGCCATCTCCTCGCTCTTTTAGGAACTTTAAAATACCTCCGTCAGTATCCACGCTACTCTTAGTAATTTGAAACTGTGAGTCAGTTGAAAATACTGAGGCAGAGCCAGTGTCCTTATTAATTGTAAATACTGTAATGTCTTGAGTCCCAGTATAGAGCTTATAATACCAAAGACCACTTGCATCATCGGTTGTGTCTATCCAGTATCCCCCGGCATCTAACTGCGATGGCCTAGACGTTCCACTAAACCCTGACACTACTGCGTCTTTAAACCCGTTAAGAAGTGTTGCGAGTTGATTACCGCTCGTAGTGGTAGGTATGATTTCGTTCCAAATTTGTTGACTCATTTTGTCATCCCCTGAATTATTTTAAATAACTTGATTTGCTTTTCTTCCATACCCTTTCGCAGTTACATCAAATTGTCTTGATACTTGGACATCACTTCCATCATAGAAGGTAATGTCGAAACTGGAAAGACTCTTATTGGCTAACACGAAATAATCCCCATTTTGCGCACTGTCCTGTGTTATTTGTACGTTAGGGGTTGTCTCTGGCCCTTTGAAGGGAGGAGTATATGCTATATTCGTAGTGCCTATAGCTTCACTCACGACATTGTTTAATGAGAATGTTCTGTCTGGCATATCGGACCTAATTATTCCGTCAAACACTCTTGGAGTGACACTTGCTTTATTACTAATTAACTTAAGCCTAAATTGAAAGATGCGCCCAGTAAAGTCTCCCATTGTAAACTTAGTCCACTCCGTCCAATTATCTTGAACACCTTCTGACAAAGGGTCAATTATATCTAGGCTTGTCCATTCGCTAATAGTGTTAAGGTTTGCAGTGTACCTAACCTGGCTTTCTACATCCCATTCAGAAGTTCTAGCATTAGATAGGGACTCTACATCTGACAGAGGATTCCAACTGTCCATCAAGTCACCTACTGTAAAACCTTCGGCCTCGATTAATGATTGAAGTCTTACAGTGTATATTTCTCCCAAGTCTAGAAAGTCTGCGTAGTAGTAATATCCGTTAGAGTAGTATTCATTTGTGTCTACGCCGCCCGAGGTTTTCGTCTGTATTACAAGTGCCCCGCCTGTGACCTCTTTTTTAGTTCTCTCTAACTCTCCATTAAGTGCAGGGAAGTCATTCGTCTCGTCAATTATATTGAGGTCGAATAGTTCTGGGATGTGAGTCACTGCCAGTGCGGGTAGCTCAGACTCATTTTTGTTAAGGTCTATGGCCTTAATGAAATAAGTACCTGTTCTTGCCTGAACTGCTATAGAAGTAGAGTTTTTATCGGCCCTTGCTAAGGGTATAGTATTTTCCCAAGTAATAGTTGTGTCTGTGTTCGGATTGTAGCGAATAAGATAGTCGTCTAAGTCTTCATCTAAAACTTCTGACCAGTCAAGTTGAAGCACTTCCCCCGTTATATTTAGGTTTAGTGCTTCTAAGTCTGAAGGAGGAGTGACTTTAGTAAGTGGAGTGGCAAACACTTCGGGGGCATCGACTAAAGATATTTTCTCCCCTGTGGCAGACACGGCCAGAACTTTAAACCCATGCTCTTCGTCAAGGTTATCTTCTCTTACAATGTATTCGTAGTCAGAGTCTTTAGTAACCTCTACTAAATTGTAGCCTCCGCCTACGTCTCGATAAACTTCATAAGTGGCCACTGCGCTTCCATCTGGAGCGTCCCAGTCAAGACCTATGTAGTATTGGTAATCTCTCCCTAGCACCCTATAAGTATTTTCGACTACCTCTAAGTCCTCTACAGCGTTAGGAGCAGACTGACCTACTGTGTCGGTATTTAATTGAGGGTCGTACTCAGGAACGGCCACGCCAGTTTCGGCATCATAAATAGCATCTGCTTTTTCGACTAAAGAAATCTGTGCAGTAAGATCATTTTGAGGAGTTATCGAGGCCACTATACAGTCAAAGACTAAATCTCCTACTTCCCCAATAACTATTAAATCTCCCTTGTCAGGTATTTCTCCGTCTAGTTCGAATGTCTCAAAGTCAACTACGGTCAATGTGTCCGTATAGAAAGAGCCGCCGGATGATCGATAAGTATATCCGTAATTCAGTCCTGAAATAGTTTCTATTCCATCGTCAATAGTAATAGTAGTGCCGGAAACAGTCCTTACTCTCGCTGGCCTGCCGCCTACTTTCATAACATCTTGTGTTATTTGTACATAGTCTCCTCGGGTGCAGACCAAATATTCAAAGTCTGTACTGATAGAAATAGTTTCTTGTCTAAGTCTGTTTTGGGCCATCATGTAGCGGCCAAATCTCCACGCTTGGTGTTGTGAAGTACAGGCGAAAGTAGATAAGTCGTCTATTCTGTCTGCATTAGTCTTGTCAAACCCATCGTCATACACAGTAATTTCGGTTGCTTTCCAGTTTAGTCCTGGGTCCACAAAGCGTACATTAATAGCGTCTGGGGCCTCGGTGTATTTTCTGGATGAGCTAAATCCCCACGAGTTTCTAGGAGTAAATATTTGGACAGGTACAGTTTTCTCTCTATCAATTAGAACCCCGTATTTCCCATCGATAAGGTTTAATGATGCTTGAGCAGCATTACATACAGAGTTAAGTAATTGCTGGAGAGTAGTTTCGTAGTCGAGAATAAAGTCACAAGAAAATCTTGGGTCTACAAATTGAATGGCAGTTTGGGAAGTCACGACTTCATCACTAAAGGCCGCCCACTCCACTAGAGAGTCAGTGTCTAGTCTTGACTTATCAATGGCACGCTTGTTGACTTCCCCTGTAAGAAGATCAGAAAAAACCCAAGCAGGATTTCTACTTATCTCCTTATTCCATGTCTGTGTATTGGGGTCGTACACCTCTAATACGGAGGATGCTGTCCCTGATAGGTTGTCTACATTTCCGTTTATCTGGTTTGTGGCCTTGACCTTGAGCTCAAGAAATAAATGCCTATTGTCTGTAAGAATTGGGGCCCTGTCGAACCTAGTAGAAATAGAATAAAGTGTTAGCGCGTCTGTAGTTTGGAATGTCTTAGAAGAGTAAGACCTATCACGAGTAATTCTAACCTTATAAGATGCCCGCTCCTTAGGAGTGAAAGAAGCTGTAGCATAAACCTGATTTTGACTATTCCCGCTTATTCTAAGTAGGCCAGAAAAAGGCTCAGTAAATTCTATATCCCCCAGAACTTTCTGAGAAATATAGCCAGGCTCATAGGAACTAAATACTTGTGTGGTTTGAACTATAATGACAATGGAAGAGAGAGGCCTATCTAGCGTGTACCTTGAAAACCCCCCGCCTATAGGAGTCTCGGACTGAGTTTTAGCTAGGAATTTATCGTCACGACCTCTTCTTATAGAAGTCCCTGTCGCTAAACCAGACTGTAATTCTACAGCGGTTTCGCCTTTTTTGTATCCGTAGTTTGTGACCCTAGTAAAGAGTCCAGGTTCGCCGCCTACTAACCCAGGGCCGTAGTCATACTTGAATATTTCCCTGTAGTCGGCAATGTCTTGTGAGAATAAAGCAGATGCGGTCCATGTGTTAGGAGTAATCCCTCCGGCAGACTTAAAGCTATCTACAAAGTTTAGATTGTCGTATCTTCTCCAAATATTCTCCCCTACTTTGGAGAACTCTATTGATAGTTCTATTGTCCTAGTCCCTCTACTTCCGTCCGAGCCAAAAGCAATGAGTCCTCTTGGACATACGAAATCTAGACTTATAGTTTGAAGACTATTAGCGGGGTTGGGGGAAGCGTTCCTAGTTATTCTGTAGTCTGCGAGTTGCGCAGTAGGGGATTTATCTATATTCAGAACTGCCGTAGTTCCATCCTTCTCATTGTCGCCTTTATATAAAGTAAATTCAGACTGAGTTATATTATCCCACACACCTTCATCAACTGCGGGCTTATTGAGGTCTACCAAGTTGTACGAAACTTCTGCATAGCTACTAATAGGTGTGTCACCTATACTCAGGGTGCTTTCATCAAGTACCATTGGACCTAGCCCAAAGTCATAAACTGCGTGGAAGTATTGAACTAGTTTACCAGTGCCGGGCTCTGCCTCAATTGTCGTATAGGGACTAGCGGCGATGTTAGGGAATAGCCTGTGGTTTCCATAAACCTTAGGTACAAACCCGTATGGTTTAAAGGCGTTGGACTGTCCGCCCAGAGAGTACATTTGAGAGCCCTCAATAGAACTCGCAGAAGAACCCCCAGGATTGCTTGAGGGGTTAGGAGGGGGGATAAGGGAGTTTAGTAAAAGAGTTGTGCCGATTGTCACAGAGGCTACGGCCAAAGCCCCGCCTATAAGCTGGCCTACAGTTGCCCCGGCCCCTGGACCTAGAGTAACTGTGGCCACAATCGTAGCGACAATTATAGCTACTTGTTTAAATACTTGACCGAAATCTCCACCCTTTAATTCAGGGGATATAAATATTTCGTCTGAGTCTTCTACTGTTATAGTCTCCCAAAACTCACGGGGTATTTCTTTTAGATTTATACTTACGACAAACTTTTCTAGTAGTTCTTCGGAAATAACCTCTTCTTCTATATCGAACAAAGACGCTATTGCCCTTGATACTAACTCCTTTACTGTTTCGCCCTTCTTGAAAGATAGGGATTTCGGAGTTTCGTCCATGATTTTCGATCTAAATTTAATCGACATTTCTAACCTCGGCCCTGTATGTTCCAGAAATCATTCTCTCCCACTTGCTTAGTTTGTCCACTACGCAGCCTGTAGGCATGGAAGTGTGGAGTATTCTCCCGTTCCCTAAGTACACCGCGATGTGACTCTCCACTCCAAAAAGCTTTATCAGGAGAATATCTCCTTTTATCTCGGGCCCTTCTACTTTTTTAAAGTCAGACTTGTAGGAATATACTAAGTCGCGCGCTTCGAATTTAGAAGAGGGTATTTCGTCATAATAACTTTTAAGTGTCGTATCCATTTCTGTTTTATAGAACTCTCGGACTATGGCCCAGCAATCCATCTCAGAGTAAGAGATACCTACTAGGTCAGAATATCCCTGGATATTTCGACGGGACGTATTTCTCACTGGTCATCTCCGTATTTAGGAAGTTGTCAAGATATAAATTGGCCCTGACTCTTTTCTCATTATAATTTATCGACCCCATTTTAAGCTCTTCTAGGGCCACTTGGACATCATCGGGCAAAGAAGCAAGTACCATTTCTATTTTTACATCGATGGGGGTAGTTATTTTACGTAGTTCGGAAATCAATTCTAAGGATACATTGTCAAATTCTATAAAAACTTCTCTGGCACTTTCTCCGTCGTCCGTTGGCAAAGTAATATTCATCGGGAAGGCCTGGTATGTTTGACCCCGACTTTCGATGTCTACTGTGTTGCTTACTAAATATATTGTTTGTGCAAAAGTTGGGTGGGACAACGTGGCAAGCATAAGGAATGGGTCGGAACTTACCTGCCCAAATATTTCAGATAGAAGTTCTGGAGATAGTTGGTTTGCCATTTAAGGAACCTCTTCCCAGACCATAGTAACCCTAAACTCTATTCCCCCGAGAGGTCGCACATTAGGAGTTTCTGCAAATCTAAACTCAGTTTCTTCTCTAGTTATAGGATGGTCGAAATTAAAGGATAGCACTCCTCCATTTAGGGATGTGGTGTAGAAGTTTTTGAAGGTGGTGTATTCCGCTACAGACAAGTCAATAGATGCAGAAAATTTGTCGATTCCCTTAGTGTTTCTACGTCTAACTTTTGCGGGCCCTACTTCCATATCAGAGCGAAGTACTGTTTCGCCGAAAGATACTTGGAAGTCGGCAGTATTCACACAGCTTTGTAATGTTATGGGCCATTGTAGTGCCATTAACTACCTCTTCTTCTAAGACCATATTGAGTAGAGAATTGTTTGTCAAAATCCCCACGAGAAAGACCTTCTTTTACCTTGTTTACAATAATGAAATCTATAGTCCTATCGCCCTTGCCATTTACGCCTTCTCTTTGCTCTACTTGCGCACTGGTGTTATTGACGATATTTATATTCACATTAGGAGAAGCTGCTTTTACGCCTAGGTCGCCCCCGCTCGTTCTTTTAAGAGGAAGTATTGCCTCTGGGCCCGCTTCTCCCATAAGCCCCTGACCAGAAGAAGTTCCGAAAAAAGTAGGGGAGTTTACGACCCCACCACTAGCAAATTTTTGAACGCCATTTTCCCACGCCCCGCCTTTTGCTTGAGTGAGCGTCGGTGAAAAAGACACGCCTCCTAGTGGTGGTGTTCCTCCTCCTACAGCTCCTCCTCCTCCTCCTGCAGCTCTTAGAATACCTTTGGCCAAAGGCTGGATAATAGAAGCTCGGATAATAACTCTAGTAAGATCGTCTAGTATAGATTGAGTAAGTGCTGCAAACTCAAACTTACCTTTCTTGACAAAATCTACTAAAGTATCTTCTAGGCTAGAGAATGTGTTTGATATTGCCTCTGCAATATTTTTTGAAAGTGTTCCGGCCGCGTCAATGGCATCGGCACTTCCAGCAATAATAGCTGCTCCAGGTCTAAACTTTTCTGAAACTGAGACGAGCTCTCTGTTGTATTCAATGAGGTCTATTCGACCGTCTCTTAGTTTTCTATTTAATTGTTCTTGCTCTAGGCCACGAACACTCTCTCTGTACTGTGCAATAGATATAGAGGTAGAGTTTAACTCTCTGCGATAGCTTCCTAGCTTCTGCTCGTCTAGGCCTTTCTGGAAGTCTTCAAGAGATATTTTACCTTCTTCAAATCTTTTATTAAGGGACTCAAGGTCTAAGTCTCTTAGTCCTTTAGAGTATGCTTCGAGGTCGCCAGTTCGTTCTAGCTCCTTGTTTAACTTAGAGAACGTGCCAGTAAGACCGAATACTTCATCTCTAACAGAAGATAGTCTTTTCTCTCTCTCCCTAATAGAAATATTCCCGTCATTGAAGTCAGAGAAAATATCAGTCTCTTTTAACTTAATTAGTTCTTGATTATATCTATCAAGACTTATTATTCCTTGGGAGTATGCCCTGTTTAAGTCTTTAAGAGAGTCAATTGCGCCAGAGTCTACTTTTTTTTGTAGCTTCTCTAGCTCTTTTGCTAGGGCTTCTTCCACTCTTAACTTAGATATATCATCTAACTGTCTTCCTAGGTCGGCAATTGTCGCCCCTGTAACTTTTGAAAGTAATTCAAAATTATCTATAATTCCGTCTAGGCCAAGTTTCTCGTTTAAGATGTCTCCCACTACAGGTATGGAGGCCACTGATTTACCTATGAATACCAAAGTATCTATAAATGCTTTAGCTATAGAGGCAAGTGCCTTTTCAGCAATAAGTTGGGCTTTCTCCAAGTCCGTAAATATTAGGAGTATCCCTGAAAGCGCAATTGCGGCCAAGCCTATAGGGGTTGCTAGGAAAGCTATAGCCGCCGATATTGTCCCGAGTACTCTGATTAAACTTACTGTCAGAAATTGAGTTAGTGTAAGTCCAGAGTTTAATAGCCCTATAGCAATCAATGCTTTATTGGCCGCTAGGACTAGAGTAACTCCAAGTGCCACAGAGAGTAATGGAAGTCCATTCTCCGTTAAAAATAAAATTGTTTTAGAAAACCCTTTAGAAATCCCTAGAGCATCATTGGCCCTTAGTATTCCAACTTGGAATTTGTTAAACGCAATGGCCAAAGTCTGTTCAATAGTAAGCGAAAGGTTTCCCGCTCTTTTATTTAAAGAATCAAAGTTATTACTTAGTGCAGCAATAGTTTCCTGTGCAGAAATACCGCCTCTTTTCTCTGAGAATTTAAGTAACTCCCCTCGGGTAACTCCAAGTTGTTTTGCGAGTATCCCACCTATAACTGCGTTGGCCTCTAGGACCGATCTCAGTTCCTGGCCTCGGAGTTGCCCCGATGCTAAACCTTGTGAAAGCTGGATTACTGCCCCACGTATTTCTCCAATCCCTGCCCCGGCAATCCTAAAAGATTGTTGGAGTGCTTTTGTAATCCCGAGTAATGCCTCGCCACTAATGCCTGTATCAGTAAGTGCAAGTGCAAGTCTGTTGTAGGAAGTAGCAAGCACGCCTAGAGGGGCTGCCGTGGTGTTGGCCACTTCGGCCAACTGCTCTATGCGCATATTGGCAAGTTCTGCACTTCCTTCAAAGGCGGTAATTCTATCTCTTAAAAGTTGAATTTCATCGGACGCACGGACTAGTCCCCGGATTCCAAAGCCCGCAAAAGAAAAAGCGGCAAGGGCACCAAAGGCCCTTTGTAATCGAGTGGCAACATTGGCCGTCCGCTTTACATCTTTCGAGACTTTGCCTAGTTGTTGGGATACACGCTTAAGACCTTCGGCCCCTTTTGTGTCCACTTGTATTTTTATTACTCTCGCTGCTTGTTGTATTGCCATTCTTTTCACTGTCCTCTAAATACGCATCGTCCATGCAGCGAATTAGATATAGGAAATCTTCAAACTCGTCTGGTCCTTCTTCAATATAAATACTAGCGTACTCTCTTATAGCTGAAAAGGGAATGGGCGATGGGCCCATTGACCCAGTGCGGCAACTGCTTAATTCCCTAAATGCCTCAAGATAGAATGAGTAGGGCCCTACTTCTGGCATCCTTTCCCCTTCTCTTAAAAGGCCTTTGGCCTCAAGATTGTGGTAGAATCCACTTTTGATTTTAGGCCCCCACTTCATAGACCATCGGACATATCTGGCTAGGAGTTTCCCAAGTCTTCTCGATACGAACTAGTGGCCGTAGCGTACTCATATATGCTCTCAAACAGATCAGGCAAGTTACAAAAAAGCTCAATCGCTTTTTCTTTCTCGAACTTTTGCTCCTCTCCATCAATCTCAACTCCCTTCCAGTCTACTAAGCAAGACTCGACAAAAGAGCGAACTAAGATTTCTTTTTCTTTTTCAGCACTCATAGTTCCATTTTCTACCTGGCGAGCAAATGGCTTGTAGTATTTGGCCGTGGCCTGCTTTACTTTTTGAGCATTGGCACCGCCAAATCTTCTAACTAAGAATTGAGTTTCGTCAGTAATAGCGAACCAAATTCCATCTTTCTCCATTGATGAATCAGTCTTGTAGATGTTGTCTAAATTAGTTTTCATGAAATCCTCCTATAGATTGAGGTGCCATTCTTTCTCTAAGGCAATATACAGTCAAGAGAAAAAAGGCCCTGCGGGAGGTGTGTCCGCAGGGCCGTACTCGTGGAGTCTCTTAGGGGGAGGTTAGAACCTAAGAAGGAGCAATGAGTTATTTATACTATACGGTTGGGGCCCTGTAAATAAGCATAGAGGACTCGCCGTTAGCTCCAACTTTTGCAGTTCCCGTCATATTTAAGAACACATCTTCGTTGGCCCCAGTAGATGCAGGGTCTTCAAAAGACACCTGAATAGCTGGGAAGAAAAAACCATAGTAGCCGTCTTCGTTCTTAAGCTGAAAGCCGATAGAAAAAGGAGTTTGAGTAAGTTTTTTAGCGAGAATATCCCAGTTGTCATCTGCCAAGTAAGCAGTAAGACTAATTGAAATGGCCGCTGTGCCAGGAGAGTAATCTACTGGGGCACTTTCTCCAATACAAGTTTGAGCAGTGAGATTGTTGTCTAGGCTAACTTCCAGTGATTGAATACAGAACTCTGCTTCTTGTAAATCACCTACGGCAGAAGATGATATGTGTGGCATATCAATTGAGCCGTTTAATGAGTTAGTTGTAGCAGGACTGTCTACTGTCCTAGAGTCTGTGATAAAGTCTCCGGCCACTTCTACTGGCTGGTACGCAACGCCGCTAAAGCCGAAAGTACCATTTACAATTTCGCCGTAAGATACGTTTAATGACATATTACTAACAAGCATACCTTTATAATTAATGGCCTTGTCGGTTAAGTCTTCGAAAGACTTTTGCATAGAAAAAGATTTCTTATTAATACCAACTGATAGTTTGTCACACACCTGGAAAGAAGTAG
>Ga0136589_1001232_pt1 | contig 11779 bp, 8 predicted proteins | sample AntRauMFilla3764_FD_104640 | JGI IMG/M metagenome (GOLD analysis project Ga0136589, IMG submission 104640) | Saline lake microbial communities from Rauer Islands, Antarctica - Metagenome Filla 3 #764 | ecosystem: Environmental > Aquatic > Non-marine Saline and Alkaline > Saline | place...
GCCTTGGGTATTTCCACACCTTTGATCGGGCTGGGCTGATAGCTCCCATTGCGGATATGCTCTACCAGGGTAGGGCCGTGAGTTTGCAGGTGGGCTTTCAGCTGGGGTGTTTCCATCCCATCCACGCCACCTGCTCCTTTATTGGCGCAGACCTTTTGGTAGGCTTTGTTCAGATTCCATTGTTGGATTACGTGTTCTATCATCGTTGGTTTATTCAGGCGGCATCGTTTAGTGGCAGCTATCCGGGCTCAAGGAAATCTATCCTTGGCGAGCCCAAACTCTGGCCTCCATCGGATGCCTGGTAACATTCTGTCCTTCATCCCAACCAGCCAGTTGGGACTACTATGACGTCGGCTGACTTCCCACACCACAGGCGTGGGATCTCCCCGGGTAAGAGTGCCTTCTTTCCTCCGATGCCTGCCGTATCTACGTAGCGAGCATTCACCTTTCGGTGTTCTGGACATCACAATGATGTGCTTGCTCATCCAGCTCATTACGCCTCTTATACGGTTTCTGTTCGTCAGTACCGGGTTTTGCAGTTTCGCTTCCTTTGGCATAGCCATCCCTTCGGGGCAGACTTGCAGTTACCTGCAACGCCCTTGCGAGGTACTAATGGTTCAGGGCGTCACCCCTGCCCATAAGGGACTTTCACCCTCAAGATTATTGACTTACATTCCTGTAAGCCAAAGGCACCCATGCCGGGCACACACAAGCGGTTTCAACGCGGACTTGGCCACTATTTGCTGATTCAAAATTTGTAGCCTTATAGAAATTTCGAGTTTTAATTAGATTACCAGCCAATAAGGCCAAGCCGGTTAAACGCCAAACCGTAATACGCCTTAGTTTCAAGAAATGAAATCAATAGGAATTTTACTATTTACTGCTCTTCTTTTGATTAGTTGCCAAAAATCTACTCCGACAGTTTCTGAAATTGAAATTAACCGCATTATTTCACCAGATTCTTTAGTTGATGCCGTGGTTATTGAACAAAATGGTGCTTTAACGGATACTTTTTATCGGGTTTATATTGTGCCAACAACTGGAAAACCAAAAGTAGGTCACGAGATATTTCTAGCTGATGGAATAAGAAATTTAAATATGATTTGGCTTCAACCTAAACTACTTGAAATAAGTTATGATAAAGCAAGGATTTTTCAGTTTAGTAATTTTTGGTCATCTTCAGAAGTAGAAGATTTTAGCTATGTTATAGAAATAAAGTTAGCGCCAAACGATAGTTTGTGGTCATTAACAGAAAGAAGCCGCTGGGTCGATTATATCAAAGAATAAGCAGCGTATAACAAGCGTTTCAAGGCTGACTCACCCCTGCGCTAAAGCTTCGGAGTGCAAGCGGGAAGATTTAAATCGAAGTTTTAATTACATTCACGTAAGGCTCGCACCTTAAACGCTGGGTCGTTAACCAACCTACTCACTTATTGTAACTCGAAATTTAATTGAGTAATTTATCGGTACACAAAAAATCTTTTAAAGTACTGATATGGATATTTCAATTTCAAAGGACATCGAACCCCTTTCCGAATTTCGTAAAAAGTCAGCGGATTTTATAAAACGCCTCAAAAAAGAAAAGCAGCCGATTATCCTTACTCAACATGGCAAAAGTGCTGCTGTACTGATGGACGTTTCAGAGTATGAACGTTTTACAAACAAAATGGAGATGCTTGAAGACTTACTTGAAGCCAAACAGCAAGTAGAACAGGGTAAAACCTATTCGATGGCAGAGGCCAAAGAAAGAATTGAAAAGCATCTTTCTAAATGGAAGTAATTTTTACGGATCGGTTTCTTGATCGTATTGAAGAGTGCACCGACTACATTGCCATTGACCATGTTCCAACGGCGGTAAAATGGGCACATGATGTTTTTGAAAAATGCCAAAAACTAGGCAATCAACCGGAAAGTGGTAGAATAGTCCCTGAATTCAGACGTCCTGAAATCAGAGAGATTATTCACGGAAATTATCGACTGGCTTATGAGTTAAAAACCAATCAAATTGATATGTTGACCATTTGGCATACGAGACAAATGTTGCCTGATGATCAGCAAAAGGTTAGTTAACAAGCGTTTACCCGCATAAGTCGGGGCAGGCTGTGCAGACCGGTTCAGGTTTCTTGTCCTACTTTAATGTTGTTACTCGGCTGTACAAACACCGAACCGCTAACGCACCCTTCTCAAATAAAGTTCGTTCCTTCTTTTCGTTATCTCAATACGTATTAATTTTGTACGTTTAAAATACGTTTAAAGAAAAAACTGACCACTATGACCACAGCACGAATTGAAATAGACCAGGATATCCAGCCACTTTCTGAATTCAGAAAACATACCGCTGATTTCATTGACCGAATCAAGAAACAGAAACGATCCATTGTTTTAACACAGCACGGAAAAAGTGCTGCAGTTTTAGTGGATGTCTCTGAATATCAGCGTATGGTTGATAAGATCGATTTAATGGAAGAGCTGATCGAAGCAGAACGACAAATTGCAAGAGGTGAGGTTGTATCTCACGAAGAAGCCAAAAAGCGGATAAAAGAAACTATTGCCAAGTGGAAATAGTCTGGACCAATCAGGCATTGAACAAACTCAACAAGTTAGTAGACTACATCGCCCAGGATGATGTAGTCACCGCTTAAGAATGGGCATTAAAACTGATTGAGAAGATCGACCGACTTATTGAACAACCGCAATCAGGTCGGATTGTGCCTGAGTATAATGAACGGAATTTGCGTGAACTGATATTCGGCAATTATCGGGTAATCTACCGGGTACGTAAAGAAGAGAATACGATCTATATCCAAACCGTGTGGCATGTTCGACAAGATCCACTTAAATCGAGTGCGGGGTTGCGTTGACAAGCGCTTCAAAGCGGACTTGGCCGCTTTATGCCCTTATTGAAGATTTTCACAGTTGCAGTACATCCAGCTATTTATCACTTTATTAACCTGCAGTTGCTAAGCCAAAACCAGATCCTTTTCTTTGCCACCATCCTTTTTCTGACGCTTTCGCCAGTTCAGCCACAAGATCTTCCTATTTCCACAACTTCAAAGGAAGCTCGTGCTCATTTTGAACCGGGACGCCTCGACGCCTTCCACTAATTACAATGTGGATTTGAAATAGCAACTTTCACACGTTGAACTCACAACTCTTTGACTATTCCCCTAACGATATTATCATATGCAAACAACAATGCCGAACTAAGTGCATGATTTCATAAATACGGTGCCGTACCGAGTGAGTTGATGCGCGGGACTTGCAAGGCACAACTTCTCATCAAAGTGGCACTTTGATGAGAAGTTGTAACGCCGCAGGTCACAATACAGCGGCTCACAAATACAACTATATTTATGAATTCATGCACTAAATTACCATTAAAGACTAACTTCCATCATGAAAATATGCATTCTTGAAAGCGCCTACGAGTCATCAGATTCACCCATGAAATCCCACGACCCGGCTTCTTCGCCAGAGACTTATTTCAAGGGACACGAAATCGAGCAGCATTTGCTGCATAGAAAGACCGCTGTCCGCCGTGTGACGGAACTGGCCACGCATGGCTTTGATGTTTTTGTAAACCTTTGCGATGGCAGTTGGGATGAGGACCGGGCCGGCATTGAAGTGGTACAAGCCCTGGAGCGGCTTAATGTGCCATTTACCGGGGCAGACAATTCATTCTACGATCCAACTCGCGACCTGATGAAAATGGTGTGCCGGTATTACGGCGTCAAGGTACCGGGCCATGTGACCATTACAGACCTGGATGATCTTAAAGCCAGGACACGCCATCTTCAATATCCGCTCATCGTAAAACATCCGAACAGCTACAGCAGTATCGGCCTTACATCCTCCTCGAGGGTCAAAAATCATGAGCAACTGCTCGAACAGTCCCGAATCATGATCGACCAGTTTGGGCATGCCATGGTGGAAGAATTTATCGCAGGGCGCGAGTTCACTGTTCTTGTGGCTGAAAACCCTGAAGATCCGGATAATCCGATAACCTATGAACCCCTTGAGTTCCAGTTTCCACCCGGAGAAAGTTTCAAGCATTTTGACTTGAAATGGATAAACTATAACGGCATGAAAACCAGGCCTGTTGATGACAGATCGCTTGCCGATCATTTGATGTATGCGTCCCGAAGCCTGTTTCACGGATTAAACGGTACCGGTTACGGAAGATGCGATTTGCGTGTGAATGAAAAAGGCGAGGCCTATATGCTGGAGATCAACCCGAACTGCGGAATCTTCTACCCTCCCGAAGCCGAAGGCAGCGCCGATCTCATTCTTTTGAATGACGAGCGCGGCCACGAACATTTTGTGGACCTCATTCTTGAATCAGCTAATAAACGCGTAACCCAAAAACCATGGAAACGGGCATTTCATCCTGAACATGGGTATCGAATTGTAGCTACAAAAGATATTTCGAAAGATGACCTCATTTTTGAACACGAGGAACAGCACCACCACCTGGTCAGCCGTTTACGTGTGGAGAATACCTGGAGTGAAGAGAAAAAAAAGTGGTTCAGACAGTATGCATGGCCGATAAGCGACGAAATCTATGTAATGTGGAGTCCGAAACCCGATGAGTGGACTCCCATAAATCACTCCTGTGAACCCAATGCCTGGTTGACGGGATTGAATGTGACCGCCCGTAAATCGATCCGGGCCGGAGAGGAAATAACTCTTGACTATGCCACCTTCTGCAATGAAATCATGGAGCCTTTTTCCTGCAATTGTGGAGCGAATGACTGTCGTGAGCTGATAAAAGGAACCGATTACAGGTCGCATTTTGTGAGGAATAAATATGGGGAGCATGTTTCAGCCTACGTAAAGAAAATGAGAGGATAAGCGCATTAAGCGGACAGGTCTCGCTCTTTCTTGTCAGAATCAATTGAAGGTAAAAAAACGTTTTTGAGCAATTTCAATTAAAGAGGAGAAAAAAAAGAGGACTATATCGTCAACACTTCATGGCAATTTGGTAAAATGACACATAGCACAATTGAACAGCCATTAATGAAATTGATGTTGAAAATGACACCAGAAAGCGTGTTGAATTCACAGATGAACAAGTTGTATTCTATTGACAAATAAAAGACGCATGTAAGTTCAAGTTAGAAGTGCAACAATTAGGTTACAAAACTTTAATTAACTTTACTGAAAATAGTCGCTTAAACGCGGAGTCGTTATGGCAGATATTGCTCGATATTTTCTTCCTGAAGGAATGAGATGAAGTTTTGGGTTACCGGTGTTAGTTTCTTCTCTTTCTTAAACAGGACATTCCACTGGGTCATTAGTGGAAAATCCGGCATATCCAGAATGGAAATTTTGTTCAGAGCGAGTTCATTGCCTAAACTCAACTTTGAGATAATGGATAAGCCAATACCGGCCATGATGGCTTGTTTAATTGCTTCATTCATCCCCATTTCCATGATTGGTTTTATGTTGATGCCGTGCTCTTTGAGGTACTTTTCCATCTCCATTCGCGTTCCTGAACCAAGCTCGCGAAATATAAAAGGCTCATCTTTAAGCTGATCAATGCTAATCTTTTTTTCATCAGATAAACGATGTTCCGGATGGGCTACCATCACCAGTGGATTTTCTAAAAAAGGGATTGAAGTTATGGATTCATCTTTAGGAATCTGGGTAAGTATGGCCAAATCATATTCATTTTGCGATAGATGATGAATGACGTCATTTCGATTGGTGACTTTCAGGGAAATTTTAACCTCGGGATACCGTTTTTGAAATTCCCCCAGCAGATAAGGCAAAAAATATTTGGCCGTGGAAGCGCATGATACATTTAGAGTCCCTTTCAAACCTCCTTTGAGCTGGGATATCACTGCATCAAAAGATTCCAGCTCCCGGTCTATGGTTTTATATGCTTCGTAAAGGCGTTTGCCGGCTTCAGTCAAATATAACTTGCGTCCTAACACTTCTATCAGCGGGATATCCACCGATTGCTGCAACTGCTTTATCTGAATAGAAACCGCAGGCTGTGTCATATGCAACTGACGCGCGGCCTTCGTCATGCTCTTTTGTTTGGCAACCGTTCCAAATATGTATAGCTGATGGAGTGTGAAATTCATATCACAAATGATAGTTAATGTTAGCAGTCAAAAATATTACTTATTCAAAAAATACATTCGCGTCTAAGGTAGATTTACTGCATCTAAGAAAAGAGCTACTCTTAAAAACTCTGGAGCATTTAAGCGCATAAGTAAATTAAGGTTTCTGTTAAATTCAACACTACCAGTCTTTCTGACTCACCCCCGACCCCTTCCGTCGGTGGCCGACAAACTCTTCGCCCTGCGGGACTTGACAGAGAAGAGAGCTTCGAAATAAATTCATAGCCTTAAAAAAGTTAAGCTGGCCGGAACTTTAGTCTTTAATTTCTCACAGCCTCATTAGGGGAGACTTCTGTAATCATTTTTTAAAACCGAACTCAGGTCTGGAGCTTTTGAGCGCATAAGGCTAACAGTTATCTATCCGCTGAGAGACTAATAATTACGTTTTTAGAACAATACCTGCCTATTTGAGATCTATCTGCACCGAAATAAATCGTAAGGCTCAATCAAAGCCTTGCTCCTATTTACTTATGGGAAGATATTCATCTTTATGCATAAATGAATGTTTATGTAAAAGATTAGACATATTAATTATAATTTATTGAAAACCTTCCATAAATTCAGCCGGACAAAAATTAAAACCACCATTCTAATTAATATCAATAACACTGCAAATGCCCACCAAAGCAATTCCTAAAAGTCTCAGAGCCACAAATCGTTCTTTTGCCAAAACAGTCGTTCTGATATCATGGACCTTATTTACACTGTTTCTTGTGCTACTTGGAATCTCATTCTTTCATCCCATACGCTGGATCGTCGGTAGTTTTATAACCGTCGATGCGCTAAGCCTGGTGATGAGCGCAGCCGTCACCCTTTTCAGCAGTATTGTGCTAAGTTACTCCGCCCGCTATCTGGCCGGATATGCTTACCTGCCTCAATTCATGACCAATGCCATACTTTTTTCATTGGCGGTCATCCTGATGGTTATATCAGATCATATCGTACTGTTTATCATTTCCTGGGTTTGTATGGGACTTTTAATGGACAGGCTTATCGGAGGCTACACCCACACTGCCGAGGGAGATGCTTCGCAACGAACAGCACGCAATTACTTTTTGATGAGTGCGCTGTTTTTAACAGCCGGTTTCTTATGGCTCGCGTACTCTACCGGATCATGGAATATTACCGGAATCGTTGAGGCCAGTGCCTCAACGGACCCATCAAAGATACAGATTGGGGGTATTATGCTGATTATTGCTGCGGTCATCCAATCAGCTCTTTTCCCTTTCCACCGATGGCTGATGTCATCGATGACCACCCCAACTCCGGCTTCAGCACTAATGCATGCAGGTTTCGTTAACGCAGGAGCTGTTCTGCTTGCCCGAACGTCTCCTGTATTGTTCGACAGTCATCTGCTGTGGGTGCTCGTATTAGCCGGCGGCTTAGGGGCACTGATCGGCAAATTCAGCAAGTTTGTACAACCGAATGTAAAACAGAAGCTGGCATGTTCTACCTCTGCACAAATGGGCTTCATGTTATTACAATGTGGGCTTGGGTTTTTTGCGGCAGCCGTCACGCACTTAATTTTACATGGATTTTATAAAGCCTATCTTTTTCTTTCCTCCGGAGATTCGATAGAACAAAAGCCGGTAATTAGTGAAGAAACAGAAAACTGGGATATCTGGCACCTTCCGGTAATGCTGCTCAGCGGAGCAATCGGAGGACTCATCTTTGCGTATACTACCGGCAAAGGACTGAATCTTGATAGTGGATTAATCCTGACGCTGGTCATTGTCTTAACCGTGATTCATGGAAGTCGCGATATACTCAAATATACCGACTTATCTCTTGCAACTCGCCTTATCACGCTCCCTGCGGTCATCATTCCGGCTCTCCTGGTTTATGCCGTAATGTATAATGCTGTCGACTCATTACTGGCTGCAATGCCCATGATTGAAGTGGCTACACCAATAAGCTGGGCGCAGATATTCATTGGCGTACTGTATCTGATTTCTTTCGTGGTGATTGAGCTCAAGCTATACAAAAAGTTCAGCCGCCTGTACGTCTATTTGCTGAATGTATCTCAACCCAAATCCAGCACTATCCTTCATTAAATACCCTGATCCGATTCTTATGAAAAAAGAAGCCATTATTGATACGGTCCGAACAATATCGGATTACCTGGCAAAAAACTGGCCATTATACTCTTTCGTAACTTCAAATCCATTGTCAGGCTTGGAAAACCTGCCTTTTGAGAAGGCCATTGAAGACATGCGTAAGTATCTGAATATCAATGGATATCCCTCGGCAGATGCATTTGAGCAGGCATGGGATCGCGGTGATATTGACCAGGATATCCTTAAAATACAGCTCGAGCAGAAAGGCATAACGCTTTCAACTGAGGAATCGCTACGCCGGATGCAAACATTCGATAATCCTGGTAAAGCTCAATCTGAATTGGATGATGTGGACCGTAATCTGATAAAATGGCTGAGTGTATTTCTGGATCAGGGATCCACAGAATGGCCGATGCCCTATCGTAACGAAGGGTTTTACCAAGCATGGAAAAAAAATGCGCGTCATGATCACGCTCTGCCCAAGCGTAATCTAATAGATGGGTTGCCTGATGATCCAATGGTTGCCCTGCAACAAGTATTAGGATCTGCACAAAAAGATGATCTGGAAACTATATTCAAACATCACTTGCTGGCATTGCCCGGGTGGTCCGGATACATCAAATATCGCATGGAAAATGCGAACGACTGGCAGCGGGTTAATCCCATTACCCTTGTTGATTACCTGGCGGTGAGGTTCACTATTTGCTCACAATTTGGTAAAGATTTCCTTAAAAATGAGATTCCATCCCCCACCGGCTTTAAGGAAGAGGATGTACTAAAGTCGGCATGGCTTCGTGCTATGGAGCTTACCTACCGGCAGCGCTTAACAGAACAACTTACGTCTCAGCCTGCTTCTACAAATGATAACGATGAGCACAGACCTGCGGCGCAGTTAGTGTTCTGTATTGACACCCGTTCTGAACGTATACGAAGGGCCGTAGAACAAGCAGGTGACTACGAAACATTTGGCTATGCCGGGTTTTTTGGAGTAGCGATGGAGTATCATCATCCCGGAAAAAATATCAGCCATAAATCTTGTCCGCCCATTGTGGATGCCCAATTTGAAGCGAGGGAAAAAATACGGCATAATCAGGAAGAGGCCGTTGATAAATTTAACTTTTACAGCACCCTCCATGAAGCATTTAATGAGTTTCGCTTTACGCTGAAAAACAATATTCCTGCTTCGTTCGGATATGTGGAATCTGCCGGATTTTTCTACGGGCTCAGCATGATCTTCAGGACGTTGTTTCCGGCTTCCGCATATCGCCTGGTTGAAAAAGCAAATAATCGCAAAGGTTATACCGAGTGGTTTAGCAAAGCTGTGCTATCAAATAAGTCATCATCTGATGCAGATAGCAGTAATCACCTGTCAAATGCTCAGAAAACGAATATCGCAAAATCAGCCTTTGACCTTTTGGGATGGGGTAAGTTTGCTCCACTTATAGTTTTTGCCGGACACGGAAGCCAAACCGCAAATAATCCTTTTGAATCGAGCCTGGATTGCGGTGCCTGCGCCGGCAATAAAGGCCGCCACAATGCCCGGGTGCTTGCCGACATATGCAACGATACCGACGTGCGAACGGCATTAGCAGAACATCATGGTATTAATATTTCAGGTGATACGTTGTTTTTAGCAGCAGAACACAACACCACGTCCAACGGTATTGAGTTCTTTGATCAACACATACCCGATGTGAAGCGAGATCAGATCAACGAACTGAAAAGCAGTTTAAATACCGCCCAGCATCTGGCGAATCTGGAACAATTTGACTTGGCCAATACTAACTCGAAGAGAACACTGGGAGAAGCCCACCGTCGGGCGTCGGACTGGGCCGAGACGAGACCAGAATGGGGTTTAGCAGGCAATGCCTCATTTATTATTGGGCATCGTACGTTAACATCTGAACTTAATCTCGAGGCGCGCAGCTTCCTTCACTCCTATGACTGGCAAAAAGATCCCGATGGTGAAAAGCTGGCAGGTATTTTACAGGGGCCTATGGTTGTAACCCAATGGATCAATAACCATTATTATTTTTCTTCGGTTGACAACAAAATCTTTGGAAGCGGAACAAAGACTACACAAAATGTGACCGGTAAATATGGCGTCGTACAGGGGAATGGCGGGGATTTAAAATCCGGACTCCCTCTGGAATCTTTAAAAGAAGATGATCATCAATTACAGCACTTTCCTTTGCGCCTGTCGGTCTTCATTCACGCGCCTCTATCACGCGTAAAATCAATTCTTAATAAGCATCCTGACACACTTGCCAATCTTGTAGAAAATGAATGGATCTATCTTTCCGTAATTGATCCTACAATGGGAAATGAGGTGACATATATGGAGAACTCTGCAGAAATATTAGAGAAAATGCATCAATAAAAAGGTGGTTATATCAATTCTTCCTGTATAGAGCTTTGATCGGGTCTTTGCTTTGATATTCAGTTCAATATGTCAAACAAACATAAAAAGCGTGTAAAACGGACGCAGGTGAGTCTATTATCTTAACTCATACATCAGCCATTCCTAAAAGAATAGATCACTTAGCGATTGGTAGGAGGAATTACTTTTTTGAGACCATCAAAATAACCTCTCAGGAAAGATTTATAAATAGACCAGCTGCTGATCATTGTTATCCACTATCCCACGATTATTGGCGTATTTAATTGACATTTAGATGGATTAGTTTCGTCTAATAATTATAAAAATGATGTTGTTTATGTTATAATAAACCTTCTAATATCAATTCAAACAAGAATAGAGATATTATAACTATTCTACCAAAACATAGGAGTGTATATGAAAGGTAAATATCTATCTTTTTTATTAATAGTAATTGTTGCTTTGGTTTATTCAGGGTGCGAATCGATTAACTCACCGAATTCCAACTCTGACACAGCCGTAATTTCAACCGACGCTTCTCAAGCAGAAGCTCATTCAGGCACTACTGTATACGTTGATGACACCAATGCAGGAACAGGAGACGGTAGTTCATCCAACCCTTTTAACACAATCCAGGAAGGTGTTGACCATGCTAACTCTGGAGATGTCGTTAAGTTACAGAGTGACTTCACACTGGCTGAGCAGGTGACAATCAGTAACCCGTTAACATTAGATGGGAATGGAAACACTGTTTTTGCCTCATTTACCAAAACAGACAATGACAATAATTCCGCTATTGGCATTAAGGGTACGAGCGACGTTACAGTCCAGGACCTCACCATTGATGGCTCAGATGGAACAGATCTGCACGGCATCAATGTTTTTGTTTCAACTCTTGTGGAGATAAATAATGTCTCCATCAGCGATAATCGCACCGGAGTAGTTGTTAATGGCTCTGAGGTTACTGTTGAGAACATTACCACATCAGGTCATATGTGGCACGCGATGAACGTTGCTCAGGGAAGCGGGGTTACTGACTCAGCTATACTTACAGTGACTGGAATAAGCTCTCATGCAGAAAACTCGCCCCTTCCACCGAGTGATATTGTAGATGGAGGTTACGTTCCGCATATCTTTATTGATGACAACAGTCAAGATGTCACCGTGAATGATGTCAATAATCAGTACGTGTCTGCTTCTTTTGATTTTCGCGA
>Ga0136589_1001242_pt1 | contig 11743 bp, 12 predicted proteins | sample AntRauMFilla3764_FD_104640 | JGI IMG/M metagenome (GOLD analysis project Ga0136589, IMG submission 104640) | Saline lake microbial communities from Rauer Islands, Antarctica - Metagenome Filla 3 #764 | ecosystem: Environmental > Aquatic > Non-marine Saline and Alkaline > Saline | place...
GGCTAAAGCTAGATGGAACACTTCTCTTGGTCTGCGAGGCAAGAGCATGATGAAAAGAATGGGGTTGTAAAAATGTAGGGTTGTGATCTTAGAGGTGGCCCTTCGTCTTGTACTTGGCAACGATTTATCAAGATGAGAGGGAGGGTGGAATGTACAGTATTTGATTTGAGCTAGGATACGCTGTCTGCGTAGATGAGGTCGTAGTCTCTCTAACTAGTCAGGCACCTACTAGTAGACGTGCCTTGTTAGCAGGGTGATTACCAGCCAGGACCAGCTGAGGCTAAGTGGGAGACAGCGAACAGCCCTGTAAGGGTTAGACAAGACCGGTAGGCAAGACTGGTAGGCAAGACTGGTAGGCAAGACAGAGCATCTGTGGTGAGCCCTTCAGGCTGGAAGCCTAGCAGGCTGCACAGACACAATGCGCTTATACACGCATGTACGCTGTTGCGTAAGATGAGAGGGTTGGCCAGAACCGTACACTGGCAGTTTGGTACATGTATCTCACTGTTAACTTTGCTGTATGTAGCCGTAGATGCAGGCTGTTTAACCGTACACTTGAAGGGACCTGACGAGCCACAAAAGTTGACTTTGTACAGAAGTTAACGAGCTTCTGCGCGAGGGTGTAAGAGTGTGTAATTAATGAATTACTTGTTTTGGCCAGGACCTTAGGGTTGCCTTATTGCTTTGCTACAAAATACGCCCGTGAACAGCTACCCTTGTGCTACACTACGCTGAGCATTATTGGCAAGGAACGAGCCTTGCTTGCAGGTGGTCAGAAGACTTAAGGAGCAGGGCGGGAAGCAAGCTGCCTTAGTCTAGCCTTTACACCTTCTTCAGCATAGCAAAGTCATACACACATATGTATATACCGGTATATATATATATATCATACAATACAGAGTCTTGTGTACAACGCAAAAGGAATGGTAAATGTGTACCCTAGAAACCCACCTGTCGCACTCTGATTGCATCAATGCGCTTTAGAGCATCTTGGTCAAACCCATCATCTTCACCAAGATTCTTGTTAGGTACGTTGGGCGCTTGGAATGAGCTAGTGGTGGCCTGTATACAGGGCAAGGCTTGCAAGTCAGTCACATCTAGTTTTGCAAGTCTTCGATGGGGTACAGCCTAAGTTCAAGGGAGCCTTTAGGTCAATCTAACTTTGCAAGACCTTGACAGCTTAGAGCCTAACTGCAAGGGGGACTTTCAGCTTAAAATTCTAGTCAGTGACATCTAGACTCTTCCCTCGACAAGCTTCTGTGCAGGACTTCTTTTTTACATTCAGAATGGCCTGTGCAAACGCTGCTGTGACCAGAGTCACGTTCTGAGGCTTATCGGCAACCTCATTTCAGGAAGATGGGCACTTGGTTTCATCAATCATTCTGTAGAACAGGCACAAAATAAGCTAGAGGAGAGAATTACAAGTTACGCTTATGGAACTCGATCCCAGCCAAGAACAGTCCACCAAAGCAGGTGTTTTGATGATTGCTTAGCCTTGACAGTCAGCAAGGAACATGATGGCTAGGAACTGGCGAGCCGTGGCCGCTGAAGTGACCAGTATAGGCTATACGCAATCTTAAGCTGTACGCATTGCATACATGTACGGGGTAAGCGGTACCGTGAATGTATGCCATAAGCTGTACCATGAGTGTATGCATAGGCAGCACCATATACCAGACCAGAAAGAGACACTTGCCTTCTGCTTTTGGCTAAACATATTTCAGGCTCTTCTACCTGTTTTGTAGCTACAGGCCTTTCAAAAGAGACTCTTTTCTCTCATTTTCAAGCTTACTTGATGGATACATAGCTCAATCAGGCTATTTTCATATTAATCAAAACGATCTATCAAGATTAAAGGAGATGTAGATTTACCTTCTGCCTGTAACGAGAAGGTCGGCGGCCTGTAGAGCCTACATGAACAAGGATAGAAAAAAAATTAGAGGTCAAACATTGGCAGGTGCAGATAGTGACGATGGTGGTGTGCATGGTGGTGAGGATGGATAGATGACGATAACAATGATCAGCCAAAGGACTGCACTAACTCAAGGCGACAAAATGCGTTACGCATGCTGCTATTTATTCTGTTTGGACAATAATGTTTTGTTTCATCTCCATGTTTGAAGCTGCTGAGTAGCTGAAACAGGTTGGACTCTTGATGTATTACTTACTTGGGTTACTTGTCAGCTTTGAAATCTGAACAATAGGGCACATACACGCACGCACACATGCACACATACATACATACACAAACACTTATAAATAGCCCCGTCCACAATATCGGTTGTTGAAAACTTCTCATTACCAGTTGTACGCAATTAAGCTCTAGCAAGCCCCATCCATGCAATCCAATTTGAAATGCCCCTCTAAGTTCTGGCTTCACGTAAACCAGTTCCTTCCAAGCACCGGTCACTGTCACAAGTCCAACGTAGTTTGAACCACAGCCCAGCAAGGCATACACTACATGCTTGTGATCCCCAACTATTCCCTGTTTGTAATGACATACCTAGCTAACGTTGGACTTGAATCATTCATCATACGCATTGTACAATGCAGGACGCACCATTTGGGGGTTCATGTGCAAACGGTAATGATGTGGGTGGGTGTTGAGTGGGGGAAGGGTGGTGGTTCTGGCCTTCATCCTGTGTGGCATTTAGTGCAAAAGGCCAGTGTGGAGTTGAGGTGAATGTTAAAACTCACAGCATTTCCTAGGGGAGTGAGGTACTGTTCCTACTTGCAGCACATTCTGAGCTGCAATTCACTGATACACTGGCACATATAGTGATACAAGGCTCAGAGTGTGTAACACTGCACACTGTTATATGTGTCAATAAAATATGCGGTGTCTTTCAACTGTTCTTGCTTCAGTATCCGTACAACCATATAACTAGCTAAGTTCACAATGTAAGTCCCTGTATCAAGCTGCTGCTTGATGCAAACAACAGCAAAATCGGGAATTGTGATGAAATTATCACACACATAGCATCACAAGCCATGCAGGCATCCGCCTGTGCAACAGTCTTGTAGGATGATGGACACCCTCACGGACTATCAATGCAGCTAGTCCTGATGCTTGTCGTTTCTTTCAGCTAGCATGGTCTGTTTAATGTGGATCCAGGCTGCCTGAAACAGCATAGGCCCATGAGGGCGCATGGGCAAGTGTAGTTTTCAATCACCACAGCCACTTCAAATCTCTCTAAAATCTCTCTAAATTCAATCTAAAATCTCCCACTTGCCAAACAGCTGTGGCTTTGAAGGTGCTCAGCAAGACTGCTTGAGGGAGTGGCAAGCTAACCTAGCCTTGATCTTAGTGCAAACCACAAAGGTAGTACGAGATGTGACTTGTATGAACGTCTCCTCTTGTGTGTTACTGGGGTTACAAAGTGCACTGGGTTTACTTCCTACGTACGTCAGGGTCGTAGATTCTACGAATTCCAGAACAGTCACTCACTTCCTACTCATGAGAAGAGGGATAGCCTGGGAGGTTATTCACATATTCTTCACAGAAGGAACCACCCAGGGATAGCATTCAGGTGTGCTTCATGAAAAGGAAACCAGCCAGGAGGAGCACGCACTTGTCCCTCATAAAGATGGCGTACCCTCCATCCCTGTGTAGGAGGGGACCAGCCTGAAATAGCAATCACGTTCCTCTTGGGTATAGACACCAGCCAGGAGTAGCACAAACTTTTACCCTATGGGAGGAAAACCAGCCAGAATAGTATTTAGTTGTGCTTCACGAGTGTATGTTGAAGAAGACTAGACCCAAAGGACCAAGCCACAACCGGTGGCCGGATGCCCCTATGGCACCTTCCAACTTCTGTAAGGAACGGGGGGACTTACACCCCATCCTAATGGCCAATGTGCGCACTACTTGCAACCAACGTTGCATTCTCCCCTCTGTTTAATTCACATCCCCGACATGGCATTTCCCTCTCCGGTTAATTTACAACCCCAAGGGTATCTAGATGTGCCTCAAATAACGGGAATCAACAACAAACAGCACCCAGTTATCTAGATGTGTTTCACATATCGGGAATCAACAACAAACAGCACCCAGTGATGCCTAAGAAGGCTCAAGCCAGCTAGGAGTACGCACTTGTCCCTCATGAAGATGGCGTAAGCCAAGCCATCTATGCTGAAGGCCCCAGTGTCCGAAATGATGCCCATGTCACGAGCGCGCCTGGACAACAGCCACCTGCAGAAAATAACAGGCAGAGGAGTCATGTGTTGGTTCCCAGTGTTCTTAGGAACAGCAGCCACCTCCACAAAATAACAGGCAGAGGATGTATTGGTTCCCAGTGTTCTTAGGAGCAACAGCCACCTGCACAAAGTAACAGGGAGAGGGGCTGTGTTTTGGTTCCGAGTGTTCTTAGGAGCAACAGCCACCTGCACAAAATAACAGGCAGAGGATGTGTTGGTTCCCAGTGTTCTTAGGAGCAACAGCCATCTGCACAAGAGAACAGCAGAGGAGTGATGTATTGGTTCCCGGTGTTTTTAGGAGCAACAGCCACCTGCATACAATTACAGGCAGAGGAGTGATTTGTTGCTTCTCAGTAATCTTAGGAGCAACAGCCACCTGCAAAAAATAACAGGCAGAGGAATTACTTGATCCAAGCCTGGAGCAATTTCATTTCCTGGGATCATACCCTGGAGCATGGCGTTCACAAACACAAGCAGAGAACATGACTTCCATGCCACGAGTGCGCCTGGACAACAGCCACATGCATGTGCTACGAACCATGTATGGCTGTGGGCCAAGCTCATCATTATGATGCAGGAACACCAACAAGAAGCCATTACTTCAATGGCTAGCCACATGCACAACTGTGTTCTCATACCACATGCTGTTTTTACACCACACGCTGTTCTGAAACCACACACTCACACACACACACACATACACACACAAATTGCTCTTATACCACACTCATGGAACCTTTCTGAGAACGACCAGATTAAGAATGCGGCGGTTCAAACATACCTCTGCTTGCGACCACCACAAGAGAAGGACCCTTGACAAATACAGGCACCATTGACTAAGTACGCATCATAAACAAGTACACGTGTTTGTTTACCATTATTACTTTTGTGTGTATGATGGTACTTCAAAACGCATCATAAACACATGCATGCTTGTTCTACCACAACTACTGTAGTGACTACTATGGTTCCAGGGCCGGCTTCACTTACTGGGCGTTGTTGTCGGCCAGGGTCTCCATGACGGTGCCTTGCACAGGAGTGGGTGACCCATCTTCGCCCAAGATGTAAGCCTCACATGACCAGGCCAACTATGTGGAAGTAGGTTTCAAGGTTGAGGCAGCCATTCGTAAGGGTCTTATGGCCGCCCTTGCTGCACATCATGAAACACACACGTGCACACGGACATACACACACGCACATATACACGCACACACGCATATTCAAGCACACACACACGCACACACATATACATACATACGCAACGCACATATGCACAATGCTCACGCGCGCGCGCGCACACACACATACACACACACGCACACAACACACACATGATAAGCGCACACACACACACACACACAAACACATGCACGCACGCACGCACGCACGCACGCACACCCACACCCACACCTGCATGAACGTGAGTCCTGTGCCAGAAGCTAGGCTTGTGGACAGCTCATCAGATACAAACTCTGCTCTGCCGAAGTCATAAGCAAAGGCCGGCCTCCGGGTTTGCATGACAAACATTACTCGTTCCCGGCTAAGCCTGTGCAAGCACAGGAGAGGTAAAATAGTGTGAGGTCTTGCTATGCATATGGTTTGGGCTGGTAGTACCTACCCCCTGTGCAAGTGTGGTGCTCAAGGTGTGAGGAGCCTTTGTAAGCACAGGAGAGGTGCAACAGTGTGTGTGTGCCATTCATTCAAAACGTTTGCTCATCTACCGTAGCATCGGAAACGGTAAATTCCATTAGGTCTTGCTACGCATGGTGCTTGAGCCAGCCAGGTGATCTGGCATGCCAGTGACAAATCAGAGACACTGAAAGCATGCCTGCACCCAAATTATAATGCAGCGGAGGAACAGCGTACACCAGTGAGGTGTACAGGCCCAAGGGCAGCCAGGAAAAAGTGCACAAGATGTGGGCACCGTAAATTGGGCAAACAAACATCAGGATGAGCCTACATTATAAAGTGTGATTTACAGTACTGCACTTAGTTGGTCATTACTGGGTTAATACTAACGTTTTGAGGCATCTAAAACTTTTAGTAAAAGTCACCTCCTAGTGCACCCTGCTTATATGCGTGCCACCCACTATACGCTGCTAAACGGGGATGCCATTTTACACTACAAGCAGAGTGAAAGCTTTGCACTGAAAGAGTGCAGGGCTTGTATGGAGACTGCAAAAGCTGTAGAGAAGGATAATTGCACGGGAAGCTAGAGCTGGACGATGGGAATAGGGAAGCCCTCAACACATCCAATCGTTTTTGGTGAGCAAATCTTCCCGACTTCTCCTCCAAATCTGCACGCCATCCCCCCTTCCCGGATACCATCCTCACCAACAAGAACTCCTCTTTAAGTCTGCGCCCTTTCTGAATATTTTCTTTTCTGCGTTTGCAAGGTGCCGGGAGATACCCAAGTTTTTGCCAGAGTTGTACCAATAATAAGCTCAAAAACGTTGTGGATGGGTAAAGACCTACGGCCCTCCGGGTTTAGGGTCCAAAAGTCAGCCTACCCACCCGTAGAACTTGCGTGTCCACATGTCTTTGACCACACTTTGCTCTATCTGGTCATCCAGTGCTATGATGACCCAAGCCTGCGACACAGCCTGTGTGTGTATGTGTGTGTGTGTTTGTATATGTGTGTGTGCGTGTGTGTATGTGTGTGCATACCTGTGTATGTGTGCTTGTGCATCTACTTTGTGTGTATGTGTATACTTTGTGCAATTTTGTGTGTGTTTACAATCCCTTGCTGAAGTCCAAGTGAACAAGGCAATTCTGACTGCAAGCCACTTCCCAATTTGTAATAAATTGCACCATTGATCCTGAGAACAACTAGGTAACAAAATGTGGTACTCGCTTATGCGCTTACATATAATTGGTATCTGTACTGCAGGCCTAGCACTGAGTGAACCAGTCTTACCATCAACAAAGACAGCCTAAGCAGTGCCAAGTACTAGCACAGCATGCATTGTAACCACATTCAAGGAAGAAAAGAAAAAAACACTCCCATCTATTAAGGAAAAAGGGGACTCCTGGGGCCAACGCACCGTGAGTCACCTCCACCACACAATGATACTTACAAAGTTCATAAAGCCCTTACCTCGCTTGCCTGCTTGTTTCCTGCGGCAGCTTTTATGCCCTGCACAAGTGCGGCCAGCACCCGACTACCCCACATCACCGGCTGAGGTTGCTTGTTCATCTTTCCGCCTCCCTGCAAGGTGCGTGTACGTGTGCGTGTGTGTGTAAGTGTGTGTGTCCGATGCTTGCGGTCATACTGCTGATTGAACAACCCCCTTTCTCTCATCGTTAACCTTTCTAAGCCTTTTGCGTTCGCTCACACATGCCAGGCCTACACCGTTTGGAGGAGGAGGAGCCTGAGTGCAGGCACGGCTACCCACTACAGCAGGCTGAGCACTTCCAGCCCCATGTACTACTCAAATGTAGCTCAGTTGACCCACCACAACAGGTCTGCACGGTACCTTGCTAGACGTGTAAAGGGGTTGAAATGCATGCGGGACTTGCAGCAGGTCCAGAGGCAGTGTGATGAGCAGCTAAACCAGGCTGGTCTCATTACGTATATACTAGAAACTAGAGGGGAAAGTGTTGCAGTACTTCACTACAGCACCACCATAAGATGACCGGAGGCCACAGGCAATGAACCACAGGCAAAGCTTGAACTGCAATTGTATACAGCACACACCCAGGCACTTGTCTTTCTGACTCCATACCAACTCAGGGCCTTTGTTACAATCCCATGTCAAACCAGAATACACAGCTATGCTGGCGTTCACAACATGACTTGGGGGGATATAGGGTTGAGCAGTGTATACATGCATCTGTGGCATAAACTGAACTGCTCCTACAACTGTTCACAGCAATTCAACAGTAAGGCATGGTGGACCAAATGACTTTGTAACAGATTTGACCAATCCTAGGTATGCATGCCTGATGCCTTATGTCTAATTCAAATAATGTTTACACCCTCTCAACTCAATTGTTCTGGCAAGTAGGTTGGTCCTAAGGTTATAACAATATTTCAAAGCATGAGGGAGTGCAGCTAACGCATCTGCCTAATATGCACTGTGTGCTGGCAGCAAGGCAGACGAGAAAGCCAATTCTTTCCGTTTGCATCGTGAGATGCAGTAGGTGTATGCGAATTACTGGGAAATACAAAAAGATGGAGAGAGAGAGGAGGCATCAGAAGACAATCAGACAACTGATTTCTCATCTCCCTCTGCAAACTTCAACTTGTAGTACAAGAACCTGAGTTCTAATGCAAGTGTACATAGAACTCATAAACACCCGTGCTCCCTCGTCACAATTGCTTTGGCTCCTAGCCCAACGCCACCATCTACTTCAAGCTGGATGAGACAGCTGATGCCTTAGCTTAGCCAGGTCTGCACAAGACGAGGTCTGCACCGGAACAGGAAGAAACAGCTGATGCCTTAACCTACCAAGCCAGGCCTGCACTCAAACAGGAAGAAACAGCTGATGCCTTAATCTACCAAGCCAGGCCTGCACTCAAACAGGAAGCAACAGCAGATGCCTTAGTCTACCAAGCCAGGCCTGCACTCAAACAGGAAGAAACAGCTGGTGCCTCAACCTACCAAGCCAGGCCTGCACTCAAGCAAGAGGTCCCAGGGGTCTGAGCACCAAAGGTTCTGTGAGCCAGCACTGTTAGATTCAAAGGTGTCCTCAAAGGCATTGAAATGGAAGGCAACCTGTGTGTGTGTGTGTGTGTGTGTGTCCAAAGGCATTAGAAGGAAAGGCATCCTACATGTGTGTATTTGTGCGTGTATATGTTAACTATGCCTTTTCTTCATATTACAAGTATTTATGAGGAGCATGGAACAGGTCAGGTTTTTTTTGTATGACACTGATTATACTAACAGTGAACCAACCTGCCCAGATCTTAAGCAATCCAGCGCAGCCTCCCTGTAAGCTGTGGCAGCACTACTTCGTCTCCAATTGTCCATTTCTTCAGGACCTGCACACACGGAGCATGGCAGCATGCAAGCTTGCAGGGGGCATTGAGCTGTGAGGATCAGAGCACTCACCACTTTTCACACTACAGCAATACCGCCAACTGGACCTGCGCACACTAATTGGTGGGGCACATTGATAAGGGCCTATATGGGGTTTTGGCCTGCCACATAAATTGGGAGTACCAATGTGCCACCTGTTTGACATCACTTCAGCAGCTTTGCAGTGGTGCGTGTCCATCATCTTGGTCCCTCAATAATAAGGCAATGGTATTCCAGTTCTGAAATTCCACGCTCAGTTCTGATTTGGAATGAAAACACTCCTGTTTCCCTGCTTCTACAGAAGTGGCAGACATAGAGAGCACATGTAGGAAGAATAACAAATTGTGTTTTGAAGAACCCGACTCTATTCTAAAGCATTCAGCGCATCACAAGTGCTCGCTACTCATCCGTCTAACAGATGGCTCCTCTTAATATATACACACAGGGAAAACTGCAAGTAATGTACTTTTCTATCTACTCAGCCAAGAAAATGATGAGCGTTGAGGAAAGGCCAAGTAGTGCAACACGCACATCCAGCTCCGACATGCACACATTCTAACACACACAGACACACACACACACACAGACACACACACACACACACACACACACACACACACACACAGACACACACACATACAGACACACACGACGCACCCCATATGTCAGGTGGAACCCATGTGTGCTGATCAGCCCACGTGCTGTTCGCACGGTTGACATGCATGTGCAGGCGGTGCTCGACAGCAGACAATGCACCTCGCTGCATGTGTGTGTGTGTGTGTGTCTTGAATTCATCCAACGACCTTACTCTTCAAGCCACCAACTTGTGTGTTAGCATCCTTTACAAGCACACGTCTTGATGCTAGCGCAGTAGGGTAGATAACAGCTCTCACTTTGCTTGATTGGCTCAATAACACCATGCAAGGTCAAACACAGGGCGGTGCAAGGCCAAGCAAAGTGCCGTGCTTGCACGAGTGAAGCTGTTACACCCCAGACACTGCTGCATTTTCAGTCTGAACTTTTAGCATACTGCATTTACTCATCTGATTACCACGGTCAGTTTTACATTCATCCGCAAGAGTAGCCTCATGCACTGGTTGTCATCGTAACCATTGTAACACATAACTTTATGGCACTCACACACTGCTGGAGCTGCTTGCCCACTTTCTGTAACTCCTGAATGCGGCTCTGTAGCACATCCGGCTTCCTGCGTGCCTTGGCCGCTTCACTGAAGTCCAGGGAAGTTATTGAGGGGTGATAGGACTGCAGGCAGGTGTGTGTATGTATGTGTGTGTGTGTGTGTGTGTGTGTGTGTCCAAGCGCAAATTTGAAAAAATCACACTTGAACAAAGTTGGAGCAGCATCTATGCAATAATACCCCGAAAGAAAATCGAGTCTTGCAACCTTTCGGATCAGGCTCAAAGTAAGGTCAATTGTGATTGCGAACAGCTTTGTAACATCGGCCTCAAAATAATGTCGCCGATTATTTCTGAAACATTTTGGCTTCCCGAGGCACAGAATTCGAGGCACAGGAAACAGAAACTCGACCTTCTCTCAAGTCATACCAATCCAACTGAGAAATTAACTGATAGCATTGAAGGTCGGAATACTAAATAGAAAGTGCTCAAGTTTGAAAATTGTGTGAGTTGAGCCACCTCAGCTGAGATGCATTAACAAATAATGGAGGAATTCAAAATGTCCATGTCCCAATTTTACCAGCATGCCATCACTGCTGTCACCACCCTGTTCGTTGTCAGCCTTGGATTTATTGTTCTGGAGCAGCGCATCTTCAGCCACCCACACCAGCAAATAGTGCGCCACGTCCCCGTGCCTGCCCCGATACTGACACCCCTCACCACCTCCCCTTTTGGTCTACACCCAGCAACTAAGAAGTCCGTGAGCAACGCTCAGTTCTTGGCAGCTGGCCAAAGCACGTTATGAGTTCAAAAAGCAGGCTCCGAGCTGAGTCTACTGCCTCGCTCACTGCACGCCCAGGTTCCCAGTCTTCATGGTGTTCCAGCAAAACATAACCATGTTACAGCATGCCTTTGACTCCGCACAGGAGGCCTTCCCAGGCCAGGTGACTACTTGCCTCGATAATTTCACACATACACTCACTCGTACGCATGCACAACCACATACACATGCATGCATGTACGCATGCACGCACACTCACATGCACATACACACGCACGCATGCACTCACACACACATGCACACGCGCACACACACACATGCTCGGACACACAAACATACACACACACGCACGCACACGCACATGCACATACACACGCTCTCACACACACACACACACACACACGCACACACACACACACATGCATGCGCACATATACACACACAGAAACATACACACACTATTGCACACACGCACGCACGCACACACACACACGCACACACACACAAACACACACACGTGCGCATGCGCACGCGCGCGCACACGCACACACGCACAGGCAAGCGCACACACACACACACACACACACACACACACACACACACACACA
>Ga0136589_1001256_pt1 | contig 11646 bp, 13 predicted proteins | sample AntRauMFilla3764_FD_104640 | JGI IMG/M metagenome (GOLD analysis project Ga0136589, IMG submission 104640) | Saline lake microbial communities from Rauer Islands, Antarctica - Metagenome Filla 3 #764 | ecosystem: Environmental > Aquatic > Non-marine Saline and Alkaline > Saline | place...
ACATGCAAAGAGGGCGAGGGTTGCCCTAGGGGGGTCCAGCTTGCCAGACCCCCAGGCCCTTGTGTCCCCCCCCACCACAGGCCTCCAGGTGGGCAAGCCCAGGTCTACGAAAAGGCCTGGTAAAATTGAATGGGTGTGGCAGCAGTTCACCAAGGTGGCAGTTCCCAAAGCAGCGGGAGCAGCGGAGGGGGAGCAAGCAGGTGTCAGCATGGACAGCGACGAAGATTCAGCCCCAGCGCCAACACCAGCATCAACACCATCATCAACAACAATAAGAGGCAGCAGCAGCAAGGGGGGAGGAGGATGGGGGTTTCATGGATATGGAGTACGAATAGGATGAGGAGGGGGGCCAGGTCCCTCTCTGGATGAACTGCTGATGCAGTTGTGGCACAAAGAACCATAGGAAAGATAGTCTGAAGGGTGAATGACTCTTGGGGGGGGGAGGAGGGGCTGGAAGGCCGATTACAACTGTTTTTGCCTTGGCCTGTAAATTTCAAAACGTACCATCCAAGGGACGGTTGTAAACCGTTCAAACGGTTTCAAATGTGAAAAAGACGGGAAAGACGTCTAAACCGTACCGTATACCGCACATTTCCAGCTCTGATTGAAACATCAAGAACTTTAGTTTAGGTGATTTGATGTGATTGATCTGTAACTGTTTGGTTCCAGTTCTGAGCAGCTAATCCCGATCAACATTCTTTAAGTCAGTAAGACAAAGAGTGTGCTCCTGTCATGTATGTGGCTCAAATACTCAGTAATTAAACTATAACTGGTTCCACTTACTAACCTGAAATGCAGGCAACACTCAGCCCAGAGGCTTTTGAGGAAAAGCTGTGTGGCCTACTTGCGCGCAGCCAAAAAGTTGATGAAGCAACAGCACGCTTCTACATGCGCGATGCAAATGGGGACCTACGTACTGCAATAAGACAGTGCCAAGCTGATAAACAGTGGCAGCAGGGTAACGCAGATTCGTGCACATGTTTTGGCCACCTCAAGGTGCATTAATAATTGCTGCTTCACGTTCTGCTAATGTTTAGGTTGTTTATTCTGTAGGTCGGATTGATTTGATCCGGGACGGTGATTTATAAGTACCAGTACCAAGTCACTTGTAATTTAAAAATTCATTAACTATTCTTGTCAATCCATAGCATTCCCTTAGAACATAGAATGGGAGACACACAGCCAGTTGACGACCAGCAGGGTGCATTAGAGGAAGAGCTGAGCGAAGAGGAAAAGAAGAGCATTGACCCCGCGCTATTTACGTTGTACAAGTCCAGGCGGCCCCCTGTGGCCTTGTGCGAAGGCGTGCCTCTGTCCGCCATCATCAATGCCACATGGTTGCAGTCGGATGCCAAGGTAGGTGCAGAAGGTCAGGCTTAGAGTGCTTGCATTTTGCAGGTCCCTCGAAGTTGCCTGACATGTCCTGTGACCCTGTAACACCCTCTCATACGATGTGCAGGCCATGCTGGCTGAGACCTGGATTCCAGTGCCACCTGAACCAGAGTATGATGGAACCACGGGGGAAGCAAAAACCCCACCCCCAAGCTTTGACCCCAAAGATCAAGAATACAATGTGCGTGTTTGATGCTCACATATGTTGTGTGCACAACCCAAAATGGTGCCACACTTTCATTATAAGGTTCTTGCAAAGTTGAGAACACACACAATCACACATGCACGCATGCGCACGCGCGCGCACACACACACACACACACACACACACACACACACACACACACACACACACACATGCACGCATGCGCACGCGCACACACACAGACACACACAAACACACACACTCACACTCTCTCACACACACACACACACACACGTACTTACACAAACTCACTACTGCACGCCTATGCACACACAGGAGATGGCGCGGCGACTGTCAAAAAGCGCACCCTTAAAGCAGTACAACGACTTGATGATCAAGACCCGAGAGTTGGAGAAGGAGGTGGAGGTGTTGCAGAAGAAAATAGAGGACAGAGATAGGCCTGCTGTGCCTCCTAAGAGGGGAGCCAGAGCGCCCCCCCCACCCCCCCAAGATGATGGAGGCCGTGAGGCACGCTTGGAGGTACGTGTGGCATGTGTGTGTGTGTGTGTGTATGTTAGTGCGCGTGTGTCACATGCCTCAGGCATGATGCCTGCATGTTAGAGGAAGTCAGACTGCTTGTGCTGGTGTGAGTCTGATTGCCCCGCCTCAGTCATCATTTTTTTTGGTGCCCTGGAGAGCAGGCATCTCGTTGACCTGTGCTCATCCTTCTGCAAAATTTGTAATTGCTGTACAGGAAATGCGGGCGGAGCTGGACAGTGCACAAGGGGAGATGACCGATGCAGAGGCAGCTTTTGCTGAGCTCAGGGGCTCCTTCTTGGAAGTGAGTGCCCTTGTCTCAGTTGGTTACTTCCTTGTGCACTGTGGCTCCTACACGTATGCACCCCTCCTTTTAAGTACACTGAATGCTTGTGTGAAGCTTCCTGCGTTAAGCCAATGCCGATGAGTGGCCTAGATGTGGCTTTGCCTAGCCACATTTCTTTGAGCGACACCAATGAAAGTGGGCGCCCGCAAATGTGCCCTCCCTTGCTCCGCCAACCAAGCACTTGTGAGTGCCTTGGATGCAGTGTTTGGACTGATGCCCACAGAACAGACTCGTGACACCGTCTACATGCATCATGCAGGTGCCTGCAAAGTGTGTGCACAGCACTCTGGGACTCGTGTCAGGAATAATGCATGGGGGACCTATGTCCCATTCGACGTGACCCCACGCAAGACCTGTCCTTGTACTCGCAATTGCGTTTGTGTTTGCAGGACCCTCTCTCCCTCGTGCCCTGGATGCAAACCCTCTTTGCCTTAGCTGATGCCGGCATGACCACCTTTGACGTTAGCGGCCGCTTCTTCCCCTTCACCAACCTGCGTGCACTGTTCAGCAGCGACAACAGCTCCAGCTTCTACGAGGGCACCGAGTCAGTGCTGGGCATCTTTAAGCGGCGGTGAGTTTCAAGTCCTGGACATTTTCAAGGCTGTTGGGTTTGCGAAAGCTGCCATGAGGGCTTCAATAGGTTGATAACTATGAAGGACAGCTGTATTAGGTGGATGGATTTAAAGAGTTGTTGTCTTGTAAGGGTTTTGCGTTTTGTGGTTGCTTGGTGTGTGCTATGCAGGCATCATTGAGCAGCTTGCTTGTTGTTTGACTGCCTTAAATCTCTCTGGCATTTGAAATCCAAGTGCTCAGCTTGTGCGTGAGATGTGAACAGCACACAGATATGCAAGGCAGCACAGACAAAACACCTCATGTGACTAATCACGAAAGCAGGGGCATCCACCTAGAATCCGGTGGGTCCTGCCTGAGATGGAAAAAAAACAGGCTTGTAGTACCAGTTGGGCAGTTCAAGGCAGCTTGTTGAGCTGAAAGTCAGAGTGCCCTGATTGCTGTGCTATGTAGTCTGTGTGTTTCACCTGAATTCAGGGTTGTGTCGTTCGGACTTTTGCCCGAGTTTCGAATTTATTTCGGGCAAACATTTGTGAATTATAATTTACAGGGCGAGCTGTTCAAAGTATAGTTTCGATGAAGTTCAAGGGGCGGCTGTTCTTCAAGGGTGTGGAAGGGATGCATTGCATTGTTGTGTGTGTGTATGTATGCGTGTGCGTGTGCGTGCGTGCATGCGTGTGTGCGTGTGTGTGCGTGTGTGTGCATGTTTTTGTGCAACGTTGCGCGTGAAACAATAATACGTGTGCGTGTGTGTGTGCGTGTGTGTGTGTCAATGGAAGCCCGGTAGAAGTCGAGGGCCTTCTCCGCTTGGCCTCATCGTCCACTGTGGCAGGCCGACTGGGTCCCTGTAGACAACCGATGCTGCTATAATCATGTCGAGAAGTTACAAGCTGATGCAGGGCCTATTGAGTGTCGGGGTATGCCCACCCTTAGACCTCCAATTGCCCTGTCCTGCCCCCCTCCTTTCCATTTCCCCAACATAATACTAATTATAAGTTATAACCCTTAAGGACCTTCTAGGGATAGTTTGGGGTTGGGGGAGGTGGTAGATGCTGGGTGGGCTGCTTTCCTGAATTTGCTCAGACATTTGGGGTAAAATTCGAACTTAACACAATTGTTAATCCTTAAGTCTCAAACCCCTGAACGACACAACCCTGCCTGAAGCGCAATGCGCTGCTGAAGGGTTGGTGCAAGAACATAATTTGGGGGAGCATGAGCCCAGTGCATTTTGTGTGGTGTTATGTTTTCTGCTGTAAAAAAGGTTTTGGGGGAGCATGGATTCCAGTGCAATGTAAGTTGGTGTTGTGGGCTGCTTTTATCCTACAAATGAAGCTTAGCTGCCATAGGTTGTGCAAGGGTTCACATGAATGCGAGCGTAAATCCATATGATTATCGTGGTTACACAAGTTTTCCTATGTGCTTACTTACCTTTCTGCATCAAAAGCAGCCCATTTAGCTGATCCACTTACGGCAAAGCCTGCTGCTCTCTGTCCTCACCCCAATCTTGTTGATAGGAGCAGGGTCTCATGCTCTCTGTCGGCTGCTCTGGAGTCTCCTAACATGCTCTTTTTAAAGGTTCACGCTGCTGTACTGTTCATAGGTATGAGAGGGAGCGAGGGCCCAACAAGATCCAAATCATGACCAAGCTAGTGCCCAACCACTTCCAGGTAAGGAAGAGCCTTTCTCGTTCATTCAGTCCTTATACTTTGACAGGCTGAACCTTTTAGTAATGGCAGCCGACAAGGCAAACTGTTCAACAATAATGAAATGTTTTTTTGTTATCTTGTGTAGACACACCTTTGTAAACCACGTTCTCACGCATATTGCTAAGCAGCCTTGACAAGACAGCCAGCAACCTCTTGTGCAACCAATGTGGGCTTTGCCTTGTTGTTAGATGCTGATGCAAACTTGCGGGAGCACTGCTGCCTTGCCAAGCCTATCTAAGCATGCAACAGCGTACGCAATTGCATGATTGATGTCGTTGAAGTGGAGTTGTGAGTTCACCCCAAGACGTTGCATTCCTTGTCTTCATTTGCTGTAGGATGGGTACACCTGCCAAGAGTACGTGCCCAACGTCATTGAGCGGATACGAGCCAACGTTTTTGGGTTTGAGTCTGCTGAGCCCTTAGATCTGGTGCAGCTGCACTGGTGGGACGTCAAGGTGAGGACAAGACACAGGAAACCCAGAGAAATGGTGCTTAATTACTTCCTTGTATCCATAGATACAACATTAGACAGAAGCAAGGATGGTGGCATTAGGGGTAGAAGCAAGAGTGGTGGCCCCTAGGAGAGGCTCGTTGCAGTGCAGCTTGCTGGGTCCCTTTTTGAAGGTCCTTGGCAGCAGCTTTGATAACACATACACGTGGGAAAGATGAACAAGAAAACAAAAGAGCTATGCAAAGCGATGGAATCACCCTACTAGTAGAAAAGGGATTAGGGGGGCGTTGATTCAGGAAAGGGAGGAGGGGGACACGTATGAGGAAATTGTAAGCTTACCACACAAATGAAGGCAATACGCTCAGCATGCTGACACCTGCTGTGAGGCCAACTAAGGTGCAGGACAGACCCCCATGCAGAGGTCCCACTGTGTACGGGCAGCCAAGCATGAGCTCTCGTGTGTGTCCACTTGCTAGCCTGTGTGTGCTTGTCCTGGAGTGCCTGGGGCCTCAATCCACACAACCAAATCTCATGCACAAACCCTCATTCTCATCTCAATGCACAAACCAGTTATGTGCGTGTGTGTTGCCTGTGCAGGAGCATGACGTGCTGCCCACCTTGAAAGCGCTGCAAGCCCTAACAGAAGACAAGCTGGAGGTGATTGACCCTACCACTGGGGAGCTGGCCATCTCAGAACCCAAAAAGATCAGGGCCATCGGCCTCGTGGACTTCCCCCCCAGGTGCGTGCGCTGCTCAGAGGAGCTTATGATGTGGTGGGAAGGGTCAGAGGAGCATTTCATGTGGTGGGAAGGGTCAGAGGAGCATTTCATGTGGTGGAAAGGCCACTGCCAGCCATCTGTACACGTGCATGACCCCTTTCTCTTCCGTGAAGGGGCAGCAGTGTGCTTTGTTTCTGCTGGAGCTCAACCCGGTCAAGAACTGCACCTTGCGAAAGTGACTGACTATTTTTTCTGCTGCAGACTCAATTACAGACAACCCACATCAAATACTTGGACAGAATAATAAAAGTACAAATATAGTGCGCATCTAACTGAGTGAATATCATTATGGGTTCGCTCTTGCACCATGCGTTGCGCACCTTCTGTACCCTGTGCTGTACCGGCTCCTCCCCCCCACCCACACACCCCTTGCCTGTGGATCTTGGATGGGGTAGCTTCCCTTCAGCATTGCCTTGCATCTACACATCATCCCATGCCTGACCACTCCACTTGCGCAGGGCCATACTGTCAGCCATTCAGGCGGACATGCCAGTGGTGTCGCTTCAACATTGCTTTGTAATTGTCCCCCATGCATAATCACCACTCCCCTTGCACAGGGCCATACTGTCAGCCATTCAGGCGGGCGTGCCAGTGGTGTCGCTTCAGCTGCCCTTTAGCATTGCCGACCGGTCACAGATGGCCTCCCTGGAAATGGCACGGGAGTACAACATCAAGGTAGGTTTTGAAGCACAGTGTCGCCATTGGCGTGAACTCAGTGGGGAATGAGGGGGGGAGGCTGCAAGTATCTCACCCCTGCTTTGATTCAATATCTTGGATTCACATGTTTTTGACCGGCAGCCACAAAGTTGGGCTGATGGGCCTGGTGCTGGTACCATCCAGCACACTGAAAACGGAAATGGAAATCAGATAAAACTAAAGGGCAAAAGGGGGTGTCCAAAGTGAGTACACACACAACTAAGGGGGAAATCGGTGTTAATGCAGGCAGAAGCACGTTGTTCAGGGGTAACCGTACGTGAACTGAAAGTATCTGGGAACCAACCTTCACAGGCATGCATCAGGCACACAAGAGTCGACCGAGGACCACTGCCAGCACACTGCAGTCTAGGCATAGCAAGAAGGCCTATGGTACACACTTGAATAGCAAGCAGCCACAAAAAGGTACATCCTCGACACACATAGTTTACAGTGTCAATCCCTCCACATCGTAGTCTGCCCAATTGAAGTGTTTGGTGTGTGCACGTGGTGACAGGACCGCATTCAGGAAACAAAAAGCACTGCCTCTCAAGAATCCATCTTCATTGAAGGCATGCATACAAGCAGCGGAAGCAAGCAGCCACAGAAGGCACGTCCTCAGTCACACACAGCGTCTACCGCATTTGCCTTCTGTCTAAGCAGCTGCACTACTGAGAATCTATCTTCATTGAAGGCATGCTTGCAAGCAGCGGTAGCAAGCAGCCACAGAAGGCACGTCCTCAGTCACACACAGAGTCTGCCCTTCCATACAAGCACCTTCATCCCTACAGTGTCATGGCCTGTGCACAGTCAGGTTGGGGCGAGACGGGGGTCTATTGCTTGGGGTCGCTGGCGTGCTCTCTGCTGTCTCCCCCCTGCCCCGCCACCCACTTGCTCGCTCGCGCTTTTGCTCTGTATCCTCGCATTGGCATCAGCATCACCACGCTGACACGGTTGGCCACAGGGTGGCGTCAGGTCTCTAAGGTCACTCCTTCCAGGGTCCCCCCAAACCAACCCACCATCCCCCCTTTTCCCTTTATCCTTTTACAATTCTATCACCCCTGCTTTGAGGGCTGCATACATGCATGCGCATGCTCTCATATATGCTTAGCCCTGCCGAGTATGCTGCTCCCCATGAGTACCACCACAAGTGCGGGCGCAAGCGCACGCGCGTACACGCGCACACACACACACGCCTGACTTACAAACAAACAAATTAGCTAGCAAACAAATGCATACAGCACTCATTCTCCTCATACCATTGCGTGCTCAGGTCCTTGCGCGAGACGGTCTCATGGGTGGGCTTGTGAGCGAGAAGTACCTGGGTGTGGCAGCTCCCAGCACCACCGGGCCTGAGGACCCAGATTTAGATGAGGTGGGTTGTTGTAGATAATAGATGATAGATAAGTGCTACTCAAGCCCCGGGCCACACTGGTGAATGGAGAGCATGTGGTGTGCCTGTCCTGCATGGCAGACCACCAGTTTAAGGGCTCAAGCCCCATGCCACACTGGTGTAATAAGAGAGCTTGTGGTGCCTAGTTCTAGCAATGTGGTGTAGGCACTGTCCTGTGCATGATAGGTCAATGGGACTTACGGCTGTCTACTGAGAGTGGTCACGGGAGATCAGCTGAGAAAAAATCTACCAGGGCCAGACGCAATCCACAGCTGTCTAGTTTTTGCTCAAATGATGGGACAGTAGTCTTGGGTGAATTACAGTGCTTGAGGTTGCCCATTTGGCGTACCTTTACATGCATATGCACCTATACTATATTTGGCATACTATATTTGGCCTATGCACCTATACTATATTTGGTGTACCTATACGTGCATATGCTCTCCTCATTGCTTGCTTTAAACCTGCTCACTGAAGGCCTGCTCACTAAAGGACTAGAGTCATGCTGCTCTTTCTGCAAGAGCCCATGTTCAACGAGAATAAGTTGTCCAATTTGATGCACATGCACACAAAGGTGGCCCATGCACTAGAGCTGGCCAACAACTATGGAGGCTGGGAGAAGACACAGCTCCTGCTGAGAGGCATCAAGGCAGTGGCGGACAAGCACGGGGTCATGATGCAGACCGTGGCGCTGAGGTGGCAGATAGACCAGGTGGGTGGGTGTGAATGGGAGTAGTAGAAGAAGACGTGGGGCGGCGGGTGGACTCCGGTCTGCAAGGTTTTACATGGGCAGACAGCTTTATACTTAAGGACGGGCGTCTAGCGCTATGTTGTGGTTTTGATAGCGCAAGTAGCGCATATAGCGCTTGAGCTATTTTTTGGGCGCTAGATTTCCCGGTTCTCCCCCTTCCCGACCGAATTTCGACATCGAATTTGGGGGGCTGAGAGAGCACAATGCTCCCTCGCAGAAGTTGGTGGAAAAACTGATTCAGTCGAGCTCTGGCGCGGGTCAAGCCCAAATATAGCGCTATATCTGGCCATTGAGGCTCTTAGGCTAGATTCACTTTCTGCCTCACACAGCCATATTCTGCCCTCCCCCCATAACTTAAGGAAGGACTGCCAGCTATGAGTGTGTGTGCGTGTGTGCGTGTGTGTGTGCTCGCGCACGCACACATGAGTGCGCACATGCGTGTGTCTGTGCGCTTGTGCATGCGTGTGTGTGTGTGTGCGTGCATGCGTGTGTGTGCATGCGTGTGTGTGTGCGTGTGCGTGTGTGTGTGTCAGCGCTGTGTCAGCGCTTTGCTAGACACAATCGAGGTGCAATCAAGGCTCAAGTTGGTTAGCGTTAAGCTTCCCAATCTGTCCCTAACCCTAATCGTTTTCACTCGTATTTACAAGCGGGCGTGACTGCCCGCATTCCAAGGGTGTCGGGAGTGCATTTCAACCTATATTTGGCAGGCGCTCTTTTGAGAAAATATGAGCACTAATTAGCGCTATATAGCGCTACTTGCCCACGCCCATCCTATTTATATTTTAAAAGTCGGAGCATCAACGGTTTCAAATTTTACTGGATAGGGATGCCTTATCAGAGATGCTGTATTGTCTATGTGAGCAAGTTGGGTCACTCTTGATGGCTGACAATTCAATTTGACTCTTTGGACGAGCCCCAAATTTTACCGCTGCTCCCCTACTTCTCAATACGCAGGGTCTGTTCCCCATAGCCACCATCCGCTGGTCCGATAAGTGCTGGAACCAATTCGGCTACCACTATCACTTTCAGCCCAGGCCGGGTGTGGATCCGCACCTGTTCCAGGTCGACTCTTTCTTGGATGAGGCGGACATGAAGCAGCTTAGCGTGCTGGGTCTGTCATAGAAGAGTGTGTGTTTGCCCTGACTGTAACTGTACTATTATTGGCTGGCTGACCTCTTTCATCATGAAATAATAATAATGATTACTTATTTTGTATTTTTGAATGTAACGTCCTTTTGGTCTGTGCACATGGCAGAGATCTTCAGTTTTAAACTTTCGGTTGCAGTCGGATAAAGCACACTGAAATGATTATCAAAATGTGAAGTCAAATTGATTCAATCAATCGCACATGGTCGAGCCATGGAAGGAGCGGTACAGCAGTCGGAAGTAAACACCAGCATTATTAGTACCGTACAAATGGTGACCATTACAGCGACCGACCCCTCCTGGACAGCACTTGCCATCTGGATAACCTTGTGCCCTGATGTGAGGCTGGGTGCAGTTACTGGGCCCAGTGATGATGCGTAGAGTTTCCATTTCCGATTTCCGAAATTTTTAAGTTGGCGAAATTTTTTGGCACTTTCCTGCCAATTTGCCAACCCACATTCGGCAAACATATTGCCCCGGCGCCATACATATATGATATACATTCATGTGACCGTTGTGATTGTGCTCAGGTAAAAGATGACAAGTGGGGGTGAGCGTCACGAACTACGCTGAAAAGTTGGCGTAACTCACATCATTCATTGTGTACAAGCGAATGCATGTAAGTGTGCAAGTAATGCATGTATGTGTGTGCACACATGTGCATGCATGCATGTGTGTGTATGTGTGCGTATGTGTGTGTGTGCGTGTTTGTGTGTGCATTTGAGTTGTCCTTCTGTGCATTCTATGCTATTTAGCAATTTTGCAAGCCTGTGAGCATGCAGCTGGTGAGCACTTGGTACTGCAGACTGACCTGCTGCAAAGGGCAGGTGCGGAAGGGTTCCTGCAATCCGCACCCAAAGTTGACCAATGCCCAAACCGTTCCGCAACAACACAATCTAACAATGTAACTCACATAGCTCATCACAATTTGAATCATTGCAAGCCGCTGGCAAAATCGCAAGCTTGCATGGTCCACAGCTGGACTGTGAACTTTCAGACCAGGCCACCTCCCGGCCCCAAATCTCACAGGTAGTCAAGAGGGGTCATTGTGATTACTTTTGCATCAAAAGCTGTGGGTTTGAGGGCCTGTACAAAGTGGGCCGGAACGACAGCTACTGAAACTTGTCACGTGACTCCTCTCCATGGCTCACATAGTGCACCGCAGGTCCCAGGAACTTGGATGCCCCGACCAAAAGTTTTGCTTGGCCTGTATGTCAAGTTTCAGGCCCGCGCGTGGGCTGGGTGAGCCTGGCCAGAACAACCCTAGATTTATGTTCAAACGTTTGTCCAAAATTTTCCAACTGAAGATGCAGAACTTCCTAAAAAGTTTTGATAGGGAGGTAGCCAAAGTTTCAGGGTGCGGGGTGAGCTGGGAGGGCCTGGGTGAGAGGTGGTGTGAAACAAGCAAACCTAGGGGCTACGCCCCATGAATGGGACTTCGCCAAAAATACTGTTATTCTGAATTGCCAGTATTCGCGGTGGGTGGCATTCGCATGAGCGACACCTACTCTAGAATAGCTTCTGAACTTCAGTATTTTTTCTAGAGCAGCTAAAGGCTTTGGCACACAGGCCATGGCGCGATGGGGGTGGGTCCCAGCATGCCTATGGGGGTGCCTGGCATGAGCATGGTATGGATGGGAGGCTACTCTGCACCTCAGATGTGGCATGCCCCAGAGCATGCCCCATTTGTAAGTGTGTGTGTGTGTCTGTGTGTGTGTGTGTGTGTGTGTGTGTGTG
>Ga0136589_1001261_pt1 | contig 11638 bp, 9 predicted proteins | sample AntRauMFilla3764_FD_104640 | JGI IMG/M metagenome (GOLD analysis project Ga0136589, IMG submission 104640) | Saline lake microbial communities from Rauer Islands, Antarctica - Metagenome Filla 3 #764 | ecosystem: Environmental > Aquatic > Non-marine Saline and Alkaline > Saline | place...
ATGCTGGAGCTGTCTGAAGAGATTATGGTCTTTCTGAAAGGAAAGGTTAAAGATCTATCCGATGAACAGGCCGAGCAGTGTGCACTGGCGATTGCTGAAGAGCGGGACCTGTTCGGAAAAGCCCTGAAAAAACCTTCGCTGCTGAACGAAACCGACACACCCGGTCAGACCGATTGAGAACCGGAACTGGCCGCCGGCACAAAAACCGGCGCGCCGTCAATTTCTGCGGTCATCAGTTTCTGCCCGTACAGGAGCTCCAGGGCCGACGGCACCAACATTTTCTCTGATGTCCCCCAACAGGCCCCGCCATCCGGAAACAGCAGCAGAATGTGATCACACCAACGTGCGGCAAGGTTGATATCGTGAAGGCACATAAAGACTGACCGACCGAGACTGGCCTGCTCAGTCAGTAAGCCCAGCACCGCAACCTGATGGTGCAGATCCAGATGATTGGTGGGCTCATCAAGCAGCCAGGTTTCAGGGGACTGAGTCAATATCGTAGCGATGGCAACCCGCTGTCGCTCGCCGCCCGAGAGAGTACTGACCAGCCTGTCCTGCAAATGTGCAACATCCAGTGCCTGCAACGCCTCACGGGCCTTGCGCTCGTCTTCTCCGGCTTCCATCTGCCAGGGCGATAGCCAGGGGTGCCGGCCAATCAGTGCGGTTTCCAGAACGGTTGCCGGAAAGCCGTCCTGCCTGTCCTGAAACACTAGCCCAAGCTGTTGGGATATCTGCCGCCGTTTCCATGCGGTCAATGAGCGCTTGCCCAGCCCGACGCTGCCGCTACGTGGAGACCTTAGTCCGGCCAGGGTGTGCAGCAAAGTGGTTTTACCTGCACCGTTAGGGCCGAGCACGCCCCATACCTGGCCCGGCTCAACGGTGAAATCCAACGGTTGCCCGCTGCTGCGCCCGGGGATATCAATCACCAGTTGGTTCGCCCGCAATGGATTCATCAGCGACTCCGGTGCAGCAAGTAAAGGAAGGTTGGAACGCCCAACAATGCCGTTATTACACCAACCGGCAACTGCTCAGGCGCAATCACTACGCGGGCCAGAGTGTCCGCCAATACCAGCAGCGTGCCACCTGCAAGCGCACACGCTGGCAGAATAAGGCGTTGGTCGTTGCCCAGCACCAGCCTCAGCATATGGGGCACGATCAGGCCCACAAAACCGACGCTGCCGGCAATCGTAACGGCGGTGGCAGTCAGCAGGCTGGCCAGGATATAGACCGTCCACTCAAGGGGCCGGACCGACACACCCAATGCTGCAGCCTGCATAGGCCCGCGAGCCAATACGTTCAGGCTTCGCCCCAGGGGAAATACCAGCAGGCAGACAAAAATCAGCAGGATCAAAGCGGGGAATGGATTAGCCGCCGGGGATATATCACCCATCAGCCAATAGAGCATGCCGGGTAACTGCCGGGCCGGGCTCATTGCCAGAATCAGAGCGATCAACGCGCCCCAACCGGCAGCAACAACCACACCGGTCAACAACAGGCGGGAAGGCGTCCAGCTGCCCGTGCCATGGGCAAGGCCGAATACCAGAAACGTAGACAGCAACGCACCCGCAAAGGCAGAACCCGAAACCACAACACCGGCAACTCCCGCCATCATCGCAAGCAGGGCGCCCACTGCGGCCCCACCGGAAAGGCCAAGAACGTAAGGGTCCGCCAGCGGATTTCTGAGTAGGACCTGCATCAGGGCGCCGGCCACAGCAAGCAGTCCGCCTGTGGCAAAGGCACTGAGTGTTCGCGGCAGGCGAAGCTCCAGTATCAGCGTTTGCTGCAACGGGGTACCCGTTCCGGTCAACACAGAAAAGGTATCTGCAACAGAAAGCGAGGCGCTGCCAATACTGACGGATAGCAACATACAACTCAGGCTGACCAGCCCGAGGACACCAAGGGCCCGACTATAGCCGCGCACGGGCTTGCTCCAGAACCTGGCAAAGCTCCTCAGCACCTGCAAGCATACGCAGGGTCGGGCGCTGGATCAGCGAAGGGGAAACCAGAAACAGATTGTCGCTGGCCACAGCTCGCAGCCCCGGATAACGCTGCCATTGTTCTAGCCAGCGTCGGTCTTCCTCGTCGACACCCCCGGTGATAATAACCTCCGGGTTCGCCTCCAGAACCGCCTCGGCGCTTAGTCTTGGCACCAGGCGCGGCAAATGGCCAAACACGTTGTCGCCGCCACACAACTGAATTGCCCGGCCGATCAGCTCTTCATCGTTAATGGTCATCAGTGGTTGATGCCATACCTGATAGAACGTCCTCACGGGGGAAGCACCACGGTACCGGTTACGCAATTCGGCAATGCCAGAAAGAAACTCCGATGCCCTGACCGAGCCGGTGTCTTCGTGCCCCGTCAGCCAGGCCAGGTGCTCAACGGCCCTGGCAATATCCTCAAACGTTCTGGGCTCCAGCCAGAACACCGGAATTCCCAGCGCCTCAAGCTTTTCCAGTTGCGGGGCGGAATTGCCATCAACCCAGGCCACAACAAGATCCGGCTTCAGCACCAGAATCGCTTCAAGATCCAGCCGGTTGCTGTCACCAACCTGCGGCAACGTCGTCGCTTCCCTGGGGTAATCACTCCAGGCGCTGACGGCCTTCACCTGCTTACCGGCACCTGCTGAAAACAACAGTTCAGTGGCACCAGGAGAAAGTGATACCACACGTTCAACAGGATAACTCACACAAACGCTTTCTGATCGGGCATCGTCGACACAAATCGGGGCCGCCGTCAGCGGGAAGCTGATCAGCAGAGTCATTAACAGTGTCATGAGCCGATGCAGAGTCATTCATCCGTCCGGGAGCGTTAGCGTTGAAATTCGTAGCTGATAGACGCCATGAAAGTCCGACCAGCGGCAAGATAATCAAAGGATTCAAAGGTCACGCTGTCCAAACCCTGACTCGCGGCATAGCGGCGGTCCAGCACGTTGTCCACTTTCAGGCTGGTCGTCCAGCCGGCGCCAAACCTGAACAGCGCACGCAAATCCAGTGTGGCGAAACCCGGAAGCAGGCTGATGTTCGCTGAATCATTGTAGCGTTCGCTTTCGCCAATCACGCTGGCTCCAACAGACCATTTGGAAAACAGCCGATCAGCGTCCAACCGCAAGGTCTTTTGCGCCCGGCGAGGCAGGCGGTCGCCCGTGTCCCTGTTCTCTGTGTCCATGTACGTCAGGGCCGCCGCTATATCCCAGTCTGCCGTTTCAATCCCGCCGGACAGTTCCGCGCCACGAATTCTGGCTTTATCGATGTTCTGCACGGTGCCGGTGCCAAAATCATAGGTAATCAGCTTATCCACATCGTTCTGATAGGCAACCGCATCCCAGAACCAGAAGGAGTAACGCCCGGTAAAGCCCATTTCCACCGTCTGGCCTTCTTCAGGGTCCAGATCCGGGTTGCCTGAGTAGAAAGGTGTAACCAGGTAGAGGTCGTTGAAGGTCGGTGCCCGGAAGGATGTAGCATAGCTGAGCCTGAACCGATGGTGAGGATCAAACCGGTGACCAAAAGCGATACCGCCAGTTTCCTCCTTGCCAAAGGACTCGTTGTCGTCCATTCGCAGGCTGACCAGCAGGGTGCTGGGGCCAAAGTTGAAACGGGTCTGACCGAAAACTGCGGTATTGGTCCGACTGTCTTCAGAAAAACTGTCGCTGCCATCCACTTCGTCCAGACTAACCTCTGTACCCCACACAAATTCGTGCACACCGGCGGTCACGGTATTTTCCCAGCGAGCTGACCGATAGAGAGTATTAAAGGTGTTTGGAAAATCACCAACGGTATCCTGCTCGTCGCGGGACTCCGAGAACTGTACTCGAGTCTTCCAGTAATCGCTGACTGACGCATCCAGGTGCGCCCCGAACGCACGAATCATGTAATCAGTGTCGCCCCCTTCAAATTCGGTATTGCCCTCGGACTGAAACACCGTAAGGCCAGCACCACCCCCGGCTTCAAAGTTGTGGCTCAGTTTCGCCAGGCCACCGGCATTGCGGAATCCTTTATCGTCACCGCCCTTGCGCAAGCTGGTGCCGTCCGTATCTGAATAGACCCCGCCGGCCAGAAAGGCCGAACCGCCCTCTCGTACTGCAGCTCCGGCGGTCAACTCCCGTGTCTGGTGCGACCCGGCACCGAGGCCAAGCCAGCCCTCTCGCTCTGCCTCCGGCTCGAGGGTAAATGCCTGAATAACACCACCTACTGCGTCAGCACCGTAGAGCGAGCTCTTGGCGCCTCTCACGATTTCCACCTTTTCCATCATCTCCGGCGGCAGAAACTGCCAGGGTGGTATGCCAGCAGTCGCAGAGCGAAGGCGAATACCGTCAAGCAGAAATACGGTTCCCGAGCTGCCCGCACCGCGCAGGAAGACACTGGTTGTTTTACCAAAACTACCGTCTGAAACCACATTGATGCCAGGCTGCGACTGCAACAAATCTTTGAATTCGCTGGGTTTTTGTCGCTTAATGTCCTCGCGGTCCACAACCGTGACAGAAGAAAGGCTTTCGCCAACCGTTTCTGGGCCAAGGGTCGCTGTGACCACAATTGGGTCCAGGGCAGCAGTTCCAGCATCCTCATCGGCCTGCAGCGTCAGAGGGTGGCCAAGTGCGGCAACAAAGCCAGCGGTGTAGAGAAATCCGGGAAGTGCGAAATGTTGCATTATCATACTCTCGTCAGGATCGGCGCACCCGCGCGATCGATGCACATATACTGCGAGAGGAACCAAGGCATAAGATATGATCCCTGAGGATCAACAACCGTCCTGAGAAGGCGGGCAGAGAGGGACTAAAATGCAAAAACGCATATGACAGGCCGATTCACCCACCTCCACTGCCCTCCGCAGCGTCTGGTGTGTCAACAGGCCGGTCTCCGGACTTATGAGCGGGCCTGTTAAAGACCCTGAGCGATCACCTTCCCATGCACTGGCACAGTGGCGCGTTTGATCGCTTTTGACTCAGTTACCGTTGCGGGGGCAGTGCCGGTTTTTCACCGGCTTCCCGTTTCACTCCCGCGCAGCTTTGCGCGGCAGCACCTGAAAACGTGGGGCAAGGCTATCAATCGCCTTTTGACGGGTCAATAACATTTCCAATGCTGGCAAGGCTCACCGAATGGCAACCCACACCGCCCCCCTGTTATATTGATTACGCTATGATTACCGCTGAACCGGTTTAATGAGGAACCATGCAATGCAGGCAGAGCTGATCGATATCCGCAATCATATGGTGCAACATTCGCCGTTTGATGACCTGCCCAAGGAAATGCTCGACCGGGTTGTGTCCGGCATCGAAGTGTCCTATTTCCGGGCCGGCACCGATATTCTGGAGTTTGGTCAAAGCAATAATTACCTCTATTACGTTCGTAGCGGCGCCGTGGAAATTTTTCGCCGCGCAGGAGAGCTCTACAACCGGGTAACCGAAGGTGAAATCTTCGGACAGTTCGGACTGATGATGAACCGCACCGTGCGGTTTCCAGCACGAGCCATTGAAGACACCCTCGTTTACATGATTCCTTACGAGCTGTTCCAGTACCTCTGCGAAAACGATGAATTCACCGATTTTGTCGAGATCGAAGACAGATCCCGGCTTCGTTCGGCACTGTCCCGGCGAGAAAAATCAAACGAGGTGATGACTGCTCGGGTCAGCCGACTGATCGGTCGCGACCCAGTGACGGCGCCCAATACCGTGCGCCTGCAGGAAGCAGCCAGAATCATGACCGAAAACGGCGTATCAGCTCTGCCCCTGATGGATACAACCGGTGACAAGCCAGTTCTCTGCGGCATCGTCACGGACCGGGACCTGAGAAGCAGGGCATTAAGCAAGGCTCTGGCTTCCGAGACTCCCATCAGCGAGATCATGAGCACCGGTATTCGGACTACAAAGTCCACAGCCTTTATATTCGAAGCCATGCTGACCATGCTGCACAACAACGTGCACCACCTGCCCGTGGTTGATGACGATACCGTGCGAGGGGTGATTTCACTTTCTGACGTCATAAAACACGAATCACAGAACAGCCTTTACCTGGTCAGTAACATCTATCACCAGAACGATGTGAAAGGTCTTAAGCGCCTTAGCAAAGACGTGCCGGACACCTTCGTGCGAATGGTGAACCAAGACGCTAACTCCCACATGATCGGCAGCGCCATGGCAGGAATCGGCCGCAGCTTCAGCCAGCGACTGCTGGAACTGGGTGAAGAGAAGCTGGGCCCGCCACCGGTGCCTTACTGCTTTATGGCGCTGGGTTCCATGGCGCGGGATGAACAGCTGGTGGTGACTGACCAGGACAGCGCCATGGTTCTGGACGACGCCTTTGATCCGGCAGAGCATGATGAATACTTCAAAGCTCTCGCCAAGTTTGTCAGCGATGGGCTGGCGGATTGTGGCTACACCTACTGCACCGGTGACATCATGGCCACCAACAATAAATGGCGGCAGCCGCTGCGGGTGTGGAAAGAGTACTTCGCTGACTGGATTGACAACCCCAGAGCCGAAGCCTTGCTGAACAGCAACATCTTCTTCGACCTCGAAGGCATTCACGGCCAGACCATCTTTACGGAAGAGCTGCAGGGCTTTGTTGCAGACCGGGCCAGCAAGAACCCCCGCTTTCTGGCTATGATGGCTCGCAACGCTCTGGGCCGCACACCACCGCTGGGCTTTTTCCGTCAGTTTGTGATGGAAGAAAGCGGCAAGCAAAACAATACCTTCAACCTGAAACGTCGCGGCACCGCGCCCATGTCCGATCTGATCCGGATTCATGCCCTGGCCTGTGGCTCGCGCGCACAGAATACCTTTAACCGACTAAAAGCGATCGCGGCAACCGAGCTGATCCCGGAGGACGGCGTAGGCAATCTCAGGGACGCGTTCGAGTTCATCGCCATTGTGCGTATCCGACACCAGGCCCTGGCTATTGAAGCCGGCCGGACGCCGGACAACAATGTACGCCCGGAGGACCTTTCTCCATTTGAACGCAGCCACCTGAAGGACGCTTTTCAAGTAGTCAGTCAGGCGCAGAAATTCCTGCGATTCCGCTACAACGCGGGGGCGGTCCGAAATGTCTGATGAAAATACCGAGCCGGAGACAAGCGAACAGCAAAGCGCCCTGACCTGGCCGGAACGCTTCGAAGCCCTGGCAAGGGACGCCGCGGATGAACGTCTGAAACGCTTTTATCAGGCCGGATGTGTCTCTGCTGACACGCAAATGAAAGATGTTCCGATGGTTGCAGTGGATTTTGAAACCACCGGCCTGGATGCCAATCAGCATTCCATTGTCAGCATTGGTGTGGTGCCTTTTGACCTGAACAGCATTCAGATCTCCGGAGCCCGCCACTGGCTGGTAAAACCCCAGCTGCCGCTGCACCAGACCTCTATTGAGGTTCATGGCATCACCCATACCGATATTGATCAGGCACCGGATATTGATGAGGTTCTGAGTGATATCCTGGCCAGCCTACAGGGTCGGATTCCAGTCGTGCACTACCGGGCTATCGAACGCCCGTTCCTGAATGTTGCCGTTAACTGGCGAACCGGAGAAGGTCTGGATTTTCCACTGCTGGATACGATGGCGATAGAGGCCCACCTGCACCCAAACCGAAAACCGAATTTCTGGCAGAAACTTAGAGGGCTAGAGCAAGTCTCGATCCGGTTATCCGACAGTCGTACCCGCTATGGGCTGCCGCACTATCCATCTCACAACGCGCTGGTAGATGCCCTTGCCACCGCAGAGTTACTGATGGCACAGATCAGGCATCATTTTTCGCCAGAGACACCGATTGGCGATCTCTGGCTTTAGGCGCGCAGCGCTCAGCTTTGTCCTTTCACCTCATCAATGTATTTGCCGTATCCGCGCTCTTCCATCTCTTCCAGAGGGATGAAAGACAGGGCGGCTGAATTCATGCAATAGCGCAAGCCGGTTGGCGCGGGGCCGTCATTGAACACGTGGCCAAGATGGGAATCCGCGTAGCGGCTGCGAATCTCAGTGCGCGTCATGAAGAACTTGGTGTCCTCCTTTTCCACCACCATGTCCGGGTCAATCGGCTGGGTGAAGCTGGGCCAACCGGTGTTGGACTTATACTTGTCTGCTGAGGAGAAAAGCGGCTCACCAGATACAACATCCACATACAGGCCAGGGCGCTTGTTGTCATAATATTCGTTCTTGTAAGCCGGCTCGGTGCCGTCTTCTTGGCTCACGTAGAACTGCTCTTCGGTCAGACGCTTCTTGAGCGCCGCCTCGCTGGGCTTTTTGAAACTGTCAGGATCAAAGCCCTTGCTGCCAGACATCTCAGTGCCGGAACTGTCGCCGTCACTGGTTTCAGGGCGATACTGTGAATAGTCTACTTTCTGGTCGTCGCCCCAGACCTTTTCAATGAACTGATAACGGCCCGAATTGAAGGTGTAGACGTTGTAGCGAACCGGGTTCTTTTTGTAATAATCCTGATGATATTTCTCGGCCGCGTAGAATTTCTCGAAAGGTACTATCTCGATGGCAACCGGATCGTCATAGCGACCAGACTCTTCAAGCGCGGCAACGGATGCCTCCGCCAGGCGCTTTTCTTCCTGATTGTGGTAGAAGACTGCCGGGCGATACTGCCGACCACGGTCAACATACTGGCCTTTCACGTCGGTCGGATTCGCGGTCCGCCAGAGTGTCTGCAGCAAACCTTCGTAGGTGATTTCGTCCGGGTCATAATATACCTGAACCGCCTCAGTATGGCCGGTACGGCCGCCCGCGACCTGCTGGTAAGTGGGATCCTTTTCATTACCACCGCTGTAGCCTGAAACGGCCTCAACGACGCCCGGCGCCTTTTCTTCAAAGGCAGCCTCGACACACCAGAAACAGCCGCCGGCAAACGTAGCCACGGCCAGACTGGAATCATCCGGTGCGAATTCGGTATCTGCCTCATTCGAAGCACCCACATTGAACCCTGCCAGCCCGATGGCGGCAGCCAAAGATGCGAGTAACAAATAGCGTTTCATAATCGAACCTCTTACGTTGTAAACCTGTGAACAGTCTGAACCTGATCTGTCACGAGGGTTTCTTCTATTAGTTACGATTCTATAACGTCCGGGAGATCAATCCGGATGCATTATTCCCAAGCTTTGGCGTCTTTGGGCACCGGCAAACGAATCGAGAAGCAGGAGCCACCGTCCTGGCCATTTTCCGCCCGAATATCTCCGCCCTGCAGGCTCATGATCCGCCGTGCAATAGCCAGTCCAAGCCCGGCATGGCCGGCCTCTTCATTATTATTACCCCGATAGAACGGCTCGAAAATATAGGGCAGATCTTCTTCCGGTATGCCGGGTCCACTGTCGTGGATGCTGACTACCGGCTGACCGTTTTCCTCGCCGAATTTAACGATGATCCGGCCGCCCTCAGGGGTATACGCAATGGCGTTGCCGATCAGGTTGTCCAGCACCCGCTCGGTCATGGCAAGGTCCGCAAACGCCAGAGGCAGCTTCGGGTCGCCAGTCAGCGTCAAAGCAACGGACTCCTTTTCAGCCCTGGGGGCGTGTTTGTGAACCACATCATGCACCAGTTCTGCCAGCGGAAATGGCTCGGGTAATGGCTGTTTCTCTCTGGCTTCGAGGGCAGCAAGCTCAAAAAGTTCATCCACCAGACGACCAAGACGATGGCCCTCCTGCAACGCGATAGCCAGAAAGCGCTCCTGCTGCTCCGGGTCTAGCTGGCCCCGGCGCAGCTTCAGCGTTTCGATGTAGCCCTGCATGGAGGCCAGAGGCGTGCGCAGGTCATGGGAAACCTGGGCAATTAGCTGCCGGCGCTGGGCATCTTTTTCATTGAGCTGATCAATCTGGGTGGCAATCCGTCTGGCCATGTCGTCAAACGTCGCACCCAGGTAGTCGATCTCGTCCTTTACCCGCGGGCGCTGACTGCGCCAGGTCTGGGTCGGGTGCTGGCTCATATCCCCCGTTTCGAAATCCTCGACCAGCCGGGTCAGTGAGGTCAGGCGTCCGGTAAGCAGCCGGAACACCACCAGCCCCGCAATCATCACCACCACCAGACTGATCAACAGGGCCCAGGCGCTCAGCCCTAACAGTTGCCCCCCGCGGGCCATGGTTTCAGCAGCGTCATATTCTTCACCCCGCAAGACCACGTACAGGTAACCCTCTGGATTATCTGCCGACGGTACGGGGGTAACAGAAAAAACCTTCTGGCGCTCATGGCTGCGAGGGTCGTCGCCAAGCACCGGGTACTGATTCATATCGTTCAGCAGGGTGCGGATGGGTTCCAACGACACCCGATTTCGTTTGATTTTCGCCGGGTCGGCGGAATAGGACTGGATGGTTCCTTCCAGGTCCAGCAGGTAGATCTCGATGCTGGGATTGATCGTCATGTAGAGCGCAAACAGCTCTTTCAGCGCGCCCTTGTCCAGTGCGCCCCCACTGACCAGGTTGCGGTCGGCCACCAGGTTGCTGGCCAGATCCCGGTGAACCTCCTGATTGACCGAAGCGTTGTACTCTTTCAGGGAGTAAAAGGTGATGAAACCGTAGAGCAATCCCACCAGCAACAAAAGAAGGAACAACCCCAGGGCAAGGCGGGTATACAGGGTTTTCAGCATGGTCTATTCCCGGAAACGATAGCCGACGCCCCACACCGTCTCGATAAATTCCGGCTGGGCGGGATCCGTTTCAATCTTGCCGCGCAGGCGGTTGATGTGGGTGTTAACGGTATGTTCGTAGCCTTCATGATTGTACCCCCAGACCTTGTCTAACAATTGGGTGCGGCTGAACACCCGGCCGGGCTGGCTGGCAAAGTGCCACAGCAGATCGAACTCCCGGGCTGTCAGTTCCACTTCCCGATCCCGCACGAACACTCGGCGCCGGGCCGGGTCCATTTTCAGGCCGGGCACCACCAGCTCCCCTTCTTTATCGGCAGAACCGGGCGAAGCAGCCATGGCATCCACCCGACGAAACAGGGCTTTCACCCGGGCGGACAATTCGGCCACGCTAAACGGTTTGGTAAGATAGTCATCCGCGCCCATTTCCAACCCCAGCACCCGGTCCAGCTCCGTGCTCTTGGCCGTCAGCATCAGCACGGGCACATAGCCCTCACCAGAACGGATTTCACGACACACCGACAGCCCATCCAGCCCCGGCAACATCAAATCCAGAATCACCAGATCAATGCCGCCTTCACGGAAACGGGCAAGCCCGGTATCACCCCGATTGCAAAGCACAGGCGTCATGCCCAGATCGACGACCTGCATGCGCACCAGGTCCCCGATACCGGGGTTGTCTTCAATGATCAATACGTTTCGGGCCATAATGCATTTTTTAACCTTTTGGCTGGCAAGCTGAATCAGTCTAACCTCGAAAGTTCACAATTCCATCACGAGAGGCAAGAACCGCCCATGAGCAAAGCATCCTGGAACGACCTGCTGGATTTTGAGGGTCAGCTTGCAGACGACGAGCGACAGGTTCGTGACAGTATTCGTGCGTTCTGCGACAAGCGGCTGATGCCGAGCATTATCCAGGCCAACCGTGAGGGCACATTCGACCGGCAAATTTTCAACGACATGGGCAGTCTGGGCATGCTTGGTGCCACCCTACCGGAGGCCTATGGCGGCCCGGGGCTGAGCCACGTCTGCTACGGGCTGATCGCCCGGGAAGTGGAGCGGGTGGATTCGGCTTACCGCTCG
>Ga0136589_1001263_pt1 | contig 11630 bp, 15 predicted proteins | sample AntRauMFilla3764_FD_104640 | JGI IMG/M metagenome (GOLD analysis project Ga0136589, IMG submission 104640) | Saline lake microbial communities from Rauer Islands, Antarctica - Metagenome Filla 3 #764 | ecosystem: Environmental > Aquatic > Non-marine Saline and Alkaline > Saline | place...
AAAACATGGATATATCAGATCACTTGGAATTATATCCTCTTATTTCTGAGGTTTGCAAAAAAGGTGGGCAAGTCATCATAGCGGCAACCGACAAAAACCATACAGTTAAAAAGAAAGCGGAAAACTTAGGGATGAACATCATAGATTTTGGATCAAACTTTATTCTTCAAGAGCAAGAGTAATCAGTTCAAGAGTTCGTTTCGGGGCATAGCTTACACATTCGGAGACATAAAGACAAACAAGAAGCCTTTAGGTACTAAAAACAGTCAAAACCAACATTTCAACAATAGATACATAAAGACAAAGCGCCTTCACAAAGAAGGTGCTTTTTTGTTTATTTCAACCTCTAAGACTAAACGATTAGTTTAGTTTCGAGCCTCATTTTAAACCTCCCCATATTATTTCATTTTTCATCGTCGATTTTTGATCCTTTCGCATACCAGTCATATAGGAAAAGAAATTTGATGCGTCGTCGTCATTTTTCAAAGCAATCCTGTACCTGATTAATATGGCTTAAAAAGAAAGGAAATGTGGAATGAAACAAAATCAAAAAGAGCGTCTATTCAACTTGATAAAGATTGAAATTGAAGCGTGTATGTCTGCAGGAGGTGCGTTATGAAACCACAAGAAAAATGGCAACGTTGGTCTGAATTATTAGAAGATGCCTCATCCTCGGATAGGGATTTATACCTTACGCGGCAATATGCTCGATTAAGGCTTTCAGATATGAAGATTCTTCGTATGGAATACAAAGATATCTATAAATCTGTTTGCTCAAAATATTTTGATCGAGAGGCATTAATCAAAGCTTTAATGGATCATTATGTTCAAAGCCTGACAGAAAAAGGCTCGTTAGAACATAGCGTGCAAGGTTCTACAATTGAATTGGCTGACGGAACGATCCTAGAAAAGAGATATAAGGGAAAGAAACTCATCATCAAATGTGTGGCGGGGAATTATCTTTATGATGGCAGTATGTTTGGCAGCTTAACAGAGGTTGCACGTCACATCACCAAGACACAATGCTCTGGTCCTAGATTTTTTAGAACTGGAACGATAATTCATGGTGATCATTATGAGTGAAGTCAAAACAGACCTTCAGCGCTGGGTGAATATTACAAGATGCTTTGAGCAGATCGGTGATGAAGCTCGGGAAGAAGATGATCTATATTTGATCAAACGTTATGCCCGCTTACGAATGTCCAGCCTTAAAGAATTAAGACAAGATTATAAATTGCAATTTGGTAAAGATTGCCCGATGGATCTTAGCTTTGATGAAATAACCATCAAGCTTATGGAGAACTTTCAAGCCGAGCTTAAGAAGCCAATTAACCCTGATGTTCATCTGCCGCGCCATATGCACCCAATCGATTTTAATGAGGATTTGCTTAGATGTAAGTCAAAAGGAAAATTGACGAGACTGATACCAGGCACGGTGATAGAACGTGAATATCAAGGAAACGTGTATGTCGTATATTGTGAAAAGAGTTTTTACGACTATGGCGGTACAAAATATAACAGTTTAAGTGATGTTGCCAGTGTGATTACAGGCAGACGATGCCCCGGGCCAAGCTTCTTTTCACGAAAGACGAGAATGTATATGTTGAATAGAGCAAAAGCACCTAAAAACCCGTTTGAAAATGCCTAGAATTAGAGGCTCTATTTTTTTGCATATCGGTTGATACAAAATGGATACACGAGAGGAAATGACAAAAGCCTTTAAAAGGTAAAACCGACATACCCCATACACAACCAATTTCCCCATTAAAATATTACAATGCTTGGTGAAAATACCGTTTGGTTCTATTGGCAAAGGCCACTAAAGACAGCATTACGGGCACTTCCACTAAAACCCCAACGACAGTTGCGAGGGCTGCGCCGGAATGCAGGCCGAATAAGCTAATGGCGACAGCGACGGCGAGTTCAAAGAAATTAGAGGTGCCGATCAACGCGGCGGGCGCGGCGGTGTTGAATGGTACACGCCACATATATGCCAAGCCATAAGCGATGGCGAAAATGCCGTAACTTTGGATAAGCAGCGGAATCGCGATCAGCGCGATCACCATTGGCTTTTCAATGATTACTTCGGCTTGAAGCCCAAAGAGTAAAACAACCGTGACCAACAAGCCCATAATCGAGAAGGGTTTGATTTGCGTTGTGAATTTGGTGATGCGCGTATGGTTGTCGGAGGTATCGAGCTTTTTGCGGGTGATATACCCTGCGCCAAGAGGGATAAGCACGTACAGAGCAATAGAGAGCAAAAGTGTTTCCCAAGGCACGATAATATCGTTTACGCCAAGCAGCAGGGCTGCAATAGGCGCAAAGGCAAAGATCATGATGATATCGTTGACGGACACTTGTACCAACGTGTAATTGGCATCACCTTTGACAAGCTGGCTCCAGATAAAGACCATTGCCGTACAGGGGGCAACCCCCAGCAGGATCATGCCGGCGATATATTCTTTTGCATCTTGCGGACTAACCAGTCCTGAAAACAGATGTTCAAAAAACAAAATACCGAGCGCCGCCATAGTGAACGGCTTTACCAACCAATTAACCACCAAAGTAATGCACAGACCTTTTGGTTTCTTACCAACATTTTTAAGGCTTGCGAAATCAACATTTACCATCATCGGGTAAATCATTACCCAGATCAAAACCGCCACAACCAGATTGACGCTGGCATATTCAAGGGACGCTATGGTTTGAAAGACAGCCGGTACAGCCAGACCAAATCCAACCCCGGCAGCAATGCACAGCGCTACCCAAAGAGAGAGGTAGCGTTCAAATATACCAAGAGGGGAAGTCTGATTATTTGTCATTTTTTCGTCCACTATGTTTTTTCTTAGTGTTTTTTTGCGGGTAATATTCCAGTTTAATTTTGACCAGAGATCAAAATGCGCTCAGCCGGATTTATTGGGAGCGCGTTCTTAGGTAGTAATCGCTTCTTAAATCTTCATATGCTCAGAATAGTGGACATATGGACCGTGTCAATCAAATCTCTTTTTGGAACTTAACAGGCAAAATATAGGCGATGATGCAAGGCAGGTTTTGTTTATCCGGTTTCGAAGATTCAGGATAAGCGTATTCTGCGTGTTTACCCTAGTTTTTTTATAGTGTTGTCCAAAAATTAGCCAGTAGTATCCGCCCTGATAATCTGCTAGATAAAACCATGCTCCATTCACAATTTGAAATTTTGAAATCGCGGCGGTTTTTGCCTTTGTTCCTGACCCAGTTTCTGGGGGCTTTTAACGATAATGTTTATAAAAACGCATTGGTCATCCTGATTACTTACGTCGCCGCGGATAAGGCCGATATGGATGCGCGGTTACTGGTCACAGCGGCGGCGGGTATTTTTATTATGCCGTTTTTTTTGTTTTCGGCCATTGCCGGACAACTGGCGGACAAGTATGAAAAATCGCGGATGATCCGCTATGTCAAGCTATGTGAAATTCTCTTGATGTTGATAGCGGCGCTGGGGTTTTATCTGCAGGATGTTTATCTGTTGCTGACCGTGTTGTTTTTAATGGGGACGCAATCAAGCTTTTTCGGTCCTTTGAAATATAGCATTTTGCCTGATCATTTACACGAAGATGAAATAATTGGCGGTAACGGTCTGGTCGAGGCCGGTACATTTCTGGCCATCCTGCTGGGCACCATTCTGGGCGGTATTCTGATTTTAAAAGCGGGCGGTATTATGATCGTAACGGTTATCGTTATTCTGATCGCTGTCATCGGCTGGCTTTGCAGCCGTGCGATCCCGCGGACTTTACCGGCAGCGCCGGATTTAAAGATCAGTTATAACTTCATAGCCCAGGCCTGGCATATTATCAGCGAAACGCGGCGTAATCCTCCGGTTTTCAGGGCGGTGATCGGAATTTCATGGTTCTGGCTGGTTGGCTTTATCTTTCTGGCCCAGTTTCCAATTTTCGGTAAAAATATTATTGGCGCGAATGAAGATGTCGTAACTTTGTTTTTAACAATTTTTTCTATTGGTATTGCCTTGGGATCATTGATTTGTAACCGCCTTTTGAAGGGGGAGATCAAGGCGACGCTGGCCAGTGTCGGAACATTGGGTATGGCCGTGTTTATCTCGTTGCTTTATCTGGTGGCACCAGGGCCTTTGGCACCCGCACTTGCCGAAGATGCCGCCTATGTTACCCTGCTCGAATTCCTAAGCCAGCCGCAAAGCTGGGCCATACTGGGCGCGATGCTGGGCATATCCATATCAGGTGGTATTTATGTTGTGCCGCTTTATGCGGTTATGCAGACCGGTTGTCTACCTGGGTTTCGGGCCCGCACCATAGCGGCGAATAATATTTTAAATGCCACCTTTATGATTGCAGGCGCCCTGATCACAATGCTTATGCTGACATTTAACCTGCTGATAACCGAGATTTTCTTAATTCTGGGCATGGCTAACTTCTTTGCTACCTTTTTACTGTGGTATCGGGGGCGATCATGACGGCAGAGACACTTTCCGATGCGGCGCTGGCCATTTTAACAACCGTGGAGGCCGAAGAGAAGGCCTATAAAACACGGGAACAGGCCACCCGCTGGTTCGAAGGCCATATCAATGAAATCGGGTGCGTGGCATTGCCTGACCGTCCTGCAAGGCCGTTAAAGCCGGAATTGTTGCCGACAAATATGATGCCCAAACGGCGAAAGGCGGGATCCCGCACCGGTAAGATTGCGTTGCTCCATGCGCTGTCGCATATTGAATTAAATGCAATTGATCTGGCATGGGATATTATTGGCCGCTTTTCCTGTTACGCTGCTGATAACGGGGCAGAGGGGTTTTCACTGCCGCGGCCGTTTTTTGATCAGTGGGTCAAGGTTGCCGATGACGAGGCCAAACATTTTCTGTTATTGCAAGCCCGCCTGAAAGATTTTGATGCCGCCTATGGCGATTTACCGGCGCATGATGGATTGTGGGAATCTGCAATTGCAACGGCAGATGATTTTGCCGCCAGGCTTGCCATTGTGCCTATGGTTCTGGAGGCGCGCGGTCTGGATGTGACACCGGCGATGATCACCACAATGGAGCGGCAGGAGGATGATAAAACTGCCGAAATACTACAGATCATCCATGACGATGAAATCACCCATGTTGAAGCCGGCACCATCTGGTTTAAAGCCTGGTGTGACTGGCATGGCTATCAGGACCGTGTATACTGGCAGGAACTGGTTAGGACCTATTTTAAAGGGGCGCTAAAGCCGCCGTTTAACAACCCCAGCCGAATACAGGCGGGGCTTATTCCCGACTGGTATGAGCCACTGGCGGAGATATATGCAGATGAGTGAAAAGAAGAAAAACTATAGCGCGGATTGGGACTGGACGGTGTTCTTTGATAATGTCGTTAATCCACCGATGCGCGATACAGTGGAAAAGGCGCTGGAATATCTGGGCCCCGGTCAAGGGCGGCATGCGGTAGATCTTGGCTGTGGCACTGGAAATGATACAGTGCATATATTAAAAGCCGGATTCAAAGTTCTGGCCATTGACCAGTCTGCCGAAGGTCTGAAGCGTCTTCAAGCCCGTGAAAATCTGCTACATCCCGAAAATCTGAAGACCTGTAAGAGTAAGTTCGAGAGTTTAGAGCTGCCGTCAAACTGTGATTTTATTAATGCCAGTTTTGCATTGCCATTCTGTCCGCCTGATCATCTGTCGGCTTTGTGGCAGAAAGTTTTTGATGCCTTGAATCCCGGTGGTGTGTTTGCCGGACATCTGTTTGGCGTTAATGACAGCTGGAATAATAAGGTGGCCGATATGTCGTTCTGTAGCCGGCCAGAGGTCGAAGATATGATAAAGGATTTTAGCAACACCCAGTTTTTACAAGAAGACCAACATGATGGCCACGATGCCCATGGCCGCTCTAAATACTGGCATGTTTTTAGTCTGGTTTTGCAAAAATAGATGTACGCGTACAGCTGTTTTCTTGGGTGATTGGCTAGATAGAATTGATATCTTCGGGATGTTTTTTATTCTGTTTCACCGCCGGCAGCCAGTTTGGCATAGTCTATTGTCGGGCAGCGGCTGATGTATTCCAGCAGCTTTTCTTTGCGGGCAGGTTTGGTGATAAAGCCTTGTGCACCGCCGTTTTTGGCTTTTAGAACATTTTTTTCAACGCTGTCGGCGCTGACGATAATGACATAGGCATCTTTATCTTCGTCAATTAATTGTTCCAGTACGGTAAATCCTGTTTTATCCGGTAAATGAATATCCAGAAGTACGATATCGGGCTGATGCTCTTTATAAGCATCAATCGCTTCGGCGCCGTTGTCCAGTTCGATAATTTCGAACTTATCGCTGAGAGATGCTGAAAACAGGCTGCGGATAAAACTATCATCATCAACAATCAGCGCCCGTTTTTCTGAACGTTCGGCCCGCTGTTTTAAGGGGCTGCTTGAGGCGTCACCATCGATAGGTTCAATGGTCAGTGTAATTTTTTTTATATCGGTTTTTTTGCCTTTGTTTTCGGTAACGCGGCCAACATGTCCTGTTGGTAACAGCTGGTTTATTTCCTTTAGGAATTCTTTGGTTGTTTTATCGCCCTCCAGACGCTGCAGCAGCATGATGCCATCTTCCGTACGGGTGATTTTACCCTCAGCTTTAGCGAATGTTTCTGTTATTTTATTGATTAACTCATCGGATGTCAGCGGGGCTGCGTCTTCGAAACCATTGACACGGAGCAGTTTCCAACGGTCACGCTCGCTGGCCTGTTGTTCCATGTGTAGTCTGATAAGGTTGGGGCCATCCCGGCCAAGTATGTTTATAGGCATTTTTTGTTTTTCTGTTTCCTATGGTTCAATTTCAGTTTAACTGATAGCCCTTTAATAAAGCTTTTCTTTTATATAAAATTTTATATGCTTTTTTCACGGGGTTGGGGTAGAATATTTTTTATGACTAAGCGAAAAGACTTTAATCATGAGGCTCAGAATTGCTTGAGAGCTTTTGCTGGTGCTCTGGATGCAGGAAATCCGGCAGCAGCAGAATCGCTTATTAGTCTTGGCCGGATGAAAGATCCAGAATTTCTACCAAAGGCATTATTGATAGCGATAGAGCATAGCAATGACAGATTAGTTCATGTTTTGCTGGATAAGGGCGCAGATCCGAATGCTATGAATGGCAAGCCTCTGGATGCTGCGGCCATCAAGGGGAATGTCGAGGTTATCGATACGTTGCTGCAAGCCGGAGCAGTGGCGGATTTAAAGCAATCCAGTGCCCTTAAATGGGCTGTAAAAAAACGTCACCGGAATGCTCTTAAGCGTTTTTTGAAGACAGATTGCGGTTTTACCGAGGTTGGCTTTGATCTGGTCAAATCTGCTATTGATAACTGTGATGACAGTATGCTCGATATGTTGCTGGTCTCCGGGCTTAATCCCCTTAAATTTGAAGAAGAAATGGTCAGGATCGCCCGTGAGAAAATGGAAGGCGCGATGATGCCGACGATCTATTTCAATCTAAAGAAATACAAACATCGTTTGTTTGAAACAGAGGTCAGCCATAGTTTTTTTGAAAATTATAAGGCAGAGGAGAGAAGTAAGCGTCCGTATCTAGAGGACTCTCTGATTATTCTGGCCGTTCAAAGTGGTCATCTTGAACATTACCTGTCCAGCCGGCAAGCAGGTGGGGATCCTTTACAGGTAGAGGATTTAGAGAAAAAAGATAAATATCATAATACTGTGCCTCAAATCCTGGCAACCCGCGGGCAGATCGATATTATCCTTAATCCGCGTTTGTGGGAAAAGCAGGAGGATAAAATCTGGAAATTTATAAAAACGCATTTACGCCATGAAGATTTTGCCGGTAAAGAAGCAAAATTGAATGATTTCCGTGCCCAGCTTAGCCTGCAAAAAGTACAGCGTCAGGCTAAACGAAAAAGGTATATCCTGAAGTCTAGAAGGCCTTGATGGCGATGGTCAGGCCGGCATCGGTGGGCCAGAGCAGGCTGTCATAACGGCTACGGTCAGCAAGTCTTTCATTAAAGGCGCGAAGCGTATCGCGGGTCGTCCGTCGAACGCGTCCTGGTAGCTCATCCAGATAAACAGCGCCTTCCAGCAGTGTATCATCGGCAATAATAAGGCCGCCTTTGCGGATACCTGTATCAGCCCAGTCCAGATACTCCAGATAACTCTTTTTGTCGGCATCAATAAAGACCATATCAAACGCCCCGTGTTTTTCTGATAAAGCGGGCAGGGTTTCTTTGGCATCGCCCGGGATCAGGGTAATATTTTCCCGGTTCGATAGTCCGTCCTTGGCCAGTTTCTGCCGTTTCTCGTCATGTTCCAGTGTGTATAGGTGCCCATCTGCCGGCAAGGCATCTGCCAGCCACAGCGCGGAATATCCCCCGAGTGTACCGATCTCGACAATTGATTTCACACCGGCCATTTTAATAATCAGTTGCAGCAGTCGTCCTTCAGCCGGACTGATATGGATAGGAAAATCATGCGCGGCAATATTTTCGCGTGCTGTCACTATTTCTGGTGTTTCGACCGCATAAAGCTGCTCTATATACTTTGTTCTTAAATCTTTGGATGATACAGGCATAAAATTTTCATTTGTTGTTTGTTACCGTCTCTCTATAATCAAGGAAAGAGAATATTAAAAGGAAAAAGCCATGTCTGCAGAAATTTCAAAGAGTCGCTATTCCATGTGGCGGGCTGTTATCGCGCTGGCCCATGCCGACCATGTTGTCACGCAGGCCGAAAAAGATTTTATCATGAACAAACTGGATGGCGTTCCTTTTTCAAGTGAGCAAAGAACTCAATTGCTGGAAGATATGGACGAATCTCCGGATATAGAGGCGCTGTTGCCCGAGGTTACCGAACCGGTTGATCGTAGTATGCTGGTCTATTACGGACGTCTTTTGGTGTGGTCTGATGGTGAATATGCGCTTCAGGAAGAAAAGCTGATTAAATTACTGAACCTGAATGCTATGTCCCAGATAAATCTGGACGATGCGCTGCGCGAATCAAAAAATTATGCCCGGCACTATGCTGATCACTATGAGCAAAGCCGACAAGAAGAAGAGGCCGATCATGGCCCGCTTCTTACTCCATTTAGCTGGTTTCATGAATTTATCAATAAAATCAGCAACTAATAACGACAGATACTCTATAAGGACTTATTTGCCGAGCCAGATGTCACGGGTCATTTTGTCATAGCCATGTGACGAGCTGGGCAGTGGCCCGACAACATCCGAATCGCTTCCAGGCATTGCACCGGTCATTTTTTTGACTTTCAGTGCGGCATCAAAGTCCGAACGTGCTTTAACGACGTGTTTTTGAAACCGGCCATTTAAGCGGATAAATACCGCATAATAGCCCGTTTGATCAGGAATGACTTGTTCACGTTGCGAATGATTATAAAACATGGTGTTCTCCTTACTGATTATGCCCTTTCACATAATGCATGAACTGTGCCAGTTATAATAATCAAACGGAAAATAGCTTTATACATGGGATAAAGACATGCTTTCCCGTTTCCATCTTATATATGGAAGAGGATAAAACTTACCGGGTATCAGGTTTAAACTGAAAATCAGGGCAGTGGCTGCGGATTATCGCTTAGAGTACGAAGCCAGGCGATCATATCAGCGCGGTTGCCGTCCTTTTTCATACCAGGGAAGTTCATTTTGGTGCCCTGAACGTAATCTTTTGGCTTGTACAGGAACTGGTTAAGGTCTTCATAGCTCCAGGTGCCGCCTTTGGCGCTCATAGCGTCAGAGTAGGCAAAATCGCTTTTAGAGGCCTTGTTGCGGCCAACAACATTCCAAAGATTCGGGCCAAGACCGTTGGCGCCGCCTTTTTCAAACGTATGGCAGGCTGCGCAGGCGCGTGATAGTTTTTTGCCTTTTTCCACATCGGCTTCGGCTAACAGATCGATAATCGGTCCGGGGCCGGCAGGTTCTGCATCGGCAGGGGTGCCGGTGGTCGCAGTTTCTGGAACATCGATGGTGTAGCCATTTTCAACGCTATCGTGACCGTCATGATAAATCAGTTCGGATACAAAACCGGCCAGATAGGCAAAAATACCGGCAATCAGAATAGCTGCAAAAATTTTATTGGTTTCAAGATTCATCGAAGGGCTCTTTTTCTTTGGTTATTTGTCCTGTTTTTATCCCAGATTGCGCATATCGGCAATAGGCTGACTAAATTTTAATTCAATATCCCATGGGAAATGGATCCATGTATTCTGGCTGACCTCGGTAATAAAGGTATCAACCATCGGCAGACCGGCAGGTTTGGCATATACAGTAGCGATATGGGCCTTGGGCAATTTCTCACGGATGATTTTGGCTGTATTACCGGTATCAACCAAATCATCAATAATCAGCCAGTTTTCACCATCATTCTCGTCTTCAAAGCCTTTGAGGATTTTGGCTTCGCGTTGGTCTTGATGGTCGTAGCTGGAGATGCAGAATGTTTCGATCAGTTTAATATCAAGCTCGCGGGCGATAATGGCCGCCGGAACCATACCGCCGCGGGTGATGGCAATAATGCCTTTCCAGTCGCCTTTTTCCACCAGACGCCAGGCCAAAGCCTTAGAATGACGGTGAAATTCTTCCCATGAAACGGGGAAATCAAGAGGAGGAGGTGTGTTTGACATGATCGATCCTATCTGCGCCGGTAAATACCCCATTTTTATAGCCAAATTTACGCCGGACTGCAATCAATTATCCGAATCATTTGACTAACGGGAAAAATCTGTCATATTATTTCCGTTGACACAACGCTAATTGACTTAATAACTCGAATACGACTATTAATGATGCTTTGGCCTTGAGTCTTTGTTCAACCTGAAAAATATTTTAAGGAGGCCAATAATGGCATCAGGTACAGTAAAATGGTTTAACCCCGAAAAAGGTTTTGGTTTCATCGTTCCGGATGATGGTGGTAAGGACGTATTCGTTCACATTACTGCTGTTCGCGACGCAGGCCTGCAAACGCTTGACGAAGGTCAGAAAGTTACTTTCGATCTTGAAGATAGCCGTGGTAAAACATGTGCAGCTGATCTGAAAACCGCCTAACGGTATATCAGTTTCAAGAAAAAGCCCGGCGCGGATTACCCGCCGGGCTTTTTTAATGCGCTTTTAAGATTTTCCGGTTACACTAATAGAGCTAAGGGGACTTAAAGGGGAGATACTAAATGTCTATTGCCGCCGCCGGCTCTGCCGCAGTTGGAACAACACAAGCCATGCAACAGGCTGTTGCCAGTATGAAAGCCGCCGTTGAATCACAACAGGCCGCCACCGAAATGCTCACTCAGGCTGCCGAAGACGGCGCCGCCCTTGCCGCATCAGGGTCACGCGGCACCAATCTGAATATCACTGTCTAAATTTATCGGATAAATCTATTTTTTAAGGTGGATGGTCGCCATGAATCTGACTGTCCGTAGAGATAAGTGGCCAATGGTCAGCAGTTTTAAATTCCAGATGTTTTTTGCATTAATACTTTTCTGTACGTACGGTCTGATGATCTTCTTTGGCAATCTTTCAACATTCGAAGACTTTTTCTTTTTCTCGCTCGTCCTCTTATCCAGCTTTCTGGGGTATATCAGCATGATTGCTTTATGTGCCGTGCGGGCCAATTCTCTTAAACAGTCCCCAACATTGATTATAGCCATA
>Ga0136589_1001272_pt1 | contig 11606 bp, 8 predicted proteins | sample AntRauMFilla3764_FD_104640 | JGI IMG/M metagenome (GOLD analysis project Ga0136589, IMG submission 104640) | Saline lake microbial communities from Rauer Islands, Antarctica - Metagenome Filla 3 #764 | ecosystem: Environmental > Aquatic > Non-marine Saline and Alkaline > Saline | place...
CGAGTTCAAGTTCGACGATGAAGGCAACCCGACGGAAGTCACGGTCAAATTCAAGATCGAAGAGGGCGCGGAACCGCGAGACCTACACCTCGCAGCGTTCACGCTCCCCGGTCCGTTCGACAAGGATGAAATCGACGAACAGGAACTGTTCGAAACCACCAGCGGAACGTATGAAGGTGGCGACACGGGAGAACTGACAGTCTCGATCCCACAGGAGGACGACGACTAATCCGAGAAATCCCGCTGGTCGAATCGTGAATCCCAGACGATAGGGCACACCGTGTGTACCCTATCCGGCATCCCGGTTTTTTTTTAACGAAGACGGTGACGGAGCTCTCGCCGACACCGACAGAGTATCAGCCGACGTCCCTTTGATCGGTGTTCGATAGCGTGAGCCGATCGCGCTCCCCAGAGAAAGTCACGTTGGAATACACGGCCCGAGAGCGACACAGTCGGAGTGACGACCCGAAGGACTGTTCGAGTACGAGAACAGGTCGCTCGCAACCAGCCCGTCGGCGGAGGGGCAGTAGAGAGCAGTTGGTTGTAGTGAGGCTGAGCAAGGACGGTCCGTCGTCACGGTGGTTCACTGCCCGCGGTTCTCGGTCACCAGATAGTGATCGGTCGGGGGATGACTGTTCGCAGTGCTGTCTGCGTCCGCGTACGATTTGGCTGTTCTACGCTGACGGCGTCTCTCAAAACGTTGCGTTCGGCGGGCATGGACCAGAATCGAGGGTGATTCCGCATATTAAGACGACCAGCCTCGGAGAGACACAACTCGACAGATTCGATTGAACTGCGAGTGCCACCCTTTCGGCGGTGGTGTTCTGCGGATGCTACTCATCAATTCTCACGGCTATATTGACGTGGCATTCCGGGGGAGTCTGATTGTGGCCACGCTCGAACCGACACTAACGGGCTACTCCCAGGCTCTTGACTACTGACTAAGCAGATTCGTTCTACAACGAACTAATTTCTCGTCGGATCCGGCCCTACTACCGGCCATTTTGCAACGAGATCGATAGAGACCGGTTCAGTTCAGTGAGACGCGTGTACTGCAGGGTAATGTCGGTTGCAACAGGGTTCGGTCTGAAATACCGCACATCGGCATCGTCACTACTTCAATACATCATTGAACAGTTTCTGCACGTCAACCACGTCAACGGATCCGTCACGATTGAAATCGAACGCGTCTGGATTATTTTGAATTGTTTCGTCGTCCGAGTTAGAAAAGAGGGCTTGAACGTCGACGATGTCTGATTTCCCATCTCCATTAATATCCTCGTAGAGATTGTCGCCGTCTGGGTCGGTCGGCTGGCTGTGGAAGTCACCGATCGTACGTCCGCCAATACAGACGGCTTCTCCGTCCTGTATCGACTCAACCGACCACGGAGTGAACTCTACGTCGCCGTCGATCTCGTCACCCATCGGGTTCTCAAGTGGATTCTCCGGGTGGATGGGTCCGGTCGGGTCTCCCCAGTAGTTACAGGACGCATGAGTAGTTATTTGACCCTCAAATCTGTCATCTGAGTTGTTTTTTATTCCAAAATCAGTATTACCTTCAATATTATTCTTGATAATTTTGTAATCGGATGGAATTTTACCTGCGGCAAAGAATTCACCAGTCATCACAATTCCGCTCCCGTTATTCATGATCGTATTCTCCCGGACTGTTCCAGTGGCGGAAGTAAATTTGATTCCGGCTCCGGAATTATTTCGGATTTCGTTCCCGGCGATTGTGCTAGGGCCGAAGCTTGCACCTGCTATTAGTCCGCCCAGTTGGAGACCATATCCGTCGTTGTCGGCGATTGTATTGTTACGGAATTCACCGACACCGGCGGTAATTCCATTGCCGTTTTCTACGATCTCACTGTCTTTCACCTCCATAATATTACCTTCCTCATTAGTGATCACTGCGATGTCATTTCCGCTCAAGGTACTCTCCGTGATTGTGATTCCAAAGGCCTCAGAGTAACCGATTCCTATCCCGTTATTTTTTAATATAGAATTTGTGATGTCAACATCCACTTGTAGAACTCCACCAATTCCGACCGATGTATCCGATATGACGGTGTTTTCAAGTGTCATTTTACCTGTTTCATTTCCGAGAATATAACAACCAGTATCGAAATTCTCTATCGTTAGATTACGAACGACAGGGTTTTGTTCTCCAGTTACCCCGGCACCCGTTCCATCGCCGGAAATAGTATGACCATTGCCATCCAAGATTATGTCTGGTCCAGAAAGATTGAAACAACCTCCTTCTACGTTGAGATCATCAGTGAGAACGTACTCACCCGGCTCAGAGATAGTCGTACTCTCATCAATTTCGATCTGCTCGGCGGCCGTGGATGTTGAGGCAGACGAAAGTCCGAGGATTGACCCCCCCAATACGACCCCTCCTCTCTGGAGCGCCTTCCGGCGCGATATTCCCTCATTTGAACGAGCCATGGTAAATTTCAATATTGATTGACAAGCTATTGTTATTCTGTGGATTTACACTGTAATTTCTTCTTAAAACATGAGCGAGTGTGAATGAGAACGGGCACGGACAGAGGTACCACTTAAAAACTGAAATACTGCACGCTGATGGCGTCGTTAGTTCAAGACCTCGTTGAACAGCTTTTGTACGTCAATCACGTTGGCACCCATCACCGTTGAAATCGAACTTGTCTGGGTTGTTCTGGATGGCGTCGCTATTCATACTCTCGAAGAGCGCCTGAACGTCAACGAGATCTGTCTCACCATCGCCGTTAATGTCCTCGTAGACATCATCTCCATCCTGATTAGTTGATGGCTCTCGGAACTAGCCGACTGGACGAATTGTAGTAACGCGTGGTGTCGCGCTCCGCTCGTCGAGACTCTCGTTGCATATCTCGATTTCACATGTCATCTCGGATAATACGTTGGGAGCCGAAAACAGTTCTTTTAGTCTCCACCGTTCCCGCACTGCTATCGGCGTTACCACGGATTCACGCGGGGCCCTTCCGTGGTTCCCTATATGTCGACGCACGTGGTCACGGCGGAACGCCCGACGAGTCATCGACAGTCCGATACCGCCGCCACTCCGCCGTCACTACGCCGTCTCGTACGAGACAGTCAGCTTCGGGGCCGGAGTTCCCTCCGAGGAGGCGAAATCCCAGCCGTTGGTTCCGGAGGGGATGAACGCCCAGCCTAAGTTGGCTGCGCCGTTGACCCACGCGCGGACGCTCGACGTGACGTCAACCGTGGTCGTCCCCACGGACGTCGAGCCAGTTCTCACGTCCGCGGAGGAGAGCGCTTCCACCCCGTCGGTCTGGATGCCGTTCCGAAGCGACGCCCAGGTATCCGTCTCGGCCCAGTCCGTTTTCATTCGATGAAGCGACGCGCCCGAGCCACGGTCGACGGTCGACAGTTCGATTTTGGCCGAGGTCACGGTCGCTCCTGGCGGGATCTGTCTGGTCCCGGTCCCGACGAGGTCGCCGAACCGAACGAGGGCTTGCGCGTCGAACCCCGAGCCGACCGGATCGTCGCCGTCGACGATAAGTGTGCTCTTGGCACCGTTATCGGTGTTCTGGGCCGCCTCCTGAAGGTAGGTATCACGCGTCGAGGAGTATCCGCTGACTCCTTGCTGAAACGACGCGCTCGTTCCGGTGGGTGGTGTGGTCGGCGGGGACGATGCGGTCGAGAATCGATTGGCGAAGCTGAAGTCGAAGGAGAACTGGCTGCGTCCGTCGGTCTTGTACTCATTTCTGCTCGGCGAGTAGGTCCGGACAGATACGCGGTCCTGTCCACCCGCTCCGCCACCGGGGACGAACCGCACCAGACGCATCCACCCGTCACCGCCGTTGGCGTAGCCCTGATAATCCGCGAGCATCTCGTACAGTTTCGACCCGGCGTCGTTCGTCGACGTCTGCCTCCACTGTCCGTCTGCGCGGTAGTAGTGACCGTTGAGCACCATGAACACCTGTGGATGCCGTCGGATGAGATTGCGGTAGATGTCGTGTCCTGAGTTGGCCCCTTTCCGCTCCGTCGCGTGACCCTCGTACCCCACCTTGTCCCAGAGGTATGCGTGAGTCGTGATGATCGTCGGTCGGTTCGGATTCTGTGAGAGGATGCTGTTGGCCCACCCCATCACCGTCCCGGTGTTCGAGACGGTTCCGGGAACGCCCCACTCAAGATCGAGGTGGAGGAAGCTGTAGCCGCCGGCAGAGAAGCGCTGGTAGTGTGCGCGGTCGTTCGGCCCCGACCCGCCGAACCAGCTACGCCCCGAGTATCGGTTTCTCCCGAAGTAGTTGCTGTAGTTCGCCGTGCTGGACGAGCGGTCGCTCGTCCTCGCGTAATCGTGGTTCCCGACCGCCGTCGCGTACGGAACGACGCCGTCGAGTGTGTCCATCACACCGTCCATCCGCTGCCACTGGGTCGTACTACTTCCGAGTTCGACGATGTCGCCGACATGGCTCACGAAGACGATGTTCTGGGCGCTTTTGTTGTTCTTGATCCAGTTCGTCTGCGCTGCCGCGCGAGAGATGAGCGACGAACTCTCGGCGTACTTTTGTGTGTCGGGGAGGACGGCGATTGTCCACGGGGTCGCCGCCGTCGCACGGCCACTGATCGACGACAAGCCGATCCCGGCGGTTCCCAGTGCACCAGTTCCCTTGAGCACGTCCCGTCGCGAGACGCCTCGTCGTTGATCGTCCGTCCGCGACTCGTTCGTTTTTAGCATACGTCCAACCTGTACGTGGACTCCACTCCGTGGCAAAAGTGTTATGAGTCCAATATGAGAGAGTCATGATCTCGTGAATATCTAAAATTATTTATATGTGTGTGGAGTCAATTCCACGAAATGAGCCGGAAGTCGAGCCGCCACCGAACGCCGAGTTGCCGGTCGCGCCAGCGTCAGTATCGTTTTGTCGGTCGACCGACTCCGAACGGACGGGGCCGATGGAGATAATCGACCTCGGAACGCTCGCCGAACGCGGTGTGAGCGAGGCGACAGACCTCAACGGGCGGGGAGTCGTCGTCGGCTGGAGCGGGACGACCGTCGAGGGGGCGCAGTTCATCCGTGCCGTTCAGTGGGAGGACGACGAACCGACCGCGCTCGAACCGCTCCGCGAGGACGGACTGGGGGACACGGAAGCGGCGGCGATCAACGCCCGTGGGACGGTCGTCGGAAGCGCACAGGGTTCCGACTGGGGGTGGAACGCAGTCCGGTGGGTCGACGACGAACTGGAACTGCTCGGGCCCTCGAAGCGGTCCCAGGGACGAGACCACGCCGCGTGCGAGTCGTCCCAGTCCGAAGACGAATCGGACGAAACACCCGGGAACGACCGTCCTGCCGACCTGCAGTCGGGAGACAGCCGCGCCCTAGATGTGAACGCTCGTGGAACCGTCGTCGGCCATCGCGACGCCATCGACAGCGAGGTCCGCGCCTTCCGATGGACAAAGCGCGATGGTATGGTCTCCCTCGGAACGCTCCGGGCCGACGGCGCGGGCCAAAGTGTCGCTACGGCGGTCGACGACGACGGTACCGTCGTCGGACGCAGCGTTGCAGACGACGGACGGACGCACGCGTTCCGGTGGACGAAACGCGAAGGCATGACCGACCTCGGGACACTCCCCGGAGACGAAGCGGGTGCCGCGTTCGACGTAGAGTCGGGAGCCATCGTCGGGTGGAGTTCACGGGCTGACGAGTTCGCGACCCGGACCGCGACGCGGTGGGACGGCGAGACGAGAGACAGTATCGGGACGTTCCGCGTCGACGACACGGGGTACAGTCAGGCGTACGGCGTCGTCGGCGACGTCGTCGTCGGCGCGAGTCAGGTGGATGCGGGCGGTAGCCACGCGTTCGCGTGGGCCGACGACCGGCTGTTCGATCTGGGGACGCTCCGCGACGACGACACGGGACAGAGTAGTGCCGTGGCTGCGAACGCGCGCGGGAGCGTCGTCGGATGGAGCCAGGTCGAAGACGGGGCCAACCACGCCGTCCGGTGGATTCGGTGACGCACGCGGCCACGGCGGAGCGCCCGACGAGTCAGGTCCCGCTCACCGGACGGGATGTCTGACCGCGCGGTGAGTCGCCGATCGGCTCTCCTCGATTTCCTCTCGTGTGACGAGACGGAGGTCCGGAGCGCGCTTTGCGACCTTCTCGCTTCTCACCCCGATACGCTCGGCGACGACGGGAACTCTCCGGACCGCGTGCTTGACCCCCATCGGCTCCCGGAAACACATTCGGCGGCGTCAGTGCCAGTCGAGATGGCCGAAGACGACGACCGCACGGGGCGCGACCGACGACTGATCGAGCGGGTTCGACTCCTCGACGACGCGCCGCTCGGGGTCACGCTCTGTGGCCCGGCGTATCGAGACACACCCATCCGGTACGCGAACCGGACCTTCCGTGACCTCACCGGGTACTCGCTCGCGGCGCTTCGCGGTCGCAATCCGCGACTCCTTCAAGGCCCGAAGACGAACGACTCGGCGGTCGCCGACCTCCGCGAGGCGGTGTCGATCTGGGAGCCGGTGACGACCGACGTGTGGAACCACCGACGCGATGGGACGCCCTTTTTAAATCGAGTCTCGATTCGGCCGCTTCCCGGCGACGACGGGACGATCACGCACTGGGTCGCCGTGCAGGAAGCGGTCGAGGGGCCGGACTGAGCGGCCGGGGCGATCCTCCGCTTTCGCAGCGTCGATGTCGGCGAGGGACGCGGCCGCGGAGAAGCCGCCGAACCCGAACCCGGGCCGCCGACCGCAATCTCCTCACCGGCGAGTCGCTCGTCGTTACGTGGACGAGAACGCATCACCGTGACGGACGCCGTCTCTCTCGCTCACTCCCCGGCCAAACGACGTTGACCTGTTAGTCGACAGTCGGCCGGTCTCAGGAATCATCTCCGTGCGGCTCCCGGCCTTGCAGTCGTCGTGCGCCCAGCGCGAAGAGCCCGGCTCCGATCAGGTAGAGCCGCCATCCGGCGTTCGCGACGGGGAAGATACGGTTGACCGGCTCGTCGGTCACCTCGTCGGGGTCGCGCGGCTCGACGGGGTTGTTGACGTGGACCGTCTTCGTGGTCCCGGTGGGGCCGGCATCGACCGTCCGCGCCCCGGTCGTCGGATCGATCCGAACGTCGACGAACGTCTGGACGAACCCGTCCGCGGTCGAGTACAGGATCTGCCCGTCCAACCGGAGGAACTGGTCTCGCAACGGCCAGAGGTAGTTCACCCCTTCGAGGTGGACCCAGTCGAGCGCCACGTGAGCGAAGACGTGGGCGAACAGCGCGGCCCACGCGACGGCGACCCACCGCGCCGACAGGCGGTCGCGCACGGCGGACTGCTCGCGAATCCGCGTGTCGTAATAGAGGAGCAGCGCGGCGACCCCCGGTATCACGAGATTGTGCCCGACGGTTCGGTGAGCACCGGGCATGAAGGGTCCGAGGAAGCTGTCGGCCTCGGGAACCACGACGACGACGAGCAGGAACGCCAGCGCCCGCCGGTCAAGTCGGTCGGTGAGTAGCCCGGCGGCGAGCAGCAGCGCGAACCCGGCGTGAACGATAGTCGAGACCATCTAGCGAACCACCTGCGTGTCGTCGTCCTCTCCGGCCGCAGATCGCCCGCTGTTCGCGTCGATATCGCCCTCGGCTCGCGTCGGCTCCGCCCGCCGGAACCGCACCGTCAGCATCGCGACCGCGGCGGCGACGACGACCAGTTGCCAGCCCGTTCGAACGAGGTGGAGCTCGCGGTCGACGTCGAGCGCGAGCCCCGGTCGCCCGTCGGGGTTTACGAACGTCGAAATCGCGTACGACTCGGTCGTGCCGAGGACCTCGAACGGCAGGATTCCCGGCCCCTGTGCGCCGACGGTGACGAACGTCTGGACCACCCCGTCCTGCGTCGAGAAGACGAACCCGCCCTCGACGAGGTAGTAGGCGTCGTGGAGCGGGTACAACAGGTTCACGCCCTCGCCGCCGAACAGGTCCGGGCCGACGCCCGCGACGAGGAACGCCGCGAGCGCGACCCACGCGATCCGGACGCTGCGCCATCCCGCACGCTCGCGGAGCCGCGAGACGCCGCGACGCTCGGTGTCCCAGTAGAGCACGGTTCCGACGGCGAGCGGGAGCCAGACGGCGTGGAGGAGGGCGTTCGTCGCGCCGGGGACGACGAGGCTCGCGACCGCGTCAAGGTCGGGGAGGACCGCGGCCGCGACGACGACCGCGACCGACCGCCGGTCGAACGCGGCCCCCAGCAGGGCGGCCGCGAGCAGCGCGCCGAACGCGGCGTTGACCAACGTCGGTGCCATACCGCCTCTGACAACCGCACGCGAATAAGTCGCTCGGGGGTCGGTCCGTGAGTCAGGTGGGACCGTCGTCGCGGTCGGTCGCGTCACCATCGGTCGCGTCGTGGTCGGTCGTGTCGCGGTCGGCGGAACCGGGACCGACGGGGTCGGGGTCGTCGACGAACTCGAACTCGCCGTCACCGGTATCGGGGCCGTCGGCGGTCGAGCCGCCGTCGACACCGGAGTCGTCGTCAGTCGGGACCGCCTCGGTCACCTCCGATGTCACCGGTCGCGATCCGGTCGCATCCGGGCGACCGAGCAGTGCGAGGGCCATCCGTCGAGCGACGTACGCCACGAGGTTCGTGACGTGAAGCGCGACGAGGACGCCGACGATCCCGAGCGGGAGCGCGACCAGCGCCTCCGGGAGCGTGTCGATCGCCACCCAAACGGGCTCGCCGTTCACCTCGCCGAAGTCGGCCGTGTACGGGTACCGAAGCGGGGCGACGACCAGCGGGAGCGCGCTCGCCAGCAGGTACAGCGGAACGAACGCGAAGAGGCTCACCCAGAACTTCAGCGAGAGGAACCCGACTCCAGTCCACGTCGACCGGGCGTCGACGTACTTCCTGACGCCAGCGAGCGCACCGTCGGTGTCGGCGAGGTCGTCCGGCCGTAGTAAGTGGGTGCCGAGCAGCGCGTTCGCGAGCCGTCGCTCGAAGCCCGCGGCGAGTCGGGTGCCGATCAGGGCCACGAACAGGACTACGAACCCGACGAGCACGACCGAGAGGGCCAGTCCGAACACGACGCCGAACGTGAACAGCGTCGAGTAGACGAACCCGAGCGGGACCGCGAGCAGTAGATACAACAGGTGTCTGTACGTCCGACCGTCAGCGACGACGCCGACGATCGGGAGGGTGGAGGGGCTTCGGAGGGAAACCATACGCGGCCGAATCGGGTTTCGCCATCGGAATAAATCGGTCGCTCTCGGTGCCGTCGTCGGAGAGGCATCGTCTCACCGATCCGACGACGAGGAAAAACCCGTGTGTGGGGACGAAGACCGCCCCCGCCGCGCTCACTCGTCTATCTCGTCGACGAGGTCGTCGGCGACGCCGACGTATCCCGCCGGCGTCAGCGCCTGTAGCTCCTCGCGTACGTCCTCGTCGACGTCGAGGTCGCCGAAAAGGTCGTGGAAGTCGTCGAGCGTCACCGACTGTCCCCGCGTTAGCTCTTTCACGCGCTCGTACGCGTCGGTGTCGCCCTCGCGCCGGAGGATCGTCTGGACGGCCTCGCCGATAACCTCGGGAGTCGCGTCCAACTCCTCACGCATCACCGTCTCGTTCGGTACCACCTTCGCGAGCCCGGTCTCGGCCTTTCCGTAGCCGATGAGACAGTGTGCGAGTGCGGCACCGACGTTCCGCTTGACGGTGGAGTCCGACAGGTCACGCTGGAGGCGCGAACTCGTCACGTAGTCGCCGAGGAAGGTGAGGTCGCTGTTCGCCTTCGAGAGGTTCCCCTCGCTGTTCTCGAAGTCGATCGGGTTCACCTTGTGCGGCATCGTCGAGGACCCGGTCTCGCCCTCGACCGCCTGCTGGCCGAGGTACCGGTCGGAGACGTAGAGCCACGCATCTACATCCAGATCGAGGAGCACGTTGTTGACGCCGCGCAGCGCGTCGAACAGCGCCGCGAGGTCGTCACAGGGGTTCACCTGCGTCGCGAGCGGGGTATGCTCCAACTCGAGACCGTGCACGAACGACGCGGAGAACGACTCCCAGTCGACGTCCGGGTAGGCGGCATCGTGGGCGGCGTACGTGCCCGAAGCGCCAGCCAGTTTCCCGGAGAGGTCGCCGTTCGCGACGACGACACGACCGAGCGCGCGACCGAGCCGCGAGGCGTACACCGCCATCTCCTTGCCGAACGTCGTCGGCGTGGCGGGTTGGCCGTGGGTCCGGGCGAGCATCGGCGTGTCGCGGTGCTCGTGTGCGAGTTCGACGAGCGCGTCCCGGACCTCGCGGATCGCGGGAACGAGCACCTCGCTCACCGCGGGCTTGAGCAGCAGCCGGTGCGCGAGGTTGTTCACGTCCTCGCTGGTGAGGCCGAAGTGGATCCAGGGGTACAGCGTCTCGCTGTCGGCTATCGTGTCGGTCTCGTCCAGGTCGTCCAGTCGAACGCGCAGGAAGTACTCGACCGCCTTCACGTCGTGGTTGGTCGCGGCGTACCCCGCTGCGCCCTCGACTTCGAGCGCCTTTATCAGTCGCGCGTCCTCGGCCGAGAACTCTCCGTAGACGTTTCGAAGCGCCGCCTCGGCGTCGTCGCCGAGTGCGATCGGCGTCGCGTCGAGTGCGGCCAGTTCGATCAGATACTCGACTTCGACGCGGGTCCGGGCGCGCATGAGCGCGGCCTCGCTCGCGTACGGAGACAGCGGCGCGGTTCGCGAGGCGTACCGGCCGTCGAGCGGCGAGACGGCCGCGAGGGGGTCCGACCGCGACAGGCCCGAGATAGCGTGGTCCGTCATGTCCGCGACTGCCTCCGGAGCCAGCAAAAGCGTGTCGATGGCGTGACGCACGGACGTGGATAGCTCGCACCCTTTTACCCGACGGGGTTGCCGATCCTATCCGCAAACGTGGATATTTGGCGGTCCGGACCGCAATCGATATACGCGATCGGTCGGACGACTCGCGTATGAAGATCGCCGGACTCGCGAGCAACCGTGGCCGCAACCTCAGACACATCGCCGACGTCGCACCGGGCGGTGCCACCCTGTCCGTCGTCCTGACGAACCGAGAGCAGGCGCCGGTGTTGGAGGCGGCGACGGAGCGCCGGATCCCCACTGAGGTCGTCGAGCGCGAGGCGGACGAGTCGCGGGCGTCTCACGAGCGCCGGATCCTCGACCGACTCGCAGACTACGACTTCGATCTCGTCTGCCTCGACGGGTACATGCGCGTGCTGACCGACGAGTTCCTCGACGCGGCACCGACGACGCTGAACGTCCACCCCTCGCTCCTCCCCGCGTTCCCGGGCATGAACGCCCACGAGCAGGTGCTCGACGCCGGGGTTCGGACGACCGGCTGTACCGTCCACGTCGTCACCGAAGCGATCGACGACGGCCCGATCGTCACCCAGGAACCGGTCCCCGTCTACGGCGAGGACGACGTCGATTCGCTTAAAAAGCGCGTGCTCCACGACGCGGAGTTCACGGCGTACCCGCGAGCGGTCCGGTGGTTCGCCGAGGACCGCGTGACGGTCGAGCGCGAGGGCGACGCGGACGGACCGGTCAGCGAGATTACCGGCGTGACCGTCGAAGGCGACGCCGGCGGCGACTTCCCCGAGCGGCGGTTCGTCTCCGAGGAGCGCGCCGACACGCTGCGGTACG
>Ga0136589_1001279_pt1 | contig 11567 bp, 7 predicted proteins | sample AntRauMFilla3764_FD_104640 | JGI IMG/M metagenome (GOLD analysis project Ga0136589, IMG submission 104640) | Saline lake microbial communities from Rauer Islands, Antarctica - Metagenome Filla 3 #764 | ecosystem: Environmental > Aquatic > Non-marine Saline and Alkaline > Saline | place...
GTTCTCGAAGAGCTGAGCGACGTCGACGTCGCGTCGACCGCGCCGGTGGAGCTGCTCGCGCGCGTTCAAGAGTGGCAAGAACGGCTCGGCACGGATCGCTGAGGGGCGGGCGCAACGACCCGACGAAGACTACAGACCACGGGCGCGGCGTGAGCGTCTGACGTAAGAACTAATGTCTGACCTCAACGTGTGATACGTATGGGCATTATGAGCAAGATCCTCGGCGGCGGCGGAAACCGTTCCGTCGACGACTACGTCGAGCTCAACCTCGACGATTTCGCCGAGGCGCACGCAGACACGGGAATGCAGGTACACATCGCGGAGATCAGCGATAAGGGCGACGTCATCCCGATCAAAGACGCCGTCTACGACGGCGACTTCCTCATCGCCGACATCACGCGTCACTCGACGTCGGACCGTACGGTCGAACACATCATCGACGAGCTTCGCCAGGTCGCCCAGGAGGTCGACGGCGACATCGTCCAGAAGGGTGACGACCAGATCGTCATCACGCCGACGGGCGTCTCCGTGTCGCGGAAGAAGCTGTAATCGGGACCTCCCGCGGCCCCGGCTCCGTCTCGTTTTCGCGTCATTTTCGCGTCGATTGCCGTCCGCGACAGACGCAGTCCTCACGACCGGCCGGTGCGTGGCCGAACCGTGTATTATATGCCCGCTTCCCGCCCACATACGACCGAATGGACGAGCCGGTCCTGTTAACGGGCGCCGGGGGACGGGTGGGACAGGCCATCCTCCGCGGTATCGGCGACGACTACGAGTGGCGACTCCTCGACAGGGAGCCGCTCCCGGCTGCGAAGGTGCCTGACGGCGTCACCGACGCAGATCGATACGTCGCGGATATCGCCGACGAGCAGGCAGTTCGCGAGGCGATGGCCGGCGTGGGCGCCGTGATCCACCTCGCAGGCGATCCCCGGAAGACCGCACCATGGGACTCCGTGCTCCGGAACAACATCGACGGGGCGCAGGTCGTCATGCGCGCGGCCGTCGACGCCGGCGTCAAACGGTTCGCGTTCGCCTCCTCGAACCACGCCGTCGGCGGCTACGAGACCGACGATCGGACGCCGGACCTGTACCGACCGGGCGACGACTACCGGCTCGACGGGACCGAGCTCCCTCGCCCCGGAAACCTGTACGGCGTCTCAAAGGCCACCGGCGAGTCACTCGGACGGTTTTATCACGACCAGCACGGGATGAGCGTCGTCTGCGTCCGCATCGGAAACCTCACCAAGGACCACCCGCCTCGGGAGTACGAGCGCGGACAGGCGATGTGGCTCTCACACCGGGACTGCGCGCACCTGTTCGACCGCTGTCTCCAGGCCGACTACGGCTACGAGATCGTCTACGGCATCTCGAACAACGACCGACGGTATTACTCGATCGAGCGCGCCCGCGAGGTGCTCGGCTACACCCCCGCCGACAACTCCGCGAACTACACGTTCGAAGGCGAGCCGAAAGAAGAGGCCGCAGCGGCCGACGAGGAGGAATCAGGACGACCCAACGCGGAGGACGCGACCGACGAGCCGAACCGTCCGTCGGATCCCGACACGCCGACCGACGGCGCTTGAAAAGAGGGTTTAAAAGAGGTCGTCGACGTCGCGGCGCTTCCGTTCCGCCAGTTCCACGTGATCAGTGAGCCGCGCGGCCACCTGCGGGCGGGCGTCAGGTTCGCGGAGAAACGCGAAGAGGAGCTCCGCGAACTGCGTGCGGCCGGTGCCGCGCTCTGCGCGCGCCAGCTCCGCGGCCCTCTCGACGGTCGCCTCGTCGCCGTGACCGGTCGCGGCGGCGAGCGGTGGGGCCGCGAGCAGCGTCGCTTCGAGGTCCAGATCGGCGAACGTCGGGGCCGCACCGTCAACCAGGAGGACCGGCGGTTTGGCGCGCTCGATCGTTTCGGGGTCGCCCGCGAGGCGTCGGCACCACGCCAGAACGCGCGGCACGTCGATCCCGCGAGCCGCGCCGTCGACGTTTTTTAAGTAGTCGACCGCGTTGGCGGCACAGCCGGCCGCACCGGACCAGTTCCGCTCGGTCGCGTGGTGCGTCGCCGCCGCGGCCGCGATCAGCCCGTGAAGCAGGCGCTCGTCGTCGCCTTCGTCGAGGGGGAGCCACGCCGCCTCCCACGGGTCGTGCGCCGCGAGCACGTAGCCCTCGTTAAACAGCGCAGCGCCGGCGGCGACGGCCGCGGGGACCGGCGGGCCGCCCGTCGGATCGGTCCCATCAGCGTCGACACCGCGGGAACCCGTGTCGCGATCGGTCATACCCGCCCGTCGGCGGCGGCGATATAAAAAGGACGAGCCCGGCGCTCGGGCGGAGGGGAGCAAAAAACGTCAGCGGGCGCGAAGGCGGACGGCGGGCGGTAGCGAGGGAGCCGGGATCAGCGATCGTCGCCGTCGGGAACCGGATCGACGCCGGAGGCCGGGAGCGTCCGAGTGACGGCACCCGGGTACCGCTGCTGGAGCGCCGCGCCGGCGCAGACGCCGGCGAAGAGGGCCAGCGCGAACGCGGCCGCGACCGGGAACGAGGCGACCGCGACGGTCAGGACTGGCAGCGCCGCGAGGACCGCGGCGGTTCGCAGCGACGGAAGGGGCGCGGCCGGGTCGGGGCCGGGGTAGCGGTCGGGATGCACGGTGCGTCTGGAGGGTCGGTCTCGTGTCATGGTGGGTGTGTGAATGGCGCGATGACCTCGCGCCGCGGTCGGAGTCGATGCGTCGACAGGGTCGTGTCGGTTCGTCGCGATCCGGTCGTCGCAACTGTCGGGCTTCGATCGGCCGTCGGCGTGAGAGTCAGCCGTGACATCGTGGAAAACCGCCGCCCGGGGGCCTGTCGCGTGAGCTACCGGGCTACGGTGAACCGACGAACGTGTCGGAAGCCGTGGGAAGAAGGCGGCGCTCGCCTCGACGGCCGGAGATCGGCGGTTCCCGCGTGGGGGTCACGCGGCGTCGAGCCGAGCGACGACCGGCCCGCAGATCCGCATTCCGACGCTCCAACGGGGGGCGAACATCGGAACGAGTTTACGGACGGTCATGGTGGGACGCCCGGTGAGGGGGTTCACTCGGGCGTGTTCTCGCGTAGCGAGCAAGCCGTAGTAATAGTTGTCTGTGTGTGCGGATCAATGGCGTGATTCGTCGCGGCGAGAGTATACGCTCCGGTTATTGACGCCCGAGCGACCTCGTCGACGAGCGGAACGGTCGATCCACCAATACACTAACCAGGGAAGCGAACGTACAGTGAGCAGACGTGTCCAGCTTACTACCGGTCATCGCGGCGATACTCGTGTCGGGACTCGTCGTCCAGTTGGTCGCTCACAAGCTGAAGATACCGAGCGTCATCTTCTATCTCCTCATCGGCGTCGTGCTTGGACCGGAAGTGTTGGGGCTCGTAACGCTCGAGACGTTCGGCGAGGGGCTCGAAATCATCGTCGGGATCAGCGTCGCCATCATCGTTTTCGAAGGGGCGTTCGCCCTGCAGATCGAGCGGATACGGGGCGCGTCGACGGTGTCGCTCCGGCTGGTGACGATCAGCGCGCTCGTGATGTTCGTCGGGACGGCGGCCGCGGTCCGGTTCTTCGAGGGTGCCGACTGGGAGATTGCGCTGCTGATCGGAGCGCTGCTCGTGGCGACCGGACCGACCGTGATCACGCCGATACTCAACGTCGTCCGGGTCAGAGACCACGTCGCGACCGCGCTGGAGACCGAGGGGATCGTCAACGACGTGACGGCCGCGATCGTCGCGGTCGTGATATTCGAGACGCTGTTGCTCGACGACCTCGGGGTTCCGGCGACCCTCTTCTCGTTCGTCGAGCGACTTGGCGTCGGCGTGCTCGCGGGGGTGTTCGCGACCGTCATCATCTACTACCTGCTGAACAGCGAACTCGTCCCCGACCGCGACGTGCAGGCCTCTCAGTTCCTCGTGCTGGCGGCGGCGGTGGGCGCGTTCGCGGCCGCGGAGGCCGTCGCGGCCGAAGCGGGCATCGCGGCGGCGGCGACGAGCGGAATCCTGCTCGGGAACCTCGACATCAACAACAGAGAAGAGATCGAGCGGTTCGCGGAGAACACGACGCTCGTCGTCCTCTCGTTCGTGTTCATCTCGTTGGCCGCGCTGATCGACGTCGAAGCGATACTCCAGCTCGGACTCGGTGCGATCGCGCTCGTTCTCGTGATCATGCTCGTGCTTCGACCCCTCGGAGCGCTCATCGCCACGGTCGGCGTCGAGCGGTTCACGTGGCCCGAACGGCTGTTCATCGCGAGCGTGGGACCGCGGGGAATCATCCCCGCGAGCGTGGCCACGCTGTTCGCGATCGAGCTGGAACTCGCGGGCAGTGTCGAACAGGGCGAGCTACTGGTCGGGACCGTCTTCGCCGTGATCTTCGCGACGGTCGCGATCGAGGCCGGGCTCGCGAGACAGATCGGCGACTTCCTTGGAGTGTCACCAATGCGCACGATAATCATCGGCGGCGGCCGGGTCGGCCAGGCGCTCGCCACACGACTGGAGCGACGGGGTGAGTACGTCGTCATCATCGAGATCGACGACGAAATGGCCGAGAAAGCGCGCTCGAACGGGTTCACCGTATACGAGGGCGACGGCAGCGACACGGAGACGCTGCGCGGCGCGGGCATCGAGGACGCCAAACGGGTGATCACGGTGACCGGCGACGACGACATCAACCTGCTGGCGTGCCAGCTCGCGATCACGAAGTTCGGCGTGGAGTCGCTCTACTCCCGCGTGAACGAGACCGACAACGTCGACGCCTTCGACAGCATCGGCGTCAAGGGGATCGACTCGCCGACGGCGACGGCGGTGGCCATCGACGACGAGATCGAGCGACCGGCGATCACCCACTGGATGAACGAGCTGGGTGACAGTCACGACGTCCAGGAGGTGGAGGTCACCGCGGAGAACCTCGCCGGCAAGACGATTCGGGAACTCAACGCGCAGATCCCCGACGGGACGTTCGTCGCGATCGTCAGCCACGACGGCGAGAACCACGTACCGTCGGCGGATCGCGTGCTGGAGTACGGCGATCACGTCACCTTCGTCGGCGACGCGGGAGCCGTCAGGCAGGCGATGGACCGGTTCCATCCACACGACTGAGTCGTCGAGGTCGCCGTCGCAGGGACGCACACTCGCGACGCGCAGCGTGTGGTGTTCTGCGGTCAGTCGTCGTCGGTTCCGAGCGCCGAGCCGGACCGCTGACTGTCGTCCATCGCGATTTTCGACTCCTGCTGCCCGTCGCCGCCGTTCGGGGGAAGACCCGCGATCTGTCTCGTGAGAGGCGCTTCGAGGAACGTGACGAGTCTGTAGAGCAGTTTCGTGTTGTTCGCTCCGTCGAGGTGAGCCTCGTAACACTCGACGACCCGGTCCCAATCGAGGAAGGGGAGCGAGCGGATCAGGTCCTCGGACTCGTAGATCGCGTCCTCGACGTGGGACTGTTCGCGGATCAGGGCACCGTGATTCCCCCACGGGTGATGGCCCAGGTGCTCGGCCGGAACCGCCTCGAACGGAGAGAGTTGCCGAAGCGCGTTCATCGGGTACACCCCGAGGCGATGGGTCGTCCGCGAGCGGGTGAGCGGCAGCCCGGTTTTCGCGTGGGGGATGTCGGCGAGCTCCGGATCGAGCGCCGCGACCGCCGAGTTCACGACGTTCCGTCTGAGTTTGTATTCGGTCGGCATGTCGACCCACAGATCCAAGAGCCGGTTGTCGTACATCGGCATCTGGAGTTCGAGGTTCTCGCGGAGGCTCTGTCTGAACAGTGGATCGGTCGTCGCCGGCACGTGAAGACGTCCGAGCACGAAGTCTCGGAAGGAATCGAACTCGATCCCGTACGCCTCGACGCCCTCGTCGGTCCGAATCACGTTCCGTTCGAACACCGCGGAGAGGTCGACGTCGCTGTCGACGAACGAGGGCGACCAGGCACCGAGTTCGTCTTGATACTCGTCTTTCGACGTGATCGAGAGTTCCGTCGGAACCTCGAAGGTGCCGAGGGGGCCGAGGTCGGCAAACCGGCTCGGGACGAACGTTCCTTTAAATAGAGTGTCCGAAAAGTGGCCGGTCAAGAGGACGTCGACCTCCGACCGAATGTCGTCGATGAATCCCTCCGCCCACGCCTGATTGAACAGCTGTTGGAAATTCCACATCGCCGGCGATCGGTCGAGCACTCGCCCGAAGTACTCCGGGTCGCGCCGGAGGAGCCGAAAGTCGATCCCCTTCGTCAGCGCGATCCGTTCGGCGATACGGACCTCTTTGCTCATCCAGCCGCCCATGTGGTACGCAGTGACGTCGAGGTCGTCGTCGAGCGCCGCCATGATGAGGCGAGCGTCGCTCCCCCCGCTCAACAGGATCCCGTATCGCTTCGAGCGGTCTTGGGTCCGTTCGGCTATCGACGCCTGAAACCGCTCGACGAACTCGTCGACGAACGCCGAGTAGCGGTCGAATCCATCGTGTGCGAACGTCGGTCGCCAGTAGGTGTCGACCCGCTTCGTCCCGTCTTCGAGATCGTACGTCGTGACCGATCCCGGTGGAACCGTTTCGACCCCCTCAAGCGGCGTTTTCGTGCCGAACGGCCCACCTCGCCGGGATAAGTTCTGAACCACGTACTCCTCGTCGAACGCGAGCGAGAGTCCCGGATACTGCGCGAGCGATTGTATGTGCGAGGAGAAGACGACTGCTCCGTCGTCCGCTTCAGTGACGTGTATCGGCCACGTTCCCAGCCGGTCCGTGAACACCGACACGGTCGACTCGTCGCGGTCGTACACCACTCCGACGAAGTCGCCGTTCAGCCCATAGACGAACTCCGAACCCGACTCGTCGTACAGTCGAGCGCAGTAGGCGGCCGCCGGCTCGTCCGGGTCCCGTCGTTCGTACGTCCCATCGCGACGGTGTCCTGTGACGTTCCCCCACACCCACACGAGCGCGTCGCGTTCGTCGGCTCGGCTGGGATTTCGACGGGCTCGACTCGAGTGGGTGAAACCGCGGAGACGGAGCCGCGAATCTTCAAATCGGCAGCACCGCTCGTCGCCCGTCCACGCCAGTGTTTCGGCCATTCCGTCGAGCGAACGGTCGTCGCCGCCGATGACCCCACAGACACCAACCATGTGTGTCGACGACGACCGAGACGGGGATAAGTACCCGCGAGCTAACAGGTTCGTGCGGTCGAGCGCGTCCGAAGCCGGAGGAGACGCGTCCGGCCCTGCCGCTGCCGGAGCAGCGCCGCGAACAGTGCCACCGACGGCACGAGACTGATTCGTGTCGAGAGCGCCGTTAGCTGCTGTTTAAAGCCGCGTCCGGAAATCGAACCGAGCGTCGTTGACGCGTAGTCGACGCATAGTAAGGACGCCGTTCGACAAATCGTCTACCGGAGCCGTTCAGACGCTCCGCGAGCGAAGACAATGTCAGACGCAACCCAACCCGACGGGGTCTCGATCCGCACGGCGGTTACAGCCATCCGCGATGTCGTCTCGCACAGACCGCTCTTGTCGGTGGCCATCGTCGGACTCAGCATGCTCGTCGGCGTGTTAGAGGGGGTCGGAGTCGGATTTATCCTCCCGATCGTCAGCGTCGTTCAGGACGGAACGGGCGCAGACCCGTCCGGGCCGGTGCGGGCGTTCGTTGAACTCTATTCCGCGCTCGGGATTCCATTCACCCTCGAGTATATCGTCGTCGGCGTCGGATTCGTCCTCGCGGTGCGGTACACGCTCGGCGTGATCGTCGCGTGGGCGACCGCTGTGCTCGGGGCGGGGTATCGGCGACACCTCCGGGTGACGGGGTACGGACGGGCACTCGAAGCAAAGACCGCGTACTTTGACGAGTTCGGGTCCGAGGAGTTGCTGAACGCAATTCTCACGCAGACGGGATACGCGAGCGGTATCATTACGAAGGTCGTCCGGGGGCTCAAGATCTGTCTCGTCAGCACGACGTACGCGCTCATCGCGCTGTACCTCGTGCCGCGGCTCACGGTCGTGACCGGTGTCATCTTAGTGTGTACGATGGTGGGCAGCAAGTACGTCTTCGAGTCCGGCTACGGAGTCGGCGACCGCCTCGCGCAGGCGAACGAGCGCGTCCAAGCCTCCCTCCAAGCCGGCATGCAGGGGATCCGTGAGGTGAAGCTGTTCTCGCTCGAAGACGAACTGCGCGCGGACTTCCAAGACGCCGTCGACCAGCAGACTCGTGCGTCGATAAAACAGCAGCGAGACAAGACGGCGCTCGCCAATCTGAACAACTTCTTCGCCGCCGCGACCGTGTTCGGGTTGGTGTATTTCGGCGTCACCAGTTCGTCGCTCTCGTTGCCGAGTCTCGGGGTGTTTCTGTTCGCGATGTTCCGGCTCGCCCCTCGGATGAGCTCGCTGAACGAACTCGCGTACGACATCACCAACGATCTCCCCCATCTGATTCGGACGCAGGCGTTCGTCGACCGACTCGAACGCGACGCGGAACGGTGGGGCGACGAGTCCGTCCGGACGCCCGTCGAGACGGTCGAGTTCGACTCCGTGTCGTTCGGGTACGCCACCGGTGAGGGTCGCGTCGTTGACGACGTGTCATTCTCGTTCCAACGGGGAGAGTTCATCGCGTTCGTCGGTCCCTCTGGGGCCGGGAAATCGACGTTGACCTCGTTGCTCTCGGGACTCTACCGGCCGGACGCCGGCCACATCCTCGGGAATGGGACGCCGATCCACCACTATTCTGCCGACGAGTGGCGCTCGCAGATCGCCGTCGTGAAGCAGGACCCGCACCTGTTCAACGAGACCCTTCGATACAACCTCACGGTCGGGAACCGCGACGCGTCTGACGAGGCGATCGAGAAGGTGTGTTCGATCGCGCAAGTCAGCGAGTTTCTCGACGATCTGCCGGCGGGATACGATACCGTACTTGGTGACGACGGCGTGCGGCTCTCGGGCGGGCAACGCCAGCGCGTGGCCATCGCCCGTGCGCTGTTGAAAGACGCCGACGTGCTCGTCCTCGACGAGGCGACGAGCGAACTAGACAGCACGCTCGAGGCACGCGTCCACGCCGGTATCGAGACGCTCAACCGCGATTACGCGGTCGTCGCCATCGCACACCGGCTCTCGACGGTGACCAGCGCAGATACGATTCACGTGGTAGAGGACGGTAACATCGTCGAATCTGGCACGCACCACGAACTGCTCGACCACGACGAGACGTACTCGGAACTGTACGACTCTCAGATGGGCGAGTCAGCGAGCGCCTCTCTCGGCGTCGGCAAGTAGCGTCGTCCTTCAGCGTCGGCAAGTAGCGTCGTCCTTCAGCGTCGGCAAGTAGCGTCGTCCTTCAGCGTCGACACGTGGTCCCGCTCAACGCCCGTTCTCGGCCACCGGTGGTCTTCGAGTCGTTTGACCCGCGCACCGTCTCTGTCCCGACCCAATCCACGGAGACGCCGGCCGTGGTCGTGATCGGCTCGATCAGACGCCGGGAGATCCGTCCTCACGCTGCAGCACACGCGGTATCCGAGTCGGTGGTCGCTACCGACGTAACGGCCGTTAGCTCCCGACTTAACGATCGTTAGCTTCCGACTGCGGATTCGCAGCGATTGGACGGCGACCGCTGAATCGGACGCGGATCTTGTTAAACGGTCTATTGTAATGACACAAACGGACCATCACCCGGATGGAGGTGAGAAACAATGAGTGAGGAAGAAGAATACACCAACGACAACGACGACGGCGGCAAAGGAATGTAGGCGGTGTTCCCGAGTAGTCGCACAGCTTCGAAACCGATCGGCACACGCCCGATCGATATTTTTGATCCACACCGGTCCACAGAACGAGTATTTATCACTGCGAGAGATTCGTCACAGAGTGAACGGGATCGTTATACCGGAAGCGTTCGGGACGGTGAGTGCTGGGGTTCGTTCATCTGCATCCAGCGCGTGTGTGTCGGGCACGCCAGGATCGAATGCATCGGCTGGCGAACAAAGTGAGACTGCCGCAAAGTGAACGTCCTGACGGAGATTTGAACTCGGAAAGACGGTCGGCCTCGCTTCGCTCGGCCGCTGCGACTTTTCTGCTCAAATCTCTGTGGAGTTTTCGGACACACGCGCGGCTCGCGTTGCTCGCCGTTTGGTGTGTCCGAAAACGTCCTGACGGAGATTTGAACTCCGGTCCCTGGCTCCGCAAGCCAAGAGGATAGTCCACTACCCTACCAGGACTCAATCAGACGTACCCCGGTGAAACTTAAGACGGTTACGGTCCGCGGTCCGCGTGCCGAACGGTCGCATGCGATGCGAGACAACGCGCCTCGATGAGATCGGCCGACTGCGAAGAGATTCTCCGTGAGAGCGCCGCAGACGCCTCGCGCTGAGATTGCACACCTTTTGTATCGAGGAGACCGAGGGATCGGTATGACGGAACTCCGATCCGCGACGGCGACGCCGCGGGCTCGATGGACGCCGGCGCGCCGACGCGAATCAGCAGTGGGTGCGATCGCGGCCGGGAGACCCCGGCAAGGACAACGCTTATCCGCGGACTCGACAACCGAGGAGGTACGCGTATGGGAGTGATAGAGGACGTCTACGGAGATCTCGACACCGACGTCGAGTTCGAGGAGTTCGAGGCGGCCGTCGAGGACAAAGTCGAGCAGATGGGCGGGCTCGCCGACGAGGAGACGGCCGCGATGCTGATCGCCCACGAGCTTCGCGACGAGCAGGCCGACACGATTGCCGACATCGAGCCCGGGATGAGCGAGGTGAAATTCCTCGGGAAGGTGACCTCCATCGGCGACGTCAAAACGTTCGAGCGCGACGGCGAGGACGCCGAGGAGGGTCGCGTCTGTAACGTCGACGTCGCGGACGCCTCCGGCTCTGTGCGGGTCGCCCTCTGGGACGACATGGCCGCGGCGGCCGAGGAGGAGTTGGAGGTCGGACAGGTGCTCCGCGTCATGGGCCGTCCGAAGGAGGGGTACAGCGGCCTCGAAGTGAGCGCCGACAAGGTCGAACCGGACGAAGACGCCGAGGTCGACGTGCAGGTGCTCGACACCTACCGGGTTGAGGACCTCTCGCTCGGCGCTTCGGACGTGGACCTCGTCGGACAAGTGCTCGACACCGACTCGGTCCGGACGTTCGACCGCGACGACGGGAGCGAAGGGCGTGTGGCCAACCTCACCGTCGGCGACGAGACGGGTCGCGTGCGCGTCACGCTGTGGGACGACAAGGCCGACCTGGCCGACGAGTTCGAGGCCGGCGAAGTCGTCGAGGTGGGCGACGGCTACGTCCGCGAACGTGACGGCGACCTCGAACTCCACGTCGGCGACCGCGGCACCGTCGAACGCGTCGACGAGGCGGTCGAGTACGTGCCCGAGACGACGGACATCGCCGACCTAGAGATCGACGAGACCGTCGACATCGGTGGGGGCGTCATCGAGACGGACCCGAAGCGCACGTTCGACCGCGACGACGGATCGGAGGGGCAGGTCCGAAACGTCCGGATCAAAGACGACACCGGCGAGATCCGGGTCGCGCTGTGGGGAGACAAGGCCGACCGCGAGATCGATCTGGCCGACCGCGTCGTGTTTACCGACGTCGAGATTCAGGACGGTTGGCAGGACGA
>Ga0136589_1001290_pt1 | contig 11486 bp, 9 predicted proteins | sample AntRauMFilla3764_FD_104640 | JGI IMG/M metagenome (GOLD analysis project Ga0136589, IMG submission 104640) | Saline lake microbial communities from Rauer Islands, Antarctica - Metagenome Filla 3 #764 | ecosystem: Environmental > Aquatic > Non-marine Saline and Alkaline > Saline | place...
TCTCAAAACCGTGCCCCAGTACACCGGCACACCTGTGGCGGGTTCCACCGTCGCGCAGAACTCGGTGAACTATGGCTTCATTCCCGGCGCACCGCTTGGTGCTGGCATATTTGACTTCAAGATGACCGCGTTCTCCTTTGGCGGGGTTGAGCTTGCCTCGACGAAGATGACCGTGAATGTGGCCCCCATTCCCGTACCCGCCGCGTTGCCGCTGCTGCTGGCCGGGCTTGGGGGCTTGGGTCTTGCTGCGCGGCGCAAGCGCAAGGCGGCCTGAGCCGCATCATCCTGTTCAGAAAGCCGTGGAGGGGCCGCAGCGCGATGCTGCGGCCCTTTTTCGTGGGGTCCGCAGGACCGGCCCGGTGCCGATGCACCGGATTTTAACAAAATCCTGTCTTGATCGTGTTTGTCTTCGGCCATGAAGATCCCGTATCCCGGTAGGGACCGGGATGCGGTCCGCGCCTCCAGTCGAGGCCCCGTAGCGTCAGGAGAGGTGTCAGATGATCGTCGGAATGATCCTTGCCGGGGGCATGATCGGGGCCGTGGCCGCCGGGACCGCGCTGGTGCTGGGACAGACGGTCTGGCTGGCGCTGCTGATCTATTCCGGCACCGGCACCTTCGCTGTCCTGGCCGGTGCCTCTCTCGTGGCGCTGCGGGCGGATCCTGTCCCGCGGCCCGACATTCGATCATCGACGCGCCCGCAGCGGGGCTGACATGCCATCCCCCGGCGGCGGCGGTTGCAGGCAGGGTCGGTGACGTGACGTGGCGGGCCGGCACAGTCCTTGCCGGGTCTTGCCGGGCGCGGTTGAAAGACAAACGCGCCATTCGAAGGATCGCCGATCCCCATCCCGTTACATGCTTGAGTTTTGTGCCAAGCAGGCGCATCCATTGGCAATGACACTCCGGCCCCCGCCGTCCTTTCGCACGCGTCTTTCGGCATGGGCCGCCCGCCATGCCGTGCTGCTTGGCATTCTGGGGGTCTGCACCCTTGTCGAGGCGGTGTTGCAGGGGGCCGATTTCGGCCTCTGGGGATCGTCGCGCTGGCGCGGGCTCGCCTATCAGAATGGCGGGTTCTGGCGCGGGCTGCTGGACAACTGGCGGCCCAACTACGCCGGCCAGCCCGCCGCGATGTTCGCCAGCTACGGCTTTCTGCATGGCGGGTTCTTTCACCTGGCGGTCAACATGATCACGCTGGCCTCGCTGGGGCCGCCGGTGATCGAGCGGGTCGGGCAGGGACGGTTCGCCGTGATCTATGCGGCCACGCTTCTGGGCGGGGCCTTGGGTTTTGCGCTGCTGTCGTCGGCGGTGCAGCCGATGGTCGGGGCCTCGGGGGCGCTGTTCGGCCTTGCCGGGGTGCTCACCGGCTGGGAATACACCGCCCGGCGGCTGGCGCGCGAGGATATCGGGCCGGTGCTGCGGGTGGTCGGGCTGCTGATCGGGCTCAATCTGGTGATGTACTGGGCGATGGACGGACGCCTCGCCTGGGAGACGCATCTGGGCGGCTTCCTGGCGGGCTGGGCCGCGGGCCTGTGGCTGCGCGACCGCTCTGCGGCCGGATGACGGCCCGTTTCCCGCAGCGTGCGACACGCGATCGGATCGGGCAGGTGTCCGGCCTGAGCGGGCGCTTGCGGATCAACCGCCGGCCCGCCGGTCACGGGCGTACCGAGAAGCTCCGCTGCAGCGTCAGGAAGATCCGGTTGGAGGTCGCCTCGCCGATATTGTCCTCGTCGCGGATGCGGTATTCGTAGCCCGTCGAGAGCTGCCAGTCGCGGGTGAGGGCCCGGCTGTAGGTGGCGCGCAGATCGCTGCGGGTGGTGTCGTTGAGCTGCGGGCCGCCGGAGCGGGCCAGCTCGGCGAAATTGGCCGAGATCCCGACGCTCGACAACGAGTTGATCTGGTAATCGTAGCCCACCGAGGCCTGCGTGCTGCGCAGCTCGTTCGAGCGGTCGCTGGTGCGCACCTGCTGCGATAGCGAGGCGGTCAGCGTGCTGCGCGGCATCTCATGGGTGAAATTCAGGCTGCCCGTCGGGACGATGTTATTGGCCACATCGCGGGTCGCCCCGACGCTGAACGCGAGCGATCCGCGCGGCAGCGGCAGCGCGCGGTTGACCTGCCAGGTCGTGGTCTGGCCGTTCTCGCTCTGGTCCACCCGGAATGTCGTGCCGATCGTGCCGCGCGTCAGCTCGCGGCTCAGCGACAGAGAGCCGATCACCCCGTTTTCGGTGTCGGACTGCCGGGTGCCGCCGATGGTCTCCTCGGTCTCGATCCGCTGAAGCCCCAGCGAGACGTCGAGCGTGTCGACCTGCGACAGCGCTTGCGTGAGCCCGAGATTGACGCTGCTGGTCTGCCGGTCGGTCCGCTGGGTGTCATCGGCGCTGTAATCGCGATAATTCAGCACCAGGCGCGCCTCGGTGACCGGGCTGAGCGTGGCGCGGGTGGTCCCCGACAGGGTGAAGGTCTCGCTGTCGAAGAGATTGGGATCCGTGGTGTCGGTGAAGCTGCGGTCGTCGTAGCTGCCCGACAGCACGACCCCCAGCGGATCGTTCAGCCCGGTCTCGAAGCGGAACCGCACGCCGATATTCTCGCGGTCGCCGCGGTCTTGGGTGAGGTCGGTCTCGTCCAGCGGGTCCTCCTCGAAGACCGGATCCTCGTCCTCGGGCAGATCCTCGTCCAGAAGGAAGCGGTTGCGGCGGTCGAACGGATCGCGCGCATCCACCGAGGAAAAGCTGTAATTGGCCCCGAAGCTGAGCGCGCTGTTCGCGCCCCGCCGCTGATAGCCGAGCCGCGCGCTGCGGTCGTCGACCGTGTTGGCCCCGCGCGGCGGGTCCACCGCGCGCAGCACCCCCGACAGATCGAGGCTCAGCGTGTCGAGGGGCCGCTGGTTGCGATAGCCCAGTGACAGCCGGGTGTCGAAAAGCTCGGCGTTTTCCGCGTCATCGGGGCGCAGATCGTAATTGTCGGTGGCGCTGAGGGTGGAGGAGATCCCGAAGGTCAGGACCGGCCCGCCCGCCTCGGGGCCCGCGCCTTGCTGCGCCAGCATGGGCATTGCCCCCAGACCGAGCACGGTCAGGGCCCCGACGGCCCCGGAGCCGGCCAGGAGATATGCGCGTCTCACGGGGGGCCGCCTTATTTGGTGAATTCGAAGAGGCGCCGCTCGGGCACGACGATCACGTCACCCGGGGCCAGCACCGTCGTGCCGCTGATGCTGTCCGCGCCGCCCATGCTTTTATAGTTGAAGCGGTAGACCCGTTCCTGCCCGCTGCTCGGATCGATGCGGCGCAGCTGGATGCGTTTCTCGGCGGCAAAGCGCGACAGCCCGCCCGAGGCGGCGAGAAATTGCAGCAGCGTCATGCCGGGCTCGACCTCGCGCAGGCCGGGCTGGGCCGCCTCGCCGATGATATAGATATCCATCAGCTCGTCCTCGCTGTCGGGGCCGAGAGAGGCCACCGAGACCAGCACCGTCGGCTCGATGGCGAAATCGCCGGCCAGCCTCGACGAGATGGTGCGTGCCACGCTGTCGACGGTGCGCCCGCCCGCCCGCACCGAGCCGGCCAGCGGAAAGCTGATCGAGCCGTCCGGCAGAACCAGGACATTGCGCCCCAGTTCGGGATCCTCCAGCACCTCGACCTGCAACGTGTCGCCGGGCTGGATGCTGTAGCTGCTTTGCGCGGTGGCGGTGCCGGCCAGCCCCGCCATGACAAAAAGCGCCGCCAGAAATCTGATCATCTTGGTCCTCTGCCCCCGTATGGATGTTCACCCGATTTTGATCGGGATGCTATGACATCCGGTCGGGCGGCGAAACATGCGAATGCAACAATTCACCCCGCTGCGGCGGATTTGCAGCAGTGGGGCGGGTGGGGCACGGGTGGCGTCAGTTTCCGGTACCGTCCTCTTCGGAGGTCTCCCCGTCGGCGGTCCCGGCGGTCTCCTCGAGCCGGGCGATCGCGTCCTCGACCACGGGCATGAAAACGGGGGGCCGGTCGTCGCCGGTGATCTCGACCACACGGCGGTACCGCTCCAGCGCGTCCGCGTCGCGGCCCAGATCGTCATAGAGGCGCGCCAGGTGATACTGCACCCTGGGATCCGATGGCAGCCCCTGGGCGGCGGATTCCAGCGCCGTGACCGCCGTGTCGATCTCGCCGCGGCGGAAGGCGATCCAGCCATAGGTGTCCTGGAAGGCCGGCACGTCGCGGCCCCGCAGACGGCGCGCGATCTGATGCCCGCGCTCGAGGCTCTCGGCATCCTCGCGCCCGGTCGTCAGCAGGCTGGCCAGGTTGTTGGCGATGATCAGGTGGTCGGTATTGGCGGCATAAAGCCGCTCGTAGATCCCGATCGCCTCCTCGATATCGCCGTCGCGTTCCAGCAGGCCGGCAAGGATCCAGTTGAGCCGCAGATCGTCGGGCAACGCCGCGATCCCGTCGCGCAGCACCTGACGCGCCGCGGCCTCGTCGCCCTGCGCCGCCTTGATGTTGTAGAGCGCCAGCCAGAAACGCGAATCCTGCGGCGCCTCTTCGGTCAGATCGCGAAACGCCGTCTCGGCGGCCTCGATCTGTCCCGTCACCGCCTCGACCGAGGCCATCAGGAAGCGCGCGTTCGGCTCGTCGGGATTGGCCTCCAGCGTTTCACGCGCATATTGCCGCGCACCTTCCGCGTCGCCCTCTGCCAGACGGCTGCGCACGATCGTCGCCGCGGCCCCGAGGCCGCGCGCGCCGTCACCGGCCAGCGTGTCGAGAAAGCTCAGAAGCTCGTCCTCGCGGTCCTGCGCGGCAAGCTGGCGCGCGTTGAGCTCGTTGGCGATGCGCGTCGCGCGGTCGCCGTCCTGATCGCGCAGCGTGTCGATCACCTGGCCCAGGCGGCCCCAGTCCTGCTGGGTCACGTAGACCTCGCCAAGGGCCCCGAGCAGCCCGACATGGCTTGAGGACAGGCGCAGCGCGTTGATCAGAATCGCTTCGGCGTTGCGCAGGTCGTCCTGGGATATCAGGTGGCGGGCATAGCGCAGGGTTTCCTCGGGCGCATTGCCGGAGGCCTCGACGGCCCGGCTCAGCATGTCGGCCATCAGGTCGCGATTGCCGGCGCGTTCATGCGCCCGCGCCATCAGGGTCATCGCCTCGGCATCCTCGGGGGTTTCGCCGAGCGCCGAGCGCAGGGTGACGATCGCCTCGTCGATGCGATCGTCGTCGATCAGCCAGCCGGCGCGCATCTTGATCGCCTCGGGCTGCTGCGCGTCCTCTTCGAGCACCTGTTCGACCAGCGCGCGCGCGCCCACATTGTTGCCCGTCGTCTCCAGCATCCGGGCCAGCATCGCCATGATGCTGCGCCGCTCGTCGGAGGGGTCGATCCCGTCGATCAGCTCTTCCATCTCGGTGATGGCCGCATCGCGGTCGCCCAGATCGAAGCGCAGCCCGGCGCGCAGGGCCGTCAGGCGCGCGGCCTCGGGGGGATCTTCGTCGAGCAGGCGCCCGAGCTCGGCCAGCGCGGTGTCGAGATCGCGCACATCCGTCAGGAAGCGGATATAGGTGGTGATGGCGCCGGTATCGGCGCCTTCGGCATCGGCGGGCTGCGCGGCGGCGGCATCGGCGCGCCCCTTGAGAAACGCCTGCGCGGCCTCGGCATCGCCCTGCGACAGATACCAGCGCACCAGGATATTGGGCACGTTCGGATCGTCGGGGAAGCGCTCGATCATCTCCTCGAGCTGTGCGCGGATCTCGCGCGTCTCGCCCAGCTGGTTGAGCACGCCGAGACGGATCGTGTAAAGCTGCCGGTCATCCGCGTCGCGCGCCAGCGCCGCGTCGATCGCCGTGAGCGCCGCGGTCCAGTCCTGATCGCGGATGAGATCGTCGATCACCACCTGGCGGGCCAGCATCAGATCGGGGTTGTCCTCGACCAGCGCCCGCGCCTTCGTCACCGCGTCGCGCCGGGCGTCCGGATCCTCTGCGCCCGACAGCGCATCGCGATAGGCGACCGTCGCATTGACGGCCTGCACCACCGGGTCCTCGGGGGCGAGCTCGGCCGCGGCCGAGCCGTGGCGGCGCGCCGCGTCCCAGTCATTGAACTGCACCGCCAGCTCGGCCAGGGCGCGCTGGCCGTCCACGCTGTCGGGATGTTGCTCGACCAGCCGGCGATACTGGCCATACGCCTCGCGCAGGTTGCCGCGCTCGTACACGGCCTCGGCATAGGTCCGCCGCGCCTCGCGATGCTGCCCGTCGAGCCGGAAGACATTGCGGAATTCGACCAGGGCGCGGTCCACGTCGCCCGCCTGCAGCAGTTCCAGCCCGGATTGATAATGGGCCTCGGCCCGGTCCTCGGCGGTGTCGCAAAAGGACAGAAGTCCTGCGGTGGCAAGCGCCAGAAAAGTCGGTTTTATCACGTCATTCGCCCTGCATGTTGAGACGCGCCCCAAGGGTGCGCGCCGGTCGTGGGATGGGGTGTGCGTTGTCTACCACGATATGGTGTCGACCGGGATGAAAAACATCCCTTATCCTTTACGCCATCCTTGACCACGCCGGAGGTCCCGGCAGGCAGGCCGTGTCAATACCCGGTGCCGCGCACCACAACCATCACCGTGCGGAAGAGGATGGTGACATCGCCGGACAGAGACAGGGTGGCCAGATAGCGGTTGTCGAATCCGGCACGCGCGGCAAAGCTCGAATCGTTGCGGTCCGAGATCTGCCAGAGGCCGGTGATGCCGGGGCGCAGGTCGAAATAGGCGGTGCCCGGATAGAGCCTTTCCTGATCGACCATCATCGGGCGCGGCCCGCACAGCGACATGTCGCCCTTGAGCACGTTCCACAGCTGCGGCAATTCGTCGAGCGAGCATTTGCGCAGCACCCGGCCGATCCGCGTGATGCGCGGGTCGGATTTGAGCTTTTGCGTCTCGTCCCATTCGCGGCGCGTCTCGGGGCAGGCGTCGAGATGGCGCCTGAGCAGGGCATCGGCCCCCGGCACCATGGTGCGGATCTTGACGATGCGAAAGATGCGCCCGCCGCACCCGATGCGTTTCTGGCGATAGATCGGGCTGTGCCCGTCAAGCGCGACCAGCGCCATCATCACCAGAACGACCGGCAGGGTGATCGGCAGGGTCACGAGGATCAGCACGATGTCGAGGGCGCGCTTCACGCCGTAGCGATAAAGCGCGGGACGAAGCGGCGCCTGTTTGCGACGGGCAGCATCGTGGTCTGTCGGGGCCTGAGAGTAGCCGACCTGTGAATACCCGGCCTGTGAATAATCTTGAAATGCCATGTTCTGTAGTCCCCAGCTTTCCTGTCAAAAGCGCGTATGCACAATCGGTGGCCGTGCGAAATGCAGATCAGGACAGCTCGCGTTCCGGATAGCACGTAGCACGCGCCCCCCCCCCTGATGCAAGAAACAATTAGAGGTTGCCTAAAAACAAGGATTAATTTGATATGAAACACGAAATAAATGTGACGTCGGGCGAAATGCCTTATTTTTGGGTGTTTGCCCGATATGAGATGCGCGCCTGATCGGACCCCCAAAAAACCGATTGCCGGCAACCCGGCAACAAAGACGGGCAAAGGGCCTGATCTTTTCCGGGCGGCTCCGTGCGGCTCCGTGCGGCCCGGGACGATCCAGGGCGATTCGCCGTGACACCGGGCGTGACGGGGGCCGGCGCGGCGCCCGCGACCGGGTCGGATCACGGGCCTGATCCGGGGGCCTGATCATTGGGCCGGATTATCCATGGAAGGGATTCTGCTGTTGCATAATCAACCTGTAACGGGCACATGCCATTAAGTAAAAGAGGGCCATCGGGTACCGGAGAGGGCGTGCACCCTGTCGTGAAACATGCAGGCCCATCCTGTTCTCCCGTGTGTCAGGGTACAGACCCGTTGCCGCCTTCGTTTGAAAGACGCCTTTGAAAGACGCCCATGAGACCGGAGACACTTTACGCAGATCACTTCGGCCTCTCCGAGCGTCCGTTCACGCTGCTGCCCGATCCGGCGTTTCTCTATTGGTCGAAGGCGCATCGCAACGCCTACACGATCCTCGATTACGGCATCTTCTCGCGCGCGCCGATCACCGTGATCACCGGCGAGATCGGCTCGGGCAAGACGACGCTGGTGCAGCACCTGCTGGGCAACACCGATGACACGATCACCGTCGGCCTGATCTCCAACGCGCAGGGCGGGCGCGGCGAGCTGCTGCAATGGGTGCTCAACGCGCTGTCGGTCGAGGTGTCCAACGAGGCCAGCTACGTGCAGAAGTTCCAGACCCTGCAGGATTTCCTGATCGCCGAATATGCCGCCGAGCGGCGCGTCGTGCTGATTTTCGACGAGGCGCAGAATCTCTCGATCGAGGGTCTGGAAGAGTTGCGCATGCTCACCAATATCAATGCCAACAAGGACGAGTTGATCCAGCTGATCCTGGTCGGACAGCCCGAACTGCGCGACGTGATCCGCAGCCCGCAGATGAAGCAGCTGGCGCAACGGGTGACGGCGAGCTTTCACATCCCGGCGATGGATGCCGGGACCGTGACCAACTATATCCGTCACCGGTTATGCGCCGTGGGCGGGACGGGGGGCGAGTTCAGCGATGCCGCCTGCGCGATGATCCATGTGCAGACCGAAGGGGTGCCGCGGCTGGTCAACCAGCTTTGCGACATCGCCATGGTCTATGCCTGGAGCAACGATCAGACTTGCGTGACCGAAGAGACCCTGCAAAGCGTTCTGGATGACGGGCTGTTCTTCGCCGCCGCCAGACCCGCAGAAGAAAGCGACGCGACATGAACGAAGTGAAATACTACTTTTCCCTCTTCCTGAGGCGTCTGCATTACTTCCTGCTGATCTCGGTGGTGGTCTCGGCGGTCGCGGTGATCGTCGCCATCTCCCTGCCGCCGGCCTACGAATCCCAGACCCGGATCCTGGTGGAAGGCCCGCAGATCCCGCAGGAACTGGCCTCCTCGACGGTGACCATAAGCGGGGGCGAGCAGCTCCAGATCATCCAGCAGCGGCTGATGACCCGCGCCAACCTGCTCGACGTGGCGCGCAGCCAGAATGTCTTCGAGAATATCGGTACCATGAGCGCCGACGAGATCGTGGACGCGATGCGGGCGCGCACCGGCATTCGAATAGGCGGGGGACGCGATTCGCCCCCCACCATGAACCTCAGTTTCGAGGCGCCCCGCGCGGCCGCCACGGCCGCGGTGCTCAACGAATACCTGACCCTGATCGAACAACAGAATAGCGAGTTGCGCAGCTCGCGCGCCGGCACCACGCTGGAATTCTTCCAGCAGGAGGTGGAGCGGCTCGGCAATGATCTCGATGCCCAGAGCGCCCGCATCCTCCAGTTCAAGTCCGAAAATGCCGAAGCGCTGCCCGATAACCTGCAGAACCGCCTCAGCCAGCAGGCCAGGATGGAGGAAGACATCCGGCGGATCGAGCGCGACATCACCGGGCTGCGCAACCAGTCCGAGCGGCTGGTACAGATTTTCGAGGCCACCGGGCAGTTGGGGGACGGGGACGGAGAGGGCCTGACCTCCGACCAGCAGCGTCTGCGGGACATGCGCCGCAACCTTGACGAGGCGCTGTCGCTCTATTCGGAAAGCAACCCTCGGGTGAGGATGCTGCAGGCCCGGATCACGCGGATGGAGGCGCGCATGGAGACGCGCGCGGCCGAAGAGCGCGACGCCCCCGAAGACGAGGCCGCCTCCGAGGTACAGACGCGCGGATCGGCCACGCTCGATCTGCAACTTAACGAGATCGAGACCCGCATCTCGATGCTGCAGGAGCAGCGCGACGAGACCGAAGAGCGGCTGGAGCGGTTGAACGAAACCCTCGGGGAGACCCCGGCCAACAGCGTCGCCCTGGGCGAGTTGCAGCGCAGCTACAACAATATCGAAAACCAGTACAACACGGCCGTCGACCGTCTGGCCCGGGCCAGCACCGGCGAGCGGATCGAATCGGCCTCGCGCGGCGGGCGCCTCTCGGTGATCGAGCCGCCGTCGGTTCCCAACCGGCCGACCAAGCCGAACCGGCTGAAGATCGCCGGTGGCGGCACCGCCCTCGGGATCGCGGGGGGGCTGGCGCTGGTCGTGTTGCTCGAACTGCTCAATCGCACGGCCCGGCGGCCCGAGGACATCATCAACCGGGTCGGGGTGCGCCCGCTGGTCACCATCCCCTACATGCACAGCCGCGGCGAGGTGGTCGGCAAACGCCTGATCAAGGGCACCGTCTACGTGACGATCCTTGTGGGGGTGCCCGCCGCAATCTATGCGGTCCATATGTACTACCTGCCGCTTGACCTGCTGGCCGACAAGATCATGGACCGGATCGGGGTGCGCCTGTGACCGGTCGGTGCCTCTTGTCCCGGTGCAATTTCCGGTGCGATTCCGGGTGCAATTTCACACAGAACCGCCTTTTCGGGAGCGCGTGACATGGAACGTATTCAGGAAGCTCTGGCCAAGGCGCGCGCCGAACGGCAGCGGGGCAGCCCCGCGCGCACCGATCATGTGGCCGCAGCCCCGCGCGACTCGCAGGTCGAGGAAAGCTGGCAGGCACTGGCCCCGATCCGGCGCGATGTCGAGACGCTCAAGCGCAACCGGGTGGTCGCGGTCGAAAGCGGGCACGCGGCGGCCCCTTACGACCTTCTGCGCACCAAGATCATGCATCAGGCCCAGAGCAATGGCTGGCGCCGGATCGCGATCGTCTCGCCCGATCCGGCGGCCGGCAAGACCACCACGCTGGCCAATCTGGCCTGCAGTTTCGAGCGCCAGCACGACATGCGGGTGATGTGCATCGATCTGGATCTGCGCCGCCCGAACCTGCACGAGGTGCTGGCACAGACGGTCGAGCATTCCATGGCCGATGTGCTGGAGGGCCGGGTGCGCTTTGCCGATCACGGGATGCGCCTCGGCGAGCGCGTGGCCTTCGGCCTCAACCGCAGCGCCGCCTCGCGCCCGTCGGAGTTGTTGCTGAGCCGTGCCGCGCGCGCCGGGCTGGACGCGATCGAGCAGGATTACGCGCCCGACCTGGTGTTCTTCGACATCTCGCCGCTCAATGTCAGCGACGACAACATCGCCTTCCTGCAGAATGTCGATTGCGCGATCATCATCGCCGCCGCCGAATCCACCTCGACAAGCCTCATCGACCAGGCCGAACGGCAGGTGGCCGAACTGACCAACGTGATGGGGATCGTCCTGAACAAGTGCCGCTATACCAGCGAAGCCGACGGGTATAACTACTATTACTACTGACTGCTCCCGACCGCCGGATCGCGGTGCCATGATGGCCGGTATCGCGCGCATCGTCGCGCTTTGACATCAGGCGATGCGCCGGGCGCCCTCTGCCCCCTTGATTTCACATGTTCGAGACGCGCAAGACCGGTCCCCACGTTTGAGCAGCATGCTCTGGTGGCCTGGATGTCTTTCGACCCCTGTTCCATCTCGCTCCGGTGCGAGGTTGACCCGAGCCGGCCATGATGATCTTAGTCCTTTCATGTCCTGTCTGCCATGAAGCGGTCTTCTGATGTCACAGCCA
>Ga0136589_1001296_pt1 | contig 11464 bp, 19 predicted proteins | sample AntRauMFilla3764_FD_104640 | JGI IMG/M metagenome (GOLD analysis project Ga0136589, IMG submission 104640) | Saline lake microbial communities from Rauer Islands, Antarctica - Metagenome Filla 3 #764 | ecosystem: Environmental > Aquatic > Non-marine Saline and Alkaline > Saline | place...
CCTGACTGTCACCGTCGACGCCTTCGAGGTCGTCGACGTTGTGCACGTGGACCTCCTCGAAGCCGCTCGGGTGCAGGTCACGCGAAGCCTTCGGCGAGCGGAAGCCCGCCTCGACTGTCGCGCCCTTGCCCTTGATGGCGCGGCGCTGCTTCGAGAGCGTCCCGCGCGGGCGTCGCCATGACGTGGCGACACGCTTTTTCTTGTGGTGGTCCTGGCGGTTGAACTGCGGCTTGCCCTCGCGGTGCTTCTGGGCGAGTGCGGCCGCCGTTTCGTCGTCGAGGTCGGGCGTCTTGTCCGCGTGCCCGCGAGGCTGGAGCTCCGTCTCGACTTCCTCGGTCGCCTCGGATTCCTCCTCCTCGGTCTCGTCCTCAATCTCGGCCTCGGTCTCCGCTTCGACTTCAAGGCCACCGACGTCCGCCTTGATTCGGGCCGCCAGCGCGTTGCCGACGCCGTCGACCTCCGCGAGTTCGGACTGGGAAGCTGCCTTGAGGTCCTCGACGGTCTCGTAGCCAGCTTCGCGCAGCGTCTCGGCCTTCGACGGGCCGACGCCGCTGATGTCCTCGAGTTCCTGAGGTTCGTCGTCTGCCATCAGGCACCACCCGTGGGTTTCTGCGTGATGTAGACGCCGTCCTGGAACACGCGGTTGTCTTTCCCGCTGACGCGGGTGAGCTGTTCAATGTCCGCGGCGGTCTGGCCAACGGCCTCCTTATCGGAGCCCGAAAGCGTGACTTCCTCGCCGTCGACCTCGACCTGCGTGTCCCCACGGATGGGGGTGCGTCGAGGCGCGCGCTCGCCGAGGAAGTTCTCGATGACGACCTCCTCACCCTGCACTTCCACCTGCATCGGGAAGTGAGCGTAGAAGATCTCCATCTCGTAGGTCCAGCCTTCGGTGACGCCGTAGAACATGTTGTTCACGTGGCTCTCGAAGGTACCGACAGTCGCGTAGGTCTTCGCGTCGGCGTCGTCCGGCGACTCGATGACCACGCTGCCGTCCTCGACACTCACGGTCACGTCGGGGTACCAGAGTCGGCGCCTTACCGAGCCGTTGGGCCCCTCGACGGTGAGGTCGAGATGGTCGATTTCCGCGGAGGCGTCGTCCGGGATAGTGAGTTCAATGCTGCTCATTAGTACACGTACGCAATGACCTGTCCACCGACGCCCTGTTCGCGGGCCTCGTAGTGGCTCATGACGCCGTGACTGGTCGTGACGATCAGCGAACCGTAGTCACGCGCGGGGAGGAATCGCTTCTCCCAGCGCTCGTACTCGTCTGCACCGACCGAGTATCGCGGCTTGATCGCCCCGCAGTCGTTGATGGCGCCTGTCAGTTCGACCTCGAAACGGCCGGCACGGCCGTCCTCGACGAACTCGAAACCGCCGATGAATCCGCGGTCGTAGAACACTTCGAGGATGCTGCCGATGACGTTCGAGGCGGGCTCTACCGTGTGGTCGAGGTGCCCGACGCTCTCGGCGTTGTCGATGCCGGAGAGGGCACTCACCAGTGGGTCGTTACCTGCCATGATTATCGATACTTCCTGAAGCCCATGCTGCGGGCGATCTCTCGGAAACACTGTCGGCAGACGAAGATGCCGTACTTGCTGACGAGGCCCTCGTGGCGCTCGCAGCGTCGGCACTCTCGGTGCTCTGAGCTGCCCTGCGTGGCGTGCTCGCCGGTGGCTTCGTTGCCAGTGTGTTCGCCGTCTAGTTCACTCATTCGTCAATCTCCACGTCGAATTCGCTCTCGAGGAACGCAATGGCGTCCTCGGCGGTCATTCGGTGCCCATCCGGGATGGAGCGGGTGACCTGGTCGCGCTTGGCGACACGGTAGCCCGGTCGGACCAGCGTCACGGTGACGTCGAGTCCGTAGATCCCGGTGTTGGGGTCGTACTCCTGACTGGGGAACGCGATGTGTTCGTCGACGCCGAAGCTGATGTTGCCGGCCTCGTCGAACTGGGAAGCGCTGATGTCAGCCAGCGGCAGCGCCGCCGCGAGGAACTCCTCTGCCTCCTCGTCGCGGAGCGTGACCTTCGTCCCGATTGGGTCGCCCTTTCGGATGTTGAAGGCTTGCACCGTGCGCTTGGCGCTAGTTCGGACCGACTCATGGTCCGTGACCGCCTCGATAATCTCCTCGGCGTTCCCGAGGTCTCGACCACCCTGGCCGACGCCCATGTGGACGACGACTTTCTCGATGCGCGGTTCGCGCATTGGGTGGAACTCCTGTGCTTCACTCATCGTCATCACCCACGAAGTTCTCGTCGATGGTGACGACGTACTCCTCGATGGTCTCGAACTCGCCGTCGTCGGTCGTGACGGTGACCGAGTTGCGGCCCGAGCCGGGTGTGACGAAGATATCGTCGATCTCGCCGATCTCGCCGGCGTGCTGGCCGTTGACGGCCGTGACGAGCGCACCCTCTTCGTAGGTGAAGTGGGCCACGATATCCTTGGTCTCGTTGTCGACGACCAGGGAGTCGTTTGCGCTGTAGTCACTGGCGTCTTCGACCTGGGTTGTCGTGCCGTCGTGGAGCGTGAGCTGGAAGTCGCCGCCGCTCACCTGCTGCTTGCCGGTGATCTTCCCGAGTCGGGAGGAGCCGCTCTCCTCGTCGATGGGGGTGAGAGCGAGTCGGCCGCCCTCACCGGGGAAGACCCGGAAGAACTCCTCGCGTGACGGGAACGCCAGAATGTCGAACATCCCGATCGGCCGGGCTTCGTCCGCGATGGCGTCGCCGTTGACGAGCACTGCATCCTGGTTGAGCGCGTAGCGGGCTTCCTTGCGGGAGTCCACATAGTCGAGCACGTCACGCAGGACGATGAGCAGGGGAACCCCGCTCTCGCCGTGCGGGCCGGCGTCGGCCTTGACCGTGAACGTGTTCTCCTTGCGCTCGACCGGCCAGGAGTTCGGTACCGAGAGTCGCTTCTGGTGGTTACTCATCCGTATCCTCCGTGGTGAGACGCTCCTCGCGCACCTCGTCTTCGAGGTCGAGCTCGATCACACGAACGTTCGAGGCGTCGAGGGGTCGCGGGACCTCCTCGCCGTCGGTCTTCTCGACGGTAACGTCCTCGACGGTGATGACGCCGTCCCGAAGGTCGACGTCCATGACCTCGCCCTCCGTACCGGCGTGGTCGCCGCGGAGTACCTCGACGGTGTCGCCCGCGTTCACGCGGACGTTTCGCTGGCCGTACTCCTCGCGGAGGTCGGCCGTGAGCGTGGCCCGAACCTGCTTCTGACGCTCGTGCAGAGGGGCGTCCCGTGTCTGGGTTCGCTGTTTGCGTGGTTGTCCTGTCATACTAGACGATCATCGTCGCCGTGCTGGCGATGGTGCCGAACCGCTCTGCCACTTCGCGAGCGATGGGGCCCTTAATCTCCGTTCCGCGGGGCTCCTCGTTCTCGTCGATGATGACGGCGGCGTTGTCCTCGAACTTCAGCCGCTGGCCGCTGGGCCGGCGGATGGACTTGCGCTGGCGAACGACGACGGCCTCGAGCACCTGGCGACGCATCTCGGGGGTCCCCTTCGTGACGGAGACCGTGATTTTGTCGCCAATGCCGGCCTTCGGGTGACGGTTCTTCGTCCCCGAGTAGCCGGCGGTGCTGATGACCTTGAGTTCGCGCGCGCCTGTGTTGTCGGCACACGTGATTTTCGACCCTTTCTCGAGACCCTGCGTGACGTCGGCCTTCAGTGCCTCCATCAGTTACCTCCCTCGTCGACGACTTCGACGACGACGTGAGATTTGGTCTTCGAGAGCGGGCGTGTCTCTGCGATACGGACCGTGTCGCCCACTGCCACGTCCATGCAGGGCGGGTGGTGGGCTGGAACTCGAGAGCGACGCTTCATGTACCGGTCGTATTTCGGTACACGAACGTCGTACTCGCGCTCCACGACGACGGTCTTGTCCATGTCTGTGGAAGCGACCTCCCCTTCGAGCGTCTGTCCTCGCACGGAAAGGGTTCCGTGGAAGGGACAGTCCGCGTCGGAGCAGGCCTCCTCCGGTTCTGCTACGTTCAGTCCTATTGCCATGTCGAATCACCCCCGCGCTCGGTACGCGCGGCGGGTCTTGAGAGCAGTCTGTTTCCATCCACCGTTACGTAGACCGTATCCTGGCACTTGCCTGCTCGCGGGTCGTCCCCGCTCACATTGAGGCCGTTTGCCGTCCCCTCCGGGGACGGTTCCCGACCTCGGTGGCTCGCCCCGCTTCCCAAACTCCGGGTCGCGGCGGACGGGCCAGACTTGTCGGGGCGAACCCCGACAGTTTCCGTCCCGAGTTCGGATACGGACCCGGACGCCTCGTCGGCGTCCGCGGCTTCATCTGTAGACGACGCGCCTGTTCGGTTCGCGTCGCCTTTTGTCGACGCGCCTGCTCGGTGCGCGTCATCTGTCTGAATGGCGAACTCGAATCGGCTCCCAGCTTTGGGAACCTGTCGCACCCGACGCCCATCGTCGACGTGGAACGTCTTCATCGTCTCGACGACGATGCGGCCGCTGATGCCGACCAAGTCGGCGTTCGCGGCGTCGACCACCCGCAACGGGAGGCCGTTGAGTTCGTGTCGTGTGAGGGTGTCAGGTGTGAGTGCCATCTTATGCGGTATCTTCGTCGACGCTATCGCCTTCCTCGCCCTGGATCGTCTTGATCCGGGCGATGGTCCGGCGAAGCTCGCCGACGCGGCCGGGGTTCTCCGGCGCACCACCCGCCGCCTGCACAGCGCGAGCGTTGAGCAGCTCGGTTTCGAGCTCCTCGAGCTCCGACTGTCGCTCGGCGGGGGTCATATCTCGAATCTCTTCAGTGTAGAGAATCGCCATGTATTACTCCTCCGTTTCCTCGTCTTCGTCCTCGGCTGCCTCCATCTCTTCGACGATGTCGGCGGCCTCTTCCTCGACATTCTCGTCGAGTGCTTCTTCCTCGGCGGGCTCCGCTTCGTCCTCGGGAGCCTCCTCCTCGACTTCCTCCTCTTCGGGGACGTCGGCCTCGTCGGCGGTCTCGACGACCTCTTCGACGATCTCCTCGTCGATGACGTCCTCGGGGGACTCGTCGGGAAGCTCGGGCTCCTCGTGCTGAGGGGCCTCGGGGACCTCCTCCTCATCGACGTCCTCGAGGAACTCCTCGACGCCCTCGCCGGCTTCGACCTGCTCGACCTCCGGCGGCTCGTCGGTTTCGTAGATCTCGAAGTCGTCGGGGAGCACGGCGTCAGGTCCGATGACCTTGACGTTGACCCCGATGGTCCCGAGCTTCATCACGGCGACGCCCTGGCCCTCGTCGACGACGGTCTGGGCGGGCTCACCGTTGTGCTTGATGTAGCCACGGTTGAACTTCTCGACGCGCGAACGCGCGCCAGTGACCTTTCCGCTGAGGACGATCTCGGCGCCGAGTGCGCCGGCCTCCATCATGCGGTCGATGGTTGTGTGGCCTGCCTTCCGGAAGTACCAGCCACGCTCGAGTGCGTTGGCCAGTCGGTCAGCGACGATCTGTGCGTTCAGGTCGGGTTCGTCGACCTCCTGGACGTCGATCTGGGGGTCGTCCATCCCGAAGCGCTCCTCCAGTTCGGAGGAGACCTTCCGGATGTTCTTCCCGCCTTTCCCGATGACCATCCCGGGCTTCTCCGCCTTAAGGACGATCTGGGTGCCCATCGGCGTCTTGGCGATGTCCATCCCGCCGTAGCCGGCGCGGCCGAGTTCGTCGGCGAAGAACTCGTCGATCTGGCTCCGCTGGAGCCCGTCTTCGATGAACTTCTGTTCGTCTGCCATCAGTTATCGGCCTCTTTGAGGATCATTTCGACGTCCACTTCGACCGTGTTCCACGGGTCGGCGCTCCCGAATGCACGGGGCTGGCGCCCGACCTGCTCGCCGACCTTGTGGGCGGCGACGTGGTCGATGGTCATCGATTCGCCGTCGAACCCTTGTTCGTCGGCGTTGTTCTTGGCGTTGGTCAGCAGCTTGAGGAAGTCCTTGCTGGCCTTCTCCGGGTAGCGGCCGGCGTCCCAGCCGTCGATGTCGGAACGGTGGCCGACGCCGCTGTTGTGCTGCTTAAACGGGACCGAGCGCTCGCCCTCGATGACTGCATCGAGATACTCCTCGGCGTCCGCAACCGTGCGGCCCTTGATGGCCTTCGAGATGGCCTTGCTGTGCTTCAGGCTGATCTGACGCTCTCGGAGCATGGCTTTCGCCGTGGTCTCCGGGTCCGCGTCGACGCTATAGCTGATTCCCATGAGTTATTTGAGTGGCACGAACTTCGAGGACCGGGTCGCGCCGATGCCGGCCTGACCGTGTTCGACCGTCGAACGGGTGAGGTGGAACTCCCCCAGGTAGTGGCCGATCATCTCGGGCTGGACCTTCACGCGGTCGAAGCTGTGGCCGTTGTAGACCTCGAAGGTGATGCCGACGAACGCGGGGAGAATCGGCATGTCCCGCAGGTGCGTTCGCAGCGGGTCGTTGGCGGTCTCCTCCTCGTCAGCATCCTGGGCCTTCTCGGCCAGCTTCCGGTGGTCGATACCGAGTCCTCGGTCGATGGTTCGCCGCACGCGGGCGGGCAGCAGTTCCACGACCTCGTCGAGATCCAGCTCTTCGAGGTCTTCGAGCGTGTGACCGCGGTAGGTGAACTCACCGTCGCGGCCGGTTCTGTACTCGGAGCTCATTAGCTATCTCCTCCCTTGCCACCGCGACCGGTACGCTTGGAGGCGATGTCGCCCACCTTCCGTCCTGGCGGTGCGTTCCGCGAGACGGACTTGGGCTGACCGGGGTGCTGGCGGCCACCGCCACCGAAGGGGTGGTCGACGGCGTTCATTGCGACCCCACGGACACGCGGGTATTTGGTCCCACGAGCCTTCATTTTGTGGTGCTTGTTGCCGGCCTTGACGAACGGCTTCTCTGTTCGGCCGCCACCGGCGACGACGCCGATGGTGGCTCGGCAGCCCGGCGGAAGCCGCCGGACCTCGCCGCTGGGGAGCTGAACGACCGCAACGTCGCGGTCGTGGCTCATCAGCTGTGCGTTCACGCCGGAGGCACGGGCGAACTTCCCGCCGTCGCCAACCTGACTCTCGACGTTACAGATCTGAACACCCTCCGGGATCTCTGCCAGCGGGAGTGTGTTGCCGGGTTTGATCTCGGCGGAGACACCCACCTGCAGGGTGTCGCCGACGGTGATACCTTCGGGAGCAAGCACGAGGCGGCGGTCGCCGTCTTCGAACTCGACGTCCGCCAGCGGCGCGCTGCGTGCGGGGTCGTGCTCGATGCCGACGATCTCGCCGGAAATCGTGTCGCGCTCCTCGCTTTTCTTGTGCGCGAGGTCAGCCTTGTAGCGGTGGGAGGGCGCCCGGAACGTGGGCGTCCCGCGACCGCGTCGCTGCCCCTGAATTCGTCGTCCCATTATCAGAACACCCCGATACGCGAGGCAATCTCCTGTGCGTCGTCCGCCTCAGAGAGCCGGACGATTGCCTTCTTCTCACCGCGCGGCGTGATCATCGTATTCAGCGAAGTGACGGTCACGTCGTAGCGGGACTCGATTTCTTCCTGCACTTCGTTCTTGTTCGCGTCGATGTGAACGATGAAGTGGAGCTTGTTGTCGAAGTCCATCTGGTCCATCGCCTTCTCGGTGACCAGCGGGTGGTGGATGACACCGCTCATCGGCTCTCACCTCCGGTGAGAACGATGCGGTTGTCGCGCGCCGTGCGTGCGACAGAACTCATCGGTCAGCCACCTCTTCGACGGCGCTCTCGGTCCAGAGCGTGAGTCGGCCCGCGTGCGTACCGGGTGCGAGGTCCTCTGCGTTGACCTCGCTCGCGGTCGTCACGTCGACACCCGCGAGGTTGCGGGCGGCGCGGGACAGCTCCTCGCTCGTCACGACGAGCACGGATTTGGGCTGCTTGTACTTCCGACCACGGAGCTTCCCCTGGCCGGCTCGGATGTGGCGTCCCTCGTCGGCACGAACCACGTCCTCGTGGATACCGAGCGCCTCGAAGGCCTCGACGGCCTCCTGCGTCTTGACGAGGTCTCCGAACTCGTCGCTCACGACAAGCGGGAGTTCGAGGTCGTCGTCGAACGCGTGGCCACGACCCTCGACGGTCTCCGGGTCGGTCGTGGCCGCGATGGCCGACCGAATCGCGAACTTGCGCTCTTTGTCGTTGACTTTCTGGCCCTGGTCCTTCTCGGCTTTCGGTGGGTGCGCCTTGCGGCCACCGACAGCCTGGGGGACCCGGCGGGCCCGTCCGTTCTCCTGTGGCACGTGCGCCATGCCGCGGCCCGACCCCATCGACTCGGCGGGGGTGCGGAAGCCGGCGAACTCGTCGGCGCCGTAAGCCTGTTTTCGGTTTGCCTGGGCGGTGAGCACTGCACCCTTGATGAGGTCCGGGCGGAAGGTGGTCTCGAAGACCGCCGGGAGCTCCAGCGTGTCAGCCTCGGAGCCGTCCAGGTCACGAATAGTTGCTTGCATTGGTGATTACCCTTGGTTGGACGCCGTTGAGACGTAGCGCACCTCAGGATCGAGGCGCGGCTGGTCGTTCGGTCGCACCGCGCCGCGGAAGCGGAGCAGGCGCTGATCGGGACCGGGCAGCGAGCCCTTTACGAGCGCGTAGTGACCATCGACCTCGCCGTAGTTGACGAAGCCGCCGTCGACGGAGGCGTCGTCGCCCTCGCCGAAGTCGATGAGGCGCTTGTTGAGCTCGGTCCGCTGGTGGTAACCGGTCTGCCCCTGCTGGGGAACTGTCGAGCGAACGCGGCTCGGGTTCCACGGGCCGAGGTTACCGATGCGACGCCGCCATCCCTGGCGAGCGTGCTTGCCCTTTCGCTTCTGGACGCCCCAGCGCTTGACGGGGCCCTGGGTGCCCTTCCCCTTCGTGATACCCGAAGCGTCGAGATACTGGCCCGCACGGAAGACGTCGCCGAACTCGTGTTCGCCGCCGTCCTCGACGAGGTCCAGTGCGAAGTCGACGCGTTCCTGGAGCGAGCCACCGCCGACTCGAGTCTCCATCACGTCGGGCTCTTTCTTGGGGATATTCGCCAGTTCCGAGGGGGTCGTGTGGGTGATGACCCGGAGGTCGTCGACCGACCCCTCCTCGACGAGCGTCCGCAGCTCGTCGGCATCGCCCTCGAAATCGTTCTCTTCCGGCAGGTCCAGTGCGCGGTCGAGTTCGTCGTGGAACTCGCCGGTCCAGACTTCCGCAGCCGGTTTCTTCCCGTACGCCGTGTCTTCGTAGGCTCGCACAGCGACCGCTCGAATCGGAGGCGTTTCGACGACCGTGACAGGGACGGACTCCTCCATCCCTTCACGTGCCGAGTCCTCCTCGTCGTTGACCATGACGACGTGGGTCATCCCTGCCTTGTAGCCGGCAAAGCCCTGCAGTGCAGGGGAACCCTCGTCCTCGGGCCACGAGCGAATACGCGGCACTTCCGATGCCGCACGCGTTCGCGGGCCGAAGCCCAGCGAGCCTTTTCGTGGTCTGCTTGGTTGTGGCATGTTCGTTTTCCTCCGCGCTCTACTCGAGCGCGAGCGGGGCAAGCGTGGCGAACACCGCTTCTTCGGTGCGCACCACCTCACTACCCTGATTCGGAACCGTATTTAGCCAGAGGTCGAACCCGGGTGAGTCGGGTTCGACGGGGAGATCATCGGGGGACACCCCGAGAATCTCCGGAATCCCTCGCCCCGGCGAGCCGAAAACGATGGTCGCCCCATCGTCCCGACACTGCGAGCCCAGTTCGGCGAGTCGCGACACGGTGAGGTCATCACCGTGGCGTGAGGTGCCGATCCGGACGCCCGCGTTCTGACGGGCGAGGGTTTCCTGGATGTCCGCGGCCTCGACAACGTAGCCCGCGGTGGGCTCGTCGACGAGGCGGGCGCGGACGGGTTCTCGCGAAGAGACCCTGACAGTGACGCGCTCCCCTTCCACGACCGTCATCGACGACGGGACGTGGAGGGAGATCGGGTGTTGCAAGCCGCAATTGACCCGGACGCGGTCGTCAGGTCCGACCTCGGTCACGATTCCTTCTCTCGACTCGGGCCGTTCAGACGCCGAGCCGGTCCGTGGGGAGACGCGGAGCGGGGGGAGGACACCCGCATAGCGGAGTTCGTCGCGTTGGTCCCAGACCTCCTTCCGGAGGTAGGGTGGTGTGGCCGCGTAGGCCAACACCGTGCGAACGAACTCCCCGCCCCAGCGCCGTTCACCTTCCCTGTCTGGGAAGACGACAATTCGCTCGACCCGGTAGATGACCGCCGCGCGAGCCACGTACCCGATCTTTCGGGTCGCCTCGCGTTTATCCTCGGCCTCCCGGACGAGCGACGACGGAACGACTAATGTTGTGCCGTTCGTCATGCGCCTCGCCACTGGACTGTAACCGAAATACCGAGCCACGCCGTAAAAGGGTATTGACTCTCCGATTGGGTTGTAAACGCCTCTCACACCCATGGGAAGGCGTCTCAGGCGTTTTCACCGTCGGACAATCTGACCGTTTGTCGGCTGGACCAATAGAGGGTACGATCCCCGGAACGGGGCGTAGCGTGCGGCTGCCGACGCATAAGCGGGTTTTCCACTCGGGGTTCCTGGTACCCCGACGCCGCACCCCGGTTATCGGACTTCGGAAGGCTTAATACTCGAACGACATTTGGTGGTAATACGAAGAACGCACTGGTAGTGTAGTGGTATCACGTGACCTTGCCATGGTCACAACCGGGGTTCAAATCCCCGCCAGTGCATGTCGGCGCTACGCGCCTCCTACCGCCACTTTTCGCCGGATGTTAAACTGAATAGAAGGTTGACCGGTCATACGGTAACACTACACTCTCACGCGGGCCCCCACATGGCCCACATTCCATTCCCATCAGTCTGCCAGAAAAACACGCGCGCTCGAACACTTACCCCCCACTCCACCTCAAAGACTACCGAGGATTCAAGCAGGACTTCTTAGAGTGGCTACTCATCGAGGGGCAAGAAACCAATCAAAGGAGAAGGCTACTCAGAAAACACCGTCCGACAAACTCACTACAAGATCGAGAACGTCTTCCGCTACCTCTGGGACGAGACGGGAGAATACACCACCGACATACCCCCAGAGGCGGCTGACAAATTCGTGACCGCCCAGATGAAGCACCAGCAGGACGACGCGCTGTTGGACTTCATCAAGTCAATCAAACGCTTCCACAAGTACCAGAATTGCACCAAGGGTGAGAACTATGACTGGGAGTACGAACATCGAGAGGAGTTGACCGTCGAATCCCAGACTGCGAAGACGATTGACTACTTCAAGCGCGAGGAGATGCACACGCTCTATGAAGCGAGCCTCGGCTACGGTTCCGTCAAGAGCTACCACAACAAGCAGATGACCGAAGAGGAGCGAGAGCGTATCAAAACACATCTCGCGCAGCGTTTTGAGAAGCCGTACGTGTTTACCCCCAGAACGATTTCGCCACTCTCTCGTAAGTTGCTCCTGACCCAACAGTAGAGCAATGCAGACGACAGGGTGTTCTCCGAGGGACGGTCTCCGGCAGGGAG
>Ga0136589_1001316_pt1 | contig 11376 bp, 9 predicted proteins | sample AntRauMFilla3764_FD_104640 | JGI IMG/M metagenome (GOLD analysis project Ga0136589, IMG submission 104640) | Saline lake microbial communities from Rauer Islands, Antarctica - Metagenome Filla 3 #764 | ecosystem: Environmental > Aquatic > Non-marine Saline and Alkaline > Saline | place...
CCGCCAGTGCGGACCTCCGAGACGTTATCATGCGGCCCGTCGACACCGAGGAGATTCAGGCGGAAATCGACAGCCGCGTCGAAGAGCGTGACTCGCTCCGATCAGAGCTCGAAGCGCTCGACGCGCTCAAAGGGAAACTGCCCGCGTTAGAAGAGGAGCGAACCGATCTCAACACAAAAATAACGGAGAAGAAAGCCGAACTCGACGCGAAGGAGGCGGAACTCGCGGCCGCCGACGCCGACCTCGACGAGACCCGCGAAGAGAAGTCCGAACTCGACGACAAACTCGAAACGCTCCGGTCGAAGCGGTCGGCGCTCGACGACGTTCGGTACCAGATCGAGACCGAGCAGGAAACCTTAGAGGCGACCACTCGTGACCAGCGAGAGGCCGAGCAGAAACTGGCAGAACTCCCCGAGGTAGCGCCGGAAGCGATCGAGGAACTGGACGGCGAGATCCGGCGACTGCGCGAGAGACAACAACGCATCGAGACCGAAGTGAACGAGCTACAGAGCGTCATCAACTTCAACGAGAAGATGCTCGATAACTCCGGATCGACCGCGTTCGAGGGACTCGCGGGCACGGACGCCGAAGACGTGACCGGTCAACTCCTCGGAACCGACGACGTGGCGTGTTGGACGTGTGGCAGCAGCGTCGAGCGGGATCAGATCGAAGCGACCCTCGGCCAGTTGCGGGAGCGCAGCCAGACGAAGGTCGGTGAGGCGAGCGATCTCGAAGACGAGATCGACACGCTCCGCGGCGAGAAAGACGATCTCGAGGAGACACGGCAGGAACGTGAGCGCCTGAACCAGCGGCTGACGACGATCGAGCGCGAGCAAGAACAGATCGAAGAGCGCATCGAACGGCTTCAGGAGCGTCGTGAGACCGTGACCGACGAGATCGAGACGCTCCAAGCCGATGTCGAAGAACTGGAGAGCGAGAACTACAGCACGGTGCTCGACCTGCACAAGGAGGCGAACCAACTGGAGTACGAACTCGGAAAGCTGGAGAACGACTTCGAGCGTGTCGACGCAAACGTCCGTGAGATCGAGAGTCGCATCGCCGAGCAAGACCAACTTGAGAGCCGAGAGGAGGCGATCTCCGAGGAAATCGAGTCGCTCCGGACGAAAATCGAGCGCATCGAGCGGGACGCGGTCGAGCAGTTTAACGAGCACATGGACGAGGTGCTCGAACTCCTCGACTACGCGAACCTCGACCGGATCTGGATCGAGCAGGTCCAGCGAGAGGTCCGCGAGGGCCGGCGAACGGTCACGAAGAGCGCGTTCGAACTCCACGTCATCCGAACGTCGGAGTCGGGCGCGGCCTACGAGGACGCGGTCGACCACCTCTCGGAGAGCGAACGCGAGGTGACGGGGCTCGTGTTCGCGCTCGCCGGCTATCTCGCTCACGAGGTGTACGAGACGGTGCCGTTCGTGCTGCTCGACTCGCTCGAAGCGATCGATTCCGAGCGCATCGCGATGCTCGTGGAGTACCTCGACGACTACACCAGCTACCTCCTCGTCGCGCTCCTCCCCGAGGACGCGGCCGCGCTTTCCGACGAGTACGAGCGCATCACGGATATATAAGCCGTACAAGCCATCTAAGCCAGATAAACCATATAAACCATATAAACCACATAAACCATCTCGGTCAGATAAGCCTCTCGCGGCAGCGCGGGGTCAGCGCCGGGTGTCGTCGGGACAGAACCGTCTGCTGGCGACTGTTGGTGCGCAGTGCACGCAGAGGAGGCAGATTCCGGTTCGACGCGCCGAACGGTGTGGAGTGAGATAACAGCCGTACCGTTGTTATGCCATCGAGTGGGCGTCGCTCGACGTGGCCCGGGAGTCGATGACGCTCCTGAAGAAGGACGACCTGCTGTCGCTCGACACTGATACCGACGTACTGGTCGCCGGCCCCAACGCCGACGACCCGATTCACCAGCTCGACAGCATCGCTGACGGTGTCGGTGGGTCGGGAGGCCTCACGTGTCGCACCGTCGTACCGGCAGGAGAAACTGATCCTCGATGTTGCGTCACAGCCACTCGCAGGGTACTGAGATCACAGTCGGTCAATAACGGTGGCGTACGGAAACCGAGATGAGATTGTGGTTTCGGCACAAGATACACTGCCGCTTGAGAGAGGAGTGTATGGCGCATATAAATATGTGAAAAATTATAATAAACGCAAACATCGTGAATATTATCTTTTGAATTCTATTCCACATTCCGAATTGGCATAGTTGAATGTTCTACGCAATAACGACAAACAAGTTGATACAATCAAAATAATTCCGTCATACTTCAAAGAACAGCATAAATAACGTGCATTATCGGATTTTCTAAACCCACATAAGCTGTCAATATCTGAGTTGACGATGCCAAATAGACAGTATTATAATTAATATATAAAACCAACATAAATAGACTACAGAGCTATCGATCGGCTACCGGTAGAACCAACAGTATTGATGAATTGTAACCTACTGTACATCGATTGTCGTACCGATCCGGTGAAGAACGCGGACGAGAACCAACCCGCGTCCCGCACTAGAAGGAGGAAAGTGAGTCGGCGCCGTCGAACAACGATTTCCGACCGCCGTCGTCGTCAACTCAGGATAGGAATCGAATCGATCCAGACCGCTGACCACTCGCTCAGTACCGTTCTTTGTCCCAGCGCAGATCGTCGTACGTCGCCTGCTGGTCGCTGTCGAACCGCTCCTCGAACTTCCGGCGGAGTGCGGTCTTCTCGGTGGCGGCGATCCGCGCCAACTCGTCGGCCATCGCGACCGCTTTTGGCGGCCCGCGCGTCGTCGCCACCTCGGCGAGCAACTGACGGGTGAGGCGATCTCGCGTCTCGCTGTCGCGGGTGAACGCGTACGGTGCCTCCAGCTTGTACGTCACGTCGGTCCGCGGGTCGTATACGACGGCGAACGTGGGTTCGTACAGTTCGGAATCGAGCTCGCGGTCGATCCCCAGCGCGTCGCCGTCGGCTGCCATCGTCGCGTCGGCGCCGCCGCGACTGTGAAACCAGGTGGTGAACGTGAGCGCGTCGTCGAGGCGGTCGCCGCGAGCGCGTTCGCCCGAGCCGTTCCCGCTGAATGCCGTGCCGCCCGCTCCGGTCGCCTCCTCGCGCCGCTCCAAGAGACGTGTGAACAGCGCGGTGTCGTCGGGCCACGGCGGCTCGACACCCTTGCGCGCCAGCGCGCGAACGATGGTCCCACTGGACGGGTTTTTGACGAAGCCAGCGAGCGGGACGTCGCGCTCGACGAACCGCTCGACCAGCCGGACGTACTTCTCGACGACTGCGCGGGGCTTCGCCTCTCGGGCGAGCGCGCCCAGTTCGGGGTTGCGGTCTTCCCAGGTAAACAGCTCCTTCGGGTAGATGGGCCCGTCGAGGACGAGGAGTTCGTCGACGCGGTCGGCGTGGTCGAGCGCGTGGGTACCCTCGGCGAGGTACAGCGCGAGCGCGTGGACGACCCCCTCGGCGTAGCGGTTCACCCGGGGCGCGTGGAGTACGCGTTGGCGGGTGTGCCCGTCGTCCCGTCGCCGCCAGTCGTCGTCGAAGTCGGCGGTGGAGTCGCCGGCGTGAACGGTCGCGACAATCGTGCGATCGCGGTGGAGGGCCAAGTCGGTCGGATCGCTCGCCATCGCGGCGTGTGCCACGTCGACGACGAGTCCGTTTTTAAACGTCGTCGGGTTGATCGTGCCGGAGTCCAGGCCGTGAACCGTCTCGAACGGGCGCTCGGCGAGGGCAGCGTCGTCGATGGGGGCCAGTCGACGCTCGTGGTCGCCGACGGGTTCGATCACGACGCGGCCGTCGCGGCGCAGTTCGGGGAGCCAGTCGCGCCACACCTGCCCCGCGAGGTCGTCGTGGTCGGTCGTGTCCACGTCGTTCGCGATCCCGTACGCGAGTTGCGCAATGTTCTCGACATGGATCGGATCGAGCGTCACGGCCGTACCCCGGGTCGGAGAGATATAAAACGCGTCGGCTCGGTGGGGTTCGCCGATGCCAAACGCGGACGGCTACTCCCCCCGGGCGTCTTCGCTGGCTCGTTCGGCCATGATACTCCCCTGTAATCGATCAAGTCCGAGGGTGAGGAGAAAGAAACTGCCGCCGACGTACAGCAGCGACTGCGGCTCGGCGACGAGGCGACTGATGATGCCGTTTCCGTACCCGATCACGCTGCTCAGATATCCCAGTACAGATGTGGTCCAACCGAGTCCCATAAGGCCGCCGAGTTGGTTAAGCAGGTCTTTATCGGAGTCGTGTATCAAATTTGGCCACATGACGTGTTTATCATCACCTTAACTCCCACTACAGCAAGGGAGTACATAAATTATTTTCACAAAGTTGTGAATGTGTATTTTACGTGACTATGTGGCGAATCCCTATGTTTGTTTCACTGATTCGAACGGTCTCTCCCCGCCTGGCCTGCATGAAAAGGGTTCCAGCCGGTTCGGATGTGTCTCCGAGAGTGAGGTATGGACATCATAACGACCCCTTACCGACAGATCCTATCGGTATCAGGCGTAATATTCGGAGGGGGACATATTTCAACTGGAACGATCACTCCAGACCATGACCGAATCAGTGACCGGATCCGCGCCGGATACCTCCGGTGCGTCCGGGGTGGGAAGCACGCTCCGCGATGTGTTCGGGTACATTCCCGACGGCACGACGATGCCGAAGGAGATGTGGGGTAGTCGGCACCGAAGCATTCTGATTGCGATCATCGCACAGGTGCCGTTTCTGTTAGCGCTCGGCGTGTACGAAGGGACCGAATCGTTCACCGGCGCACAGATCCCTGCCGCTCCGGCGTGGATGCTCGGCGGATTCATCGGCCTGATTATCGGAACGGCGGCGCTGGCGAACTGGTCGCGACTTAGCCGCCGCCAGCGGACGGTGATCGCGGCGTTCAGCGCGATGACGGTGTCGATGGCGCTCGTCAAGCTTTCGGGCGGCTACATCGAGGCACATTTCCACTTCTTCGTGTTCGTCGCCGTGCTCGCGCTGTACGAGGACTGGCTCCCGTTCGCCGTCGGAATCCTGTACGTCGCGATCGGACACGGCGCGTTCAGCCTGATCGACTCCAGTCTCGTCTACAACCACCCCGCCGCGATCAACAACCCGATCGTCTGGGGGGGGATCCACGCGGTGTTCATCGTCGGCCTGTCCGTGGCGCTCATGGTCAACTGGTACTCCATCGAGAAGTCGCGAGAGGAGGCGCAACGCCAACTCGACCTCGTCGCCGAGCAGAAAGCCGAGATCCAGGACGTCGAAGAGGCGAAAGTGGAGGTCGAAAAGCGTCGCGAGGAGGTCGAGTGGCTGAACCAGCACCTCGAGACGAAAGCCGACAGTTACAGCGCGACGATGGATCGTGCGGCCGACGGAAATCTTACGGTCCGACTCGACACCGAGAGCGAGAGCGAGGCAATGGAGCAGATCGGCACCGCGTTCAACGAAATGATGGACAACATCGAGGCGACGATACAGGACGTCCAGTCGTTCGCCGGCGACGTGTCCGCGGCCAGCGAGAAGACGGTCACGGGGGTAGACACCGCCGAAGCGCGCAGCGAGGACGTGAGCCGGTCGGTCGCTGAGATCGCCGAGGGTGCCGACGAGCAGCGCGAGATGCTCGAGCAGGTCTCCGGCGAGATGAACAACCTCTCCGCGACGATCGAAGAGGTCGCGTCTTCGACCGAGACGGTCGCGGACGCCGCACAAGAGACTGCCACGATCGCCGACGAGGGCCAAGACACCGCGGGCGCGGCGATAGACAGCGTCCAAGAGTCTCAAAACGCGATCGGCGAGACGGCGGAGAAGGTCAGGGTGCTCGACGAGCGGATGGAAGACATCGGCGAAATCGTCGACCTGATCAGCGACATCGCGGAACAGACGAACCTGCTCGCGCTCAACGCCAACATCGAGGCCGCCCGTGCCGGTAGCAGCGGCGGCGGAAGCAACGGGTTCGCGGTCGTCGCCGACGAGGTGAAACAGCTCGCCGAGGAGACCCAGGAGGCGGCCCAAGAGATCGAAGCGCTCATCGCCGGTACCCAGTCGCAGACCCAAGCGACCGTCGAGGAGGTCCGGACCGCCGAGGAGCATATGGAAGCGGGGGCCGAAGCCGTCGCGAACGCGGCCGACGCGTTCGCGGAGGTGGCTGAAAACGCCGGAGAGACCGACGACGGCATCCGCGAAATCAGCAAGGCGACCGACGATCAGGCCGCGAGCACGGAGGAGACGGTGTCGATGGTCGAAGAGGTCGCGGGGATCAGTCGGTCGACCGCCGACGAGGCCGACGACGTCAGCGAGGCGGCCGACGAACAGCTGACCGCGATGTCGCAGGCGACCACTGAGGCCGGCTCACTCGCCGACCAAGCCGATCAGCTCCGCACGCTGCTTCGGAAGTTCGAGGTCGGTGGAGAGTCGCTCGACGACCCCTCGACGTCGGGAGCGCGCAACGTCGCGATGGGCGACGGCGGACAGTCCGACTGAGACGACCGGCAGTCCGACTGAGACGACGATCGTTGCTACTCTATCGCGTCGACGGCGGCTTCGAACACCGGCAGTACGCGTTTCACCTGCGCACCGTCCTCGACGAAGACCAGCGTCCGCGGCGGATGGACCGCCTTCGGCCTGACACGGAGGCCCGCCTCGTCGGCCGCAGCGGCAGTGACCGTCGGGGAATCGTCCGGGCTATCCGCGTCGCCGCCGACGAACTCGATTCGAACGCGGTCGGGCTGGACGTACACTTCGGCGACGGCGCGCTCGTCGGCCTCGGTTGCGTCGCCGTCTACCACGCGAACGATCCGGTACGCGAGCGCGCCGTCGGCCGTCGGCTCGACGTCGGGGTCGGCATCGGCGAGTGCGAGCGCCCGCAGGCGGCCCTCGTTGCCGGAGACCTCTGAGGCGAGCAGTTGGCCGATTCGGATTCCGTCCGTCAGGCGGTCCGCGACCATCAGGCGTCACCCGCGGCGTCGGCCGTCGCGTCATTGGCCCCCTCTCCCCCCTCGCCCGCGTTCGCGAGTTTCTCGCGCACGTCGGCCGCGAGGTGAGCGATCGCCGCGTCGTGCTCCTTCGCAACGAGGACCGCGGCCGCTTCGATAGTGATCGCGAGCGCGCGCTGTCGTTCGTTGATCGCGGCGACCGCGCGTTGCTTCTCGACGCCGGCCCCGACGATGGCGTCGAGGGCGGTCTCGAAGGTGGACTGCTCGCGAAGGATCGACTCGTCCGGAGTGAATCCCTCCGGGACGAGCACCTCGTCGGGGTCGAACTGGGCGACGAGGTCGCCGTCTTCCTCGGCGACCAGCCCGCGGCCGACTGCCACGTCGACGAGCCGCTTCGCCTGATCCGGCGAGAACCAGTCGCGGTCGAGCGACAGCGCGACGACGAACTCGCCCTCGCCCAGCCGCTCCTTCGCGCGGTGTTTGAACGGGACGGCGACGGCGACCTCCAAGCTCATGTTCCAACGGCGGGGCGTCGACGGCGGTAAACCTACCGGACTGAGTGAGCGGCGTGTGGCTCCGAACGGCCCGACCGTTCCCGGCCACAGCCGACCGTGCGCCGCTGTAACGCGCGGATCACCGAACGGACGGTCTTATACGCGTCGGTGGGCAAGGGTGGTCAACATGATATTTGAGGGCCTCCCGACGACCCCCCGATCGGAGGAACTCGTCGACAAGGCGTTCTCGCGGGCGGCGCGTGCGGGACGTGCAAAGCGCGGCCACGAGGCGCAAGAATCGATGTTACGGACCGCCGGCAACGTGCTCTCGGACAACTTGGAGAACGTCGTCGTCTCGTGGCCGGACTTCGGCTTCGACGTCGACCCGTTCTACTACGAACTCGCCGACGCCATCGTCGACGTCGACCGCCTCCGCCAGGCGCTCTCGCAGGTGATGTGGGCCAGCCGACAGATCGAGGACCTGCGCGACGAGTACACCACGAAGATCCGCAACTCCGACGTCGACACCGCGCGGAAACACCGGAAGCAGGCGTTCGCCCGGATGGCCGACGTGATGGACCAGATCGAAGACGACCTGCGGTACATCGGCGACTCGCGGGATCAGCTGAAAGTGCTCCCGGACATCCGGCCCGACCAACCCGCCATCGTGATCGCCGGCTACCCGAACGTCGGGAAGTCGTCGTTCGTCAACCGAGTCACGCGCGCCTCTAACGAGATCGCGGAGTACCCGTTCACGACTCGCGGCGTTCAGATCGGTCACTTCGAGCGGAACCACGTCCGATACCAGATCGTCGACACCCCCGGCCTCCTCGACCGACCGGCCGACGAGCGGAACGATATCGAGCGACAGGCCGTCAGCGCCCTCGAACACCTCGCGGACGTCGTCGTGTTCGTGCTCGACCCCTCCGGCGACTGCGGCTACCCGCTCGACGTCCAACTCGAACTGCGCGAGGAGGTTCGAGCGCTGTTCGGCGAGGCCGTTCCGTTCCTCACCGTGGCGAACAAACACGACCGCTTCGAGGCGGTGCAAGCCGAATCCGTGGACGCGACGATGAGCGTCACCGAAGACGAGAACGTCGAAGCAGTCCTCGATATGGCGGTCGACGCGGCCGCGTTCGAGCCCGACCTGCCGACCCGAGACCGCGACGAATAACCGGCCGGTCGGAGAGGGCGGGAGCCACCACGGCCCCGAAAGGATGCTTTCAAGCGGGCCCTCACCGAACCGGCGTGTATGTACGACGGTCTCAAGGGATTCCGCGACTTTTACCCCGGCGAGCAGTCCGCCCGCCGGGAGGTGACCGACGCGATCGAGGACGCCGCGAGCCGATACGGCTTCCGCGAGATCGCCACGCCCGCCTTAGAGCGAACGGAGATGTACGTCGACAAATCGGGCGAAGAGATCGTCGAGGAGCTGTACGCCTTCGACGACAAGGGCGGTCGCGGCGTCTCGCTCACCCCGGAGCTCACGCCGACCGTCGCCCGGATGGTCGTCGCGAAGGGCCAAGAGCTCTCGAAGCCGATCAAGTGGGTCTCCACCCGTCCGTTCTGGCGCTACGAGCAGGTCCAGCAGGGTCGCTTCCGCGAGTTCTATCAGACGAACATCGACGTGTTCGGCTCGTCGGCCCCCGAGGCCGACGCCGAGGTGCTGGCGGTCGCCGCCGACGCGCTCACGGACTTGGGCCTCACCGGCGACGACTTCGAGTTCCGCGTCTCGCACCGCGACATCCTCGGCGGCCTCGTCCGGGCGCTCGCCGACGATCCGGACGCGGTGGACGCGAAGGCCGCGATCCGCGCGGTCGACAAGCGCGCGAAGGTCGACGACGGCGAGTATTTCGGGCTCCTCTCCGACGCCGGGCTCGACCGGGCGACCGCCCGCGAGTTCGACGACCTCATCTCGGGCGTCGACGACCCTGACGACCTCGACGAGGTGGCCGAGGCCGGCGGCGAAGCGGTCGAAGCGGCCGTCGAAAACCTCCAGAACGTGCTCGCCGCGGCCGACGACTTCGGGGCGGGCGAGTTCTGTGAGGTGTCGTTAACGACGGCCCGCGGGCTGGACTACTACACCGGCGTCGTCTTCGAGTGCTTCGACTCGACCGGCGAGGTGTCCCGCTCCGTCTTCGGCGGCGGGCGCTACGACGACCTCATCGAGAGCTTCGGCGGGCAGCCCACTCCCGCGGTCGGCGTCGCCCCCGGTCACGCGACCCTCAAACTCCTCTGTCAACGCGCCGGCGTCTGGCCCGACGAGACGCTGTCGACCGACTACTACGTGCTGAGCGTGGGCGACACGCGCGCCAAAGCCGCCGAGATCGCTCGGGGGCTGCGCGAGTTGGGCCACGTCGTCGAGAGCGACGTGTCCGACCGGTCGTTCGGGAGCCAACTCGGCTACGCCGACTCGATCAACGCGGAGACCGTGGTCGTCGTCGGCGAGCGCGACCTCGCGAACGGCGAGGTGACGGTGAAAGACATGGAGAGCGGCGACGAGACGACCGCGCCGGTCGACGACTTCCCGCCGGAGTCCGGGCGGCCGACGTACGAGGACTACGAGTAGTCGGCTCGGCGGTCGCTGTCGGCGCGGACGTTACTTGAACGCCTCTCGCAGGAACACGAGCGCCCCGCCGAGCATCGCGAGGTTGCCGAAGAAGGCGAGCCGCTCACCGCTTTTGTCGTCCTCGTCGGCGTTCCAGAAGTCGTGCATCGTCGTCGTCACCACCGCGAGGAACGTGACGGCCGCGCCGGTTGTGATTTTGGGCGCCTTCCAGAGCGCGATCCCGATTCCCGAAACGAGCATCATCCCCGAGGCGAACGGGGCCGCGATGTCGGGCACCGGGACTCCCGCCGACTCCGCGTACTCGATCGTCTCGTCCATCTCGCGGAAGTCCTCGGAGGCCTGCGCCGCGAGGCCGACCCCGAGGAGCACGCGTCCGAGCCGCGAGGGCGCGCCGCGTCCGCCCGCCGCAGTGTCCACGTCGTCGGTCGTCACGGTGTCATCGGCATCGTCTGTCATAGAGAGACAGTCGGTAGCATGACACATAAATAGCGGTGTGGGCGAGCCGAGCCGACGGCCACGCCCGGAGTTCAGCCGCGCTGGATCCGGTCCAGCAGGGTCGCCGTCGCGTCGGCGTCGAACGCCATGGGTCGTCGCCACCACGGCCCCTTCCCCGAGTCGCTGGAGAGCGCCGTGACGAGGCGGTTCGCGTCGGCACCCGCCTCGGGGGTGCTCAAGGGAACGACGCGCTCGAAGCGTCCGGACGCCTCCGGATCGCCGGCGACGACGACTCGCGCGTCGAACGGGTCGCGCTTCAGGTGCGCGTTCGTCGGGGCGAGTGCGGCCGCCGCGTCGCGGTCGACGGCGTGGTCGGCGCTTTCGGCGGCTCCGCCGTTTCCGGCCTCGTCGCCGACCGCGAGCAGTCGTTCGACGCGGATCCCGGCGAAGAGGTACGCCCCCCAGTCGGGCGCGAGGTCGGCGTCAGGTGGGGGGTCGGTGCTGTCCGCAGATCCATCATTACCCGGCCCGCCCCACCCGTGGGGGCGAAGCGACAGCGTCGCGTAGAAGAACAGCCAGTCGCCCGGTTCGAGACCCGCGATCCGCTTGGCCTTGACGCCGTGGGGGTCGCCGTAGGTCGCGTGACTGCGACCGTGGACGCCGGGAAACTCCGGGTCCAGATGGACCGGCGTGTCGCGCAGGTCGGTCGGCACCGCGAAGGGCACGTCGAGGTCGGCGTAGGTCGGAAGCGGCTCGTCGACCGGAAATCGCTCGCGCGGGAGCGTCATCGCCGTCTCGGGGATCGGCACGTACGCGAACGAGCCGTCGGGATAGACGGGGCCGCGGAATCCGGGCTGGTTCGTGTTGGCGGCGACGTTGACGGCGACGGCTCGGGGATCGGTCATTAAAAAGGGGATGCGAAGCGGATCAGTCC
>Ga0136589_1001320_pt1 | contig 11348 bp, 11 predicted proteins | sample AntRauMFilla3764_FD_104640 | JGI IMG/M metagenome (GOLD analysis project Ga0136589, IMG submission 104640) | Saline lake microbial communities from Rauer Islands, Antarctica - Metagenome Filla 3 #764 | ecosystem: Environmental > Aquatic > Non-marine Saline and Alkaline > Saline | place...
CTTCCCGAACCTCGAAGAGATAGCGACCTTCATCAACGAGGTCGTCACGGAAGAAAACCCCTACCCGCTCCAGGCGATTAGATACGAGGTACGAAAGAAAGGAGGCGAGCTATGGGCGGAGCCGATCCGGGCTCAGGCACGGCAGAAGTCCAGAGATGAAATTATCGACGGCGAGTGACCCAAACAGAAAGATGCGCTACTACCGTGAGAGAACACGGACGCGGGACAAGAGGTCAACGGAGATCGATGAGGTTGCAGCGATATACACTCCGCTGCCCGTCGTGAAACGGGGGTTCCGAGATTGATGACGGAGTTCGCGTTTCGACACTCATCACCTAACGTCGGTGTGATTCGATGCGCATAACAGGAGGGAATAATGAAGTTGATAGATTCTCCGATATTGTGTTACTGATCGTAGACTGTCTCCGGACCGATCACCTCTCCCGGTTCGGATACGAATGGGAGACGACTCCGTTTCTCGACTCGATTGAGGCGTTCGCGTTTCCGCAAGCGGTAACGACCGCCTCGTGGACGTATCCAGCCGTTTCGTCGATCCTCTCGGGGCGCTACGTGCACGAACACAACGCAGGATTCACGGGACTCGAGCGAGGATGGGATGAGCTACATGAGGGGAGGGTGAATCCACTGCCGTCGGATATTGACACGCTCCCGGAGATATTTGAGCGGAATGGGTGGACGACGTTCTGTCACACGGCTATTAAACCGGTAGAAATGGCAGTCGGTGACCGTTACGGGACGTGTACGTGTATCCACCACGCGAAGGGAGCGGAACTCGTCGACGAATTTCTCGCCTCGTGGGATGAAGCGAGTGGGGACACGGGCCGATTTGCACACGTTCACTTCGGGGACATCCACGGATGGGATAGTACACACGAGGACGACGGGCGCCCGTTCGCGAGCGCGACACCGTTCGGTGAAGTTGGATACCTCCCGGAGAAAGACACGGTCTCGTGGGACAACCTCCGGGCTAGAAACGACTACCTCGCTGAGTACGAACGTCTGTACGATACTCAACTTCGCTACGTTGACGATCAGATACGGAGACTGGTAGAATCACTGTCCGACCGAGGGCAGTTCGACGACACCCTCGTAGTCGTCCTGGGCGACCACGGGGAAGCCTTCGGAGAACATTTTAAAGAAGTAAAACAAACGACAAACCCGGCACGTACCCACCCGTTTGGCGTCTCTCATGGCGGGAATCTGTTTGAAGAAGTTCTGAATGTCCCGCTCTTGATTTTGGGAACCGGTGAGACGGAGAAAATAACTCGACGGGTCTCGATTATCGACCTGTTCCCGACAGTCCTTGATTGGGTAGAACTGCCTATTGCACCGAGACAGCCGGGATCTGGGATTTCACTCAGAACCGAGACACCGGACCGCCGGATCTACGCCGGTGGCATCGGTGACGGGTACCAACAGCAGGTGGTCTACAGCGGACAGTACAAACTAATCAAACAGTTCTATAATGACGAGACGCTTCTGTACAATCTTGAGACCGATCCAGACGAGCGACAACCAATCGACGACCGTGACGTCAGTTCATCGCTCGAAGCGACGCTCCAACCAAACAAGGAGGCCGAGACAGACCTGAATGCCGATATTTCGAACGACACACGACGGCAACTTGAAGATCTCGGTTACCGAGAGTGAATAATAAAATGTACGTACTGCACCTCAGTCATAGTGTTATCTACGGGGCGCCGCTCGGGCGACGTATAGTCGGCAGCGTTTAGATAAGATACATGTTAATAATACCAATGTTCGCTCTCTATGAATTGGTTTTGCGGGTTGACAGTCAATTAATTGATGATTTAAATAGATTTGCACCCGAATACAATGAATACATGAAGTTTGAGGCAACGAGTTTCTGATCGATCGGTAGTGGCTACCTGACTGCCCTCTTTCGGCATGAGTTGAACGGTCAGCTCAACTACAGAGAACGGAACCACATCGAGAAGTGGTTACAGACAATGTCGATGCGAATTGAACGCTTTGATTCGTTCTGGAGGGGTAGTCAATCCAGCGCTCAACGGTGATTACGCCGGTTTAGAGACTACCATAATGACTGAACCAAGCTCTATTCCCGACAGTGAGTTCCCACACCACGACTTAGGCTGGATCGAGGATATGGCCCTCCCGAAGTGTTCTCGGCAGCCGAGGTATTCGTTGAACCGTCTCGGCAAGAGGCGTTCGATCGGACTTCTATCGAAGCACAGGCGTGCAGGATTCCCGTTGTCACCTTGGACCTAGACGGCCACGCTGATACGATAGTCCACCGACGAACAGAGTATCTCGCCGAACCTTCGGATCGGTCCGGCCTTGCGAGAGGAATCGAGTGGGTACTCGCCGGGGGAGATCGCCTGAGGTCGCTCTCGGAGCTAGCAAGAAAGTGAGCTGTAGAGAACTATTCCCTGGAGCGATTGGTCTCGGAGTACGAACGACTCTACCGGTGAGTCGCGTGACTCGCTTTCAATCTCGGTGCCGACCTCTCAAGAATCCCCAAATACCGTTCAAGAGTCGAGGAACGTCGGTTCGGACACATCATCATCAGCTGCGGTTTCCCAGGAGTGTGACGGAGTCCAACCGAGTATCTCCCGTGCTTTTTCACTCGTGAATACGGACTCCCGTCCCTCCAGATCACATTGTTCAGGAACGTGGCCGAAAACCTCTCGTATCGCGTCGACGGTAGGACGGTCGAGGTAGGTGTTCTCGGCCGAAGCCAGGAACGCCTCGTGGCCGTCGAAACTTGTACTGAGTGCGGCGTCGTACATCGCTGCCGCGTCACGAACGTCCAGATATGACCAGAAGCCATGTGCACCGCCGCCTAGATCATCGCGGCGGTCCAGACACATGTACGTTCCGGGGTACTGAATCCAGGTCATTCGTATCGAAGCTACATCGACACCGTACCGACGAGCGACCATGTCGCCAATCCGCTCGCAAATCGCCTTTGAAGCGCCGTACTCTTCCTCCGGTCGAAGGGGATGGGCTTCGTCAACCGGCAGATAGTCAGGAACCCAGGTTTCTTCTGCCCACGCCATCCCGTACACACTCTCGGTCGATGCAGCGGCGATATCAGCCCCGTATCGACCGGCACTCTTGAACACATTATAGGCCGCGAGTACGTTGTTCTCGAACACTTCTACGTCGGTCGTTCGATCGAGTGATGGAACCGCAGCTAGGTGCACAATGTTGTCTGGTTGGATATCTCGAATCGCATCCTCAACCTGTCCGAGGTCGGTCAGCTCGGTCTTGAAAAATGTAATATTGTCGTGGTTTTGTTCAACGTGAAATCCTGGATGTTCCACATCTAGTACGGTCACGTAGTGGCCACGATCGGCTAACCCATCGACGATCCATTGACCTACGTTTCCGAGGCCGCCGGTGACTATCGTTGATTTCATGCTGTAGATATCTAAAGATGAGAATATAAATGTGCAGCATTGACGACTGTTAGCGGGTCACCGAAAGGCCATCAATCGTCTGTCGTAGACTGGACAGGGGCGTATTTCCGATACCACTCCGCCGTTCTTCGGAGCCCAGTATTCAGGTTCGTCGACGCTTCCCAGTTTAGAACCGACTTCGTACGCTGAAGATCGGGTCGCCGAGAAGTGGGGTCACCGTCGGGTTGTTGTTCGTAACTGATCTCCGAACTTGTATCCACCACCGACAACACTCTCTCAGCGAGTTCCCGAATAGAGATCACGTCCTCGCTACCGAGGTTCACGACTAAGCCACACCCTTCATCAGTCGGCAGTGCGTCGAGTTTCCGGATTCCTCCGATGAGGTCGCTAACGTAACAAAAGCATCTAGTCTGAGTTCCGTCACCATACACAGTAAGCGGCTCTCCAGAAAGCGCCTGCATCAGAAAGTTCGGAATGACGCGACCGTCATCCGGCCGCATCCGTGGGCCGTACACGTTGAATGGGCGAATGATCCGAACGTCGAGGTCGTATTTCCGGAGGTATGCCTCCGCAAGTACCTCTGCAAACCGTTTGCTCTCGTCGTAGGGCGCACGCGTGTTGTGGAGATCTACGTTCCCGGTGTACGTTTCCGGCTGTGGTGACACCTCGGGATCACCGTAAACTCCGCTTGACGAGGCCAGTACCATCGTAGCGTCGTGCTTCACGGCGAAATCCAACGCATGTTTCGTACCGATGCTGTTCGTCAGCGCGATGGATACCGGATGATTGTCAAAACTCGCCGGACTTGCACGCGAAGCAAAGTGATAAATAACGTCGACATCCTCAATACTCGGAAACGGATTCTGAACGTTATGATCGATCATTTTCAACTGATCAGTCGGAGCGTCTAACTCGGGTCGGTGCTGGCCTGTAACCCCGTTATCAAGTATCACGACTTCGTGACCATCTTCCCGCAACGAGTCGACCAGATGGCTTCCAATAAACCCCAACCCTCCAGTGACGACCGCTCGCGTAGCAGACATATGTAGATACAACCTTCTCTGGTTAATTAAATATACTATTTGTGGAAAGACGAGAGCTTTGAGTCACGTTTCCCGTACGTGGTCAAGGAACTCTTGAAGGCGCCGTTTGAACGTATCCATCTCCTGAAGTTCGGCCACACGGCGCTGGGCGGTACTCACTGTTGACCTATAGAACTGCTCGTCCGTTAGGAGGCGCTCTACGAGCGCAATCGCCCCAGGAACATCGTACGGGTCGACGGCCAGCTCGGGCCAACAGCGGGCCTGCATGTCGTTGTGCTCGTTCCCAACGCAGGGGACACCCAGGGCCGCGAGTTCGGCCGCAGTGCGCCCAGCCGTCGCGCGGGTAGTCATCAGGACCGCGAACTGGAGACCTGCGAGGTGGTCGTAGAACTCGTCCTCCATGTATTCGTACACCTCAATGAAATCAAACTGCTCATCGAGGCCGTCGACGACCCCTCGTTGTCGGTCGAGTATCCCGATGATCTCGCCAGAGATATCGTACCCCGCCGCCCGAACCCTATCGAGGATACGAACGTTCGTATAGAAGTTTCCGTGGTCTACGTTCCACGTCCCGATCCCGATACAAGCCGATTCTCTCGGTCTTGCCCCCTGGCCAACACCGTCGAAATGCCCCGGCGGGATCGGCAGCGGGATCTGTAAAACTGCATCGCAGTGTGGCTCCATCCACCGTCGGTACTGCTCGTTGAAGACGATGAGACCGGCGAGGTCGTTGAGGGTCTCGTGGTGAGCGGCCTGGAGTCGCGAAGCGCTCTCCATCACGTCTTGGACAGACTCCTCTTGGATTCCAACGTAGGTCTTGTCCGGAAACACACGCTGGAGGTATCGAAGGTAGTGGTGGTGAAGCCAGAAGTGAGATATCAGGACGACCTCGTAGTCGTCAACCGAGACGCGTTCCCCCGCGAAGAGTTCGATGTCTCCGGTGAACTGGTCCGAGTCGTCGGCACAGAAGAAACTGTTGTAGAGGGTGTTCGACTGCACGTAGTACGGATGGTCGTATACGTCTTCGCGACGGTCCTGATCGACGAATTGTACTGGCGTCTCGTCGCTGGTGAGGGCGTAGCCGATATCGGCGCCGATGAGGTCACCGATGATCGTCGTATCGAAACTGTACGTGGCATCTGTATCTTGGGACTGATCCTGCTGGCAGAGATAGATCAGCACAGCATCCGACATTGTCTGTTATTCATATCGGATGGTGTTAACTGTTCTCGTATGTCTGGGCGTGGTGAGTAAGGAAGACACAAAGGCCTTATATCGCGGCAGTTGCAGATGGTGGCATGAATGGGTGTGGCGAGATCGAACGCATCCTCGTGGATGTCGACGGCACACTCTGTCGGAACCTGGTACGCATCTGTGAATACGTTGAGCAGGAGTACGGGGTTACTACAGATCCGGAAGACGTAGACGAATGGATGTACGAATTCGAGGAGGCAGGGATCACCGTAGGTGAAGTCGCCGAAACCCTCCTGAGAGATCACGAAGAGTGGTATCTGAAACCACTCCGCCCTCTCGCGAAGGCACGGATAGGGCTTGAGCAGCTCTCAGCGGCCGGCGTCGAGATAGTCGTTCTCACACATCGGCTCCCGTCGACGCACGCGACCACCCGTGAGTGGCTCGACGAGCACGACCTAGTGTACGACGAGTTCGTTGAGGACGTACCGGAGAATAAGGCAGCCGTACCTGGGGATGTCCTCGTGGATGACTTCCATGGAAACATTCGCGACGCGGTCGAGGCGGGTATGGGCGGAATCCTATTCGATCAGCCGTACAACTCGTCCCTCTCGTCCCCACGAGCGGCGGTCGCCGAGTCGTGGGATGACGTCGTGCACCTCCTCCTAGAGGACGACTCGTTCCCAGGAGCGTGCGAACAGTCATCTGTCCGAAACTAGTTGTTCCGAATCAGTGACGCCAAGCGCCGAACCGATACCGCCAATTGGATTGAGAGTGCAGATACCGACATGGCGAATACTCAACCCCCGGCGAAGGTTGTCCAACAGCTGTACGAACTGCTTGAGGAAGGCAGATTCGACGAATACGCTAGCAACTTCGCGGAAGACGCAAAGTGGATTGAGCCGACCGGGAGCGTGTTCGGGGGTACATACCGGGGACGCGACCAGATTCGAGAACTAATGGAACGGGCGTCGAAGGATTGGTGGGAGGAGTTCGAAGTTGAGGTCGACCGCCTGGTCGTAGATGGTGACACCGTGATTGCAATCACCACGACCAGCGGAACGTATCGAAGCTCCGGTGTGCGAGCATCAGCCCGAGCCGCCCACCTGTACGTCGTCCGAGATGGACTCATCACGCGAATGGAGAGCTTCGAGGACACTGCATCGCTTAACCGGGCAATCGACAGTGAACCGAGCGGGCTTTCGGAGCTGGGCGCGACGGCAACACCTGATCGAGCTGCTGAGAGCAGTCGAGAGTAACCGTAACGCGACTATCCAGCCGATCGCACCGTGTTATCCGATAATTTAATTGTAAGTCTCTCCATAGTTGGCTTTACATGATTTATCGCGGGCCAATAAAATGGCCAATAAACATCGGTGATTCGAAGACGCGTACTTTCGATCTACACTACTTTGAGATCGACGAGAAGCGTTACGTCGCCGCCGAACTGGGCGATCTCGACGCCGAGCCGGTGTTGCTACGGATTGAATCTGCCTGCGTGTTCGGACATATCTTCCGGGGACGGAAGTGCGACTGCGGCGACCAGTTCGAAATGGCGCTCCGCCAGATAATCGCGGAGGGTCAGGGATTGGCGATCTACGCGCTCGACGACGACGCTAGGGGTCATGGCGTTGAGATGCACTTCAGACTCTACGAGTTCAGACAGCACGAGGGACGGATGGACGAGCGAGAGATATTCGACGAACTCGGGCTCGAAATCGACGTCCGTGACTACGGTCCGGTAGTCGATATTCTCGATGAGTTCTCCGTCGAGGCGGTCGAACTGATGACCAATAATCCCAAACGGGTCGAGATACTTGAGGAAAACGGTATTAGGGTAACCGAGCGAATCCCCCTCGAAACGGAGATCTCCGAGTACAACGAGAAACTTCTGCTTCAGGAAAAAGAGTGGATCGGATACGAGACGAGCTACCGGACGCTTGAGGAATGGGTGGGCGAGTTCGACAGCAGACTGGCGGATTCGGACGCCACACACGGGTTCATGATTACAGAAGACCACAGCGTCGTCTCGACGGCGAAATTCGCGACCAGTCCGCCGACGATCGAACTGGAGGATGCGAACGCCTCCGAACACTTCACGACTTGTTTCCTAAATTTCACTCCGCTTGGCGATCTGCCCACGGAGATTGACAAGGTGATCCGAGTCGACGGAAACGATTTGATCGAATACGACTTGGATGAAATCGGCGAGACAACGGTTTCAGACTGACAGAAGTCGTTGTATTGAACGCATTCGAGTCGGAAGATGGTAATCGCTTCGTAGCAGTTATATTACGCCGAACAGAAATCCTCCACGGTTCGTATGATATCGAGAACAGAGTCGTGTCGTGTGTGTGAGAGTGGAGATCTCGACGGTGTTCTAGATATGGGCGAGCTACCGGCGGCAAACGGGTTCGTCGATGCTCCGGACGGTTCCGAGCCGACGTTCCCGCTCAAGCTGGTGCGGTGTTCGTCCTGTTCCCACGTCCAACTCCAGCACACGGTCAGCCGGAAACTCCTCTTTAGCGATTACATGTACTTCGCGACCGACTCAGGTTCCATCTCTGAACATTTCAAGAGCTACAGCGAGATGCTCGAACAGAGGTACCTCGCGGACGGCGATTTCGTCGTCGACGTCGGGAGCAACGACGGCGGTCTCCTTGCGTCGCTTCCTGAAGACGTCGACCGTGTCGGCATTGAACCCGCCGAGAACGTCGCAGAAGTCGCAAGAGAGCGCGGAGTCCCAACCGTCACCGAATTTTTCGACGTTGAGAGCGCGCTCCAGATACGCGAAGAATACGCTCCGGCCGCAGTCATCACCGCAAACAACGTCCTCGCCCATATCGACGACCTCCACGAAGTCCTCAGGGCCGTCGATGTCCTGTTGGCGGCGGACGGTGTCTTTGTTGTTGAGGTCCCCTATCTCGTCGATCTTCTGGCCGAAACTCAAGTATCAACTATATACCATGAACATCTCTCGTACTTTTCGGTCGCCTCACTGCGAACGCTGGTCGACCAACACGGGATGATGATCACGGACATCGAGCGGCTGGATCGACACGGAGGCTCCATCAGAGTTCACGTCCAGCGAACTGAGGCAGCGAATCGGACCACGTACGTCGACGACCTCCTCAATCTCGAACGCGTGCTAGGCGTGTCCACCCCCGAGACGCTGTCCTCGTTCGCGGAACGTGCCCAACGCAATCGAGACCAGATCCACGATTTGATTTCGGAACGCGCCACAAACCACAGCATCGTCGGTTACGGCGCATCCGCCAAGGGAAACGTATTGTTGAGCTACTGCGGCCTTGATTCGGACGATATCCAGTACGTTGTCGACGCGATGCCCGCCAAACAGGGAACATACACCCCCGGGACGAACATCCCGGTTCGTCCTCCCGAGACGTTCCGCGAGGACTCCCCCGATTACGCGGTCTTGTTGGCCTGGAACTACCGGGACCTGATTTACGAGAAGGAATCCGACTTTCGCGCCGGTGGCGGGCGGTTCATCGTTCCCACACCGAACCTGGACATCCGCAATTGAGCCATCCTGGACGGTTCGACCATCCTCATAGTTTATACTCCACAGGTGCACCATGGCGCGTATGGAGGTAACCATCGTTGGGGCTGGGGTGGCGGGCTGCAGCCTTGGCCATTTCCTTGACGACCGTGGACACGACGTCACGATCGTAGAGCGAGACGCAGTCGGAGGTATGCTGCGTGAGATCGAGTTCGACAGCGGGCAGTACTGCGACTCCGCACCACACATCCTGTTCTTCGAGGACGAGGAGTCGCGGACCAAGCGGCTGTTCTCGAAGTTCTCGGATCTAGCATCGTTCGATCCGTACGCAAAGTCGTATCCCCGAGAAGATCTGTCGGATCCACATGATTATCCGGTCTCCAGAAAGAACGCCGAACGGTGGGAAGACACAGACAAACTCTACGAGGAGATTGATCGAAATGCGGGCGACTCGGGTGAAACCTTCGACGAATTCGTCGTCGAACAGGTCGGTCCGAAGATGTACGAGCGGTACTTCGAGAACTATACCGCGAAGCAGTGGGGTGTCGACCCTGGCCGAATCGTCGGTGACTGGTTCGATTACAAAGTCGCGTTTCCGGAGACGGAGCGGCCATTTTTTGGAGATGCGAACGCCTATTATCCGGACCAGCGGTACAAGACGATCCTCGAAGACATGATCTCCGAATGTGATCTCGTATACGAGGGAGTCACCGGACTCGTCAGGAATAATGACCGAGTCGAAGCGGTCCGCACTGAGTCTGGGAAAAGGATCGAGGGCGATATGTTCGTCAACACGATCGACCCGACCGTCATGTCTGAGCGAGACCACGACTTGCAATACCGGAGTATGGTCATTGTCGGTGTGAGGGCGACCCTCGAATGTACTCGACTCTTTCCCCAGAACGTTTGGTGGGGGTACTTCCCGAACCATTACCAGTTCACTCGACTGACCGACTACGGGTTCACCGGTAAAGCACTCGGTGAGACATCGATACTCACCTTCGAGTTCCCCTGTTTTCTGACCGACGAGGTCTGGAGCAGGGACTCGGAGTACTTCCATCGGTACCTCTCGGAGTTCTTCACTCGACAAGACATCGAAAACGATATTCACGAGGTCGTTCTCCGGAAAGTTCCCCGAGCGTATCCACTTCCAATCCGGAGTGAGCGTGAAACATTCGAACGCGTCAACAAGTCTCTCGACCGATTCTCGAACCTATACAACCTCGGTCGGGTGAGCACGTACCAGTACATCTGGATCAAGGACATTATCGACGCAGCGTACGACCTCGCGACAGAGATCGACGCCGCCGCAGCTCGTCGGTCGTCGTGACCAACCACCGTTACTATCCGAAGTTTAGAGTCGCGGACTAGTATTTCTGGAGAGCAAGGACCGAGTCATTTTTGTACGAGTCACGGCTAGTCTGGACGATTGATGCCTGAATCAATGATAGACGAGCCACCCTGGAAGGACAGTTATGAGGTTGTCATCTCTCTCGATCGTTTTGACGACTCCCGGACGTTCTCGTTTCTCTCGCGTGATGGTGTTCGGTCGAAGACGGAGGCGATGCCAGCGGAACGTGGTCTCCTGGAAGCAGTCGACTCAGAGTTCGAGGCTGGGCTTGTATTGGACGCAAACTATGGGATAGTAGGGACTGTTCTCGGAAGCTTTCCGTCCGTCAACATGATAACCATGGCCGAGACCAGTAGCCGGGCTGCGAACTGCTGTCGAGTGAATGCCGCGAGGAACGACGTCGCTAACGTGGAGACAACCGTCGTTCCGTGGGCGCCGAAAGACGGTCCGGAGTACGACGTACTCACACACGCTCCAAAACAGGCCAATCCGCTCCAAGTCGGGAGAGAACGGCTGGTTCGCGGTCTCGATGAGCTTGCCCCCGGGGGGCGCTGTTACATCGCCGGAACGAATGCCACCGGGATTGAGCAGTACGCCGAGACGGTGGCGGACTGCTGTACTGACGTGCGGGAGGTATCTACCGACGCCGACTGTCGTGTCTATACGGGAATTCGGCCAGCCAAGTTTGACCCCCCGAAATTCGTCGAAGAACACGAGTTTAGAGCGACTGTCGACGGGTTCACCTGTCGATTTCTCACGCTCCCTGGGCTCTTCTCGTGGCGCGAGCTGGACGCCGGTACCCGAGCGCTACTTCGAGA
>Ga0136589_1001323_pt1 | contig 11336 bp, 6 predicted proteins | sample AntRauMFilla3764_FD_104640 | JGI IMG/M metagenome (GOLD analysis project Ga0136589, IMG submission 104640) | Saline lake microbial communities from Rauer Islands, Antarctica - Metagenome Filla 3 #764 | ecosystem: Environmental > Aquatic > Non-marine Saline and Alkaline > Saline | place...
AATTGTGGATTTATTAAATCAATTCATCATTCGTAATTCTCTGTTCAGTATTCGATATTCTTTCTGGCTTACCCCCGGACGCTTACAGGAGCCCGAAAGACGCGGGCACGCTGTCAGGTCCTTAACTCACAACTAAAAACTAAAACCTCAAAACTGATAACTCAACACTAAAAACTACTTTATAAGCGTCAGTTTCTGAGTCGATAGCACATCACCGGCGCTGAACCGCACAAAATAAATACCGGAGGCAAATCCTGACGCATCAAACGGCAAAGTATATCGGCCTGCTCCCTGCTCACCGTCAACGAGTGTTGCAATTCGGCGGCCGGCGGCATCATAAACGGTGAGATTCACCTGCTGTTGCTGTGATAACCGATATGAAATCGTGGTCACCGGATTAAATGGATTAGGATAGCTTGGAAGCAGTTCTGTTTGCTTTACCATTTCATCCTTGATCTCTATTCGCTGAAATTCCATACGATCATAAGGTTCGGAAATCACGTGAGACTCCCCTTCAGCAAGTTCAATTTTTTCAGTGACACCTTCCGAAAATAGCGTTAACTCATAGACAGTGACGGTGCCAAACATCTCACTGCCCAAAACCTGATTCTTCTCAGCGGCTGATGCAAACCTGATCGTAAGCGGATAGTCACTTAAGGTCACTTGCGGTTCAAAACGATCACTTTCAGCCAGTCTGAATCCTCTGCTTGTTCTTACATCCAGTATAGGGGAGGGGGCAACGGGTGGCATACGGAATAGGTTTGCTACGTCCCGGGAAACCGCATGTTCTGTTGCAAAAAACTCTGCTGATACCCCACCCGAGTTAAACTCAATTATGTCAAAATTCCCGGCATTGTACAACACGTCATCCTCCTTTGAAACAACTGACTTCAAGGGCAAAGAGGCCGAAAGAGCCTCGAGATCCAGCACTACTTCACCCCCCTCATCCGAATAAACCCAATAGCCTTGCCCGGGCTTCAAGATGTCTGTCTCCTCATATGACGGACCGTTAAGTCTATATATCGGTGTTGAGTTGAGAATTCCATCCGCATCTTCAATATATTCTACGGGCATCTCACCAACCACACTGCCGACCAAATTCCACCCGGGGTTCAGTTGCAGAGTTGAACTCTGTACACCTGTCCCTTTAGCCGAGTACTCCACACCTCCCTCTACACTACTTCTAATCCAATATCCGTAGCCCGGCCGAAGCTGATCTTCGAGCTGATAAGAACCGTCAAATCTATATGCATCCACATTAGGAATCGACAAACCATTAGTCTCATACGGCAGGCTATGTAGCTGCCAGGTGTCAGAAATAGTAACTGTTGCATTGTAATAGCTCACCGGATTCGATAATTCACCCTGATCTCCGCCTGACTGCACCGCCCGTACTGAGTAAAAAGTTGCGCCATCAAGCAGCTTCTGATCTGTAAACTCCCTGCTATCTCCCGCCGCTGTATCAAAAAGTTCAAGATCATCCATCGATACGCCCTTGTAAAGTTCAAAGCTGTCAATGTCCGACTCACTGTTCACATCCCAAGTGAGCTTTATGGCACTGCTACCATTTACTGATTTCAGGGCAAGCTCTGTTAATGTGAGTTCTGGTGTAAAACGATAAATTTCGGCGTCAGCCCCCCATTCAAGTACGTAAAGCTCACCACTACTGTCGACACCAAAGGACGGTATCATTAAATCTGAATCCATCAACTGCTCATTCGAAATTACTTCTCTCGTATCCGGATCTATTTCGAGGGCCCATATTCTTCCGGATATAAAATCTCCATAAATATATTTTCCGTAGAGGGATGGATTATCTCGTCCTCTGTATATGTATCCTCCGGTAATTGACTTACCTATACTATTATCATATCGAAACTCATAAACCGGCAGTTCAAGCCCGGTTTTATCGCACTCCGACTGAACAGGAACACAGACAGAACCTTCGATGATTGGCCATCCGTAGTTTTTACCCTTATCTATAATATAGATTGACTCCCGATCTTTTTCACCTACATCCGCCGCCCATAAGTTTCCGGTTCCAGGATCAAAACTGATTCTCCATGGATTTCTCAATCCCCAGGCATAGATTTCATCAAGCCCGTCGGGGTCGCCAACAAATGGATTATCCGGTGGGATCTCATATCCGGTTTCAGAACTTACATCAATCCGAAGAATACTGCCGTTTAACACTTTTGTATTTTGAGCCAGTTCTCTTGAGTCTCTTCCGCCATCACCCAGTGCAATGTAAAGATATCCATCCGGGCCAAAGACAATTTGCCCCCCATTGTGATTATCTTGTGGCTGTAAAAGCTCAAATAATCTCTCTTCACTATCAGGATCTGCAACTCCTCCCGGTGCTTTATACCTTGCCAAGGTACTATAATAGTTTCTGTCACCCCCGCTTTCCTTGAAAGTGTAATATAGGTAAAATGTCTCATCCTCCGGATAATTAGGGCTGAAAGCTAGTCCCAAGAGTCCCATTTCACCAAACGGATTACCTATACGGTCGGATATGTCAATAAAGTTAGTAGAAGCAGCTTCGGAATTATTCAGATTTTTAACGTCCACAAACCCGGTTTTTCTTACAATGTACAACAATCTGCTACCTTTATGGGAGTACTCCATACCCACCGGATTTTCAAACCGTTCAGAAAAAACGGGTTCGACTTTGTTGACTTGTGCCTTAACTGTAAAATTAAAAGTAAACAATATGAGGAAACTAATTATAAAAACTATTTTATTCATTCTTGATCTAATTAAAGTATTTGAAGAAAGTTAAGAAGAGCTTTGCAAGACAGATCTTTTGTAACACCTCGTATTCATTGATCAGTTACGTGCCCAAAATTAGATTTTATGCTTTAGACATCACACCTTCCATACCTTGAATATTAAAAAATGACTGGTTTAGCAAAGCCAGTTCAAGTAAACCAAAAAAACTTATTTATAACAAACTGATTTTGAATTGAAATCAATCCTGTATCCGAAAAATTTATACCACACTATACACAGGTAATAGACCCCATCATTTAATACTGTCAAATTTATGAACACATGGCTATTATAAAATGATTTGAAGTTGAACCCATCAAATATTTGCCTGCCGAAGAATATGAAACCCAAAATTCGGTAAATAACACAATCAAACTCTCAGCAACACGAATATTACTTCATCAAAATATAATTGTTCCTTGCTACTAAGGTCTATCTCAGAAAGTCACGTCTGACTTGGCAGCTAAAGCAGAGATGCTGAGTGCAAATAGTATGGATGCGATCCAGGCTTCTGACGCGTCTGCGATTTCTGATCTGATTGAGCGATAACACCTGGTTTGCATTGCCGATACTTCCTCCGATGTGGTTTCGCTCACTGTTATCTTTTCCACTATTATCCTGTGCTTTTAACAGGTTATTTTCTTCGGTTTCATCCCCTATGGCACGACTGCCATGGGTAACCTGCTATGATTACATAGTGTTCGGATAATCCATTGCTGGCGAGCATACTTCTACGGAAGCGGAATGACCTGGCTGCCGATCAAATCAAGCATGTTGAAAATACTGTTCAGATTTTGCTCCACACAGTTTAGCAGGTAGCGAAGCGGTTTTCACTACTCTTTTTTGAAGAGAGCTATTTTACTCCAACTACCTCAGATATTGCATGTGGGTCTGGCGGCAACAGATAAAGTTCTTGGAACTGCAGGCGATCGCTAAGCCGCTCATAAAGCAAATCCACAATGACCTCGGTCTTCAACCGGGCCTCGTTGTTATCTATTTATAGCCGTTCATCCTTTTGACTCAGGCTTCAGTTAGATTGCTAAGAAGTGTTGATCACTGAAATAGAAGCCGCAATATTGATGCGGATTGTTCCATAAATACTGAAAGAACGTCCGGATAATTTAATAATTGATTAGATAGTCTGTTAGCAGTTCTACCTCTTCATTTGACAATGACACACTGCTCATGGATGTGCCGGGAAATGTTGCTTCCGGAGATTTCAGGAAATTTTTCAATAAATCTTCATCCCAAACCTTTTCACTGGCTGCCAGCGTTGTTGAATAATTAAAATCAGCCAGTGAACCAACCTCGCGATTCGCCAATCCATTTAGCGTGGGTGCAATCAGTGATCTGCCTCCCATTTCATGACAATTGGCACATGATCTCTGGAAGACAAGAGCGCCTTCATTGATATCCATGGCTATTTGATCACCATCATCTAATTCCATTATTCTGCGTGCAATTTCATTATTTGAGAGAAAAGTTTCGTAGTCAAATAATTCATATACCGGCCCGGCATCATCTATATGAATGAGGTACTTGTCGTCCGTACGAAGAAGTAAAGACTCGTCATGTAACTTTACAATATTTCGTATACGGTGCCCAATTTCAATTCTTTCATCATAGATAATCCGGTTATTTTCGGAGTCTGGCCGTAATCTGTGAATTGCTCTATCAATTAAAGAAGTTACAAGCAGATCACCTTTCCATATTCCAAATTTATCGCCTTCAACTCTAATCAGGTCAGATGGAGCTATTGCGTTAGACCATGCAAAGATCGGTTTTGTAAATCGATCGTGCCTGCCTTGCTCTTCAGATTCCGGCCATGGATTGTGATGATACTGGATTCCAAAAGTTTCCAGGGGCCAGCCATAATTGCCTCCGTCTTCAATAATATTCAATTCATCTCCTCCTCCCGGACCATGTTCTGTTGCCCAGATTATACCATCCTTATCTTTATAGATACCCTGTGAATTTCGCGAGCCTATAGCATAGTTTCGATGATCTCCATTGTTAATATTTATGAGAATAAATTTCCCATACGATTTATCCTCATCCTGGGCATAGGGTTCTTTGTCATATCCATCATAAAAGTGATCCCCCATTGATAAAAGCACATGATCATCATCGTACCGTATAATCCTCCCCCCCGAAATATGGCCGCCAAATTCCCATCTTTCTACCGATTTGTCATCATCCAAAAGATCTGAAAGAGGGTACATACATGGTGATGTCTTGTATATTTCCTGCCATTCATTCTGAGCCCTAAACTCATTGTTGTTTTTTTCCAGGCTTATACGGCTCAGTTTTGAGATAAAACATCCTTCAGTGTAGAAATGATGGGATACATACAAATCTACCACACCCGCTCCCTTAGAATCTGCGTAACCACCTTTAACCCTTACCTTCTCTGGATTGAAAAGGTCCCTGGCAGGCCACCCATCCTCTTCCAATTCAGCAAAACCCAAATCTATCGGTGAAGCTATTATTTTAATTTTTTTAAAATTCTGGAAATCAATTCCTAATAACGCACCTTTGCGGTCAACAATAATAACATCAGTTCCTGCAACAACCATAGCCCCCCCATCACCCAGATCTTCAGGCAACTTAACTTTATTAATATGGAGTCTTTGAAGCGCTGTGTGATCTAAATTCTCGTTCTCTAATAATTGCTCCCTTAATTGCTCTTCTTCAGATTCTGTAAAACTCTTGAGTAAATCGAATGGAAAAGCTTCATATCTCCCCACACTGAACCCGTAGATGACAAGCAGAACTGCTATTGCTGACCCTGCAATTATTTTTAAAACTGTATTTCTATAATTCTTCGCCATAGAGGGTTTGATACTTTTATTAAACTGGGGTTTTTATGATGAATTTTTTTTCTGGAACCAATTAAATTCCATATAGCAAATAGTGACAATCGTTAAATTACAGATAATATTTGACAGGCTTAATTACATTATTTTTAAAAAAAAAGGTCCAAGTTGTCATTAAGTCTTCGTTGAACAAAATGTCACTTTTATAGCTAATACGGGAAATTTAAAAGAAATATGAACAAGGAAAATCCTAATGATCAATCGAATTGATTGTACGCATCCGCAAAGTTTCCGGCAGAACATATTTTAGTAGTTATTCTTCGAATATTTTGTTTAGATACAATGACCGGATGATTTGCAAGTCGTTCTGAATTAACTGTGTCAGCCAACTGATGAATATCCACTTTAGTGTTTGTCATTTCACTTAGTGTGGTGTTTAAGCCAATAGACGCCATTATCTGCCGGAATCTGTTTCTGCTGCTGAATGCATTTTCACATCCAAATAGTTCAAACAATTCCGCCATCCTTACTTTAAGTTCATTATCAGAACTCTCAAAAGCCTTCTCGCTATTAAATACAATAAATTCACCTAATGTTAACGCAACCGCGTGTCCGTGAGGAATGCCATGATAAGTAGTGAACGCATACGATAACGCATGGGGAGCTGTTGTTTTTGAAATATTAATCGCTTTACCGGCCAGGTTGGATCCTTTTGACATCGCCAGCCGGGATTCCGGGTCGGGACTGTTGACAGCTTTTTCTATACTCTTAAAAATCAGGGGTATTGCTTCTGATGCATAGCTTCTGCTTTCATCGGTGGCATCCTTCGCCCAATACGACTCGATGCCCTGGCACAGTGCATCCATGCCAGATACCGCCGTTTGATAGGACGACACCGAATAGGTAAGTTCCGGATCTAAAATCACATATTCCGGTATCAGAAGATCTGCCGCCAGGGAATATTTTACATCATTGATATACACTACCGCAAAATGTGTGGCTTCACTTCCTGATCCTGATGTTGTAGGTATAGCGATCATTGGTGCCAGTTTATCCGTGACTTTTATTTCTCCCCTGATCATTTTTTCAGCCTCAACCTCCTCATCAGGCAAAATGGATAGAAGTTTGGCGATGTCCATTACACTACCACCGCCAATAGCGACAATAAGATCAGGATTGAAATCTTTGATTATTTTTTTCCCTTTTAAAGCATCTCTAAATTTTGGATTCTCCTCAAAATCAAAATATCTCAGGTTTTCGGTCACATCTAAAATATCTTTTAGCTTTTCTTTTGCACCGGAAAGTTCGTAAGACTGTTTGCCACTTACTATAAGAATTCGTTTAGCATCCAGTTTTTTGATAATAGAATGCAGCTGTTGGATATTCCCGGGCCCTGTATACTGCCGAATCATGACTCTAATTTTATGAATTAGAATTTAAAGACTTCATTAACTCAATTTTATTCTCAACTGGCGATGATTCAGGACGTCCAAGATCTCCTCTGGCTCCTGTGTCCACTTTTATTTCGAGCAGAGCAGGCCCGCTTGAAGTAATAAAAAGAGGTAATTGAGTCTCCAGTTCTACTTTAGAAGATACCGCATACACATTTTGATAGCCGCATGCATTTGCAATTGAGGGAATAGATATATCAAATCCAACGGTCGGCTGGCCTCCCACAGAATCGTGGGCACCATTATTTAAAACAATATGTCTAAAATTTCGGGGCGCCTCATTTCCGTTGATAGCGAGAGACCCCATATGCATGATAACGGAACCATCACCGTCGAGGCAAAAGACATTTTGATCGGAGTGAAGTGCAATTCCAAGTGCTATTTGAGAAGAATGCCCCATACTTCCTACTGTTAGAAAGTCATTTGTATGCTCCTGGTTTCTATAAGCCCGGCATTCATATACCTCACGTGACGCTTTCCCGGTTGTAGATACAATGATATCATCGGATGAAAGTTTATCCAGCACACATGCGATGGCCTCTTCACGGGTCAGGTTATAGTTCAGTCTCTTTCCGGTTTTCTGCTCATATGCCTCAAATGAATTTTTTCTGACTACAATAGCTACCGCCCCTCTGGTTTCTTTTGCTTTATTCGCAGCCTTTGATACAAAACCCGACACATCGGGTGTGTCCGCATCCATTATGAAATAGGGAATTTCCATTGCATCAAGCATTGAATTCTGTACCCTTCCCTGCTTACGGTGCTGAGGTTCATCGTCAATTCCCGGCTCACCACGCCATCCTATTAATACAAGCATCGGTATACTATACACTTCCTGATCGGCGAGCGATAGCAGTGGATTGATCGCATTTCCCAGGCCGGAATTTTGCATATATACGAAAGGCAGTTTTCCGGTAGCGAGGTGATACCCACTGGCGAGTGCTACCGCACCTCCTTCATTGGCCGATATGATATGTGATTTTCCCTCAACACTATTACTCAAATATCCACAAAACTCTTTCAGCAGTGAATCCGGCACTCCACAAAAAAAACCAACATCATTGCTTCGAAGTGCATTATAAAAAAGATCATTACGGATCATCTATTTCCCTCCCTGTATCAACGTCAGTATCTGTTTTATTCCCATCATATTTTTCCGTGCTTCGTATGACCTCTTATGGGTGAGAATTGTCTTTGCAGTATCCAGCATCGCCGGGTACGCACTCCGTAACAACTGGTTTGCATAAATGACCACATTCACACCTGCCTCCGCAAGTTCATCTTCATAAACCGTATCGTAACTCGATGGTACAGCAACCAGCGGCACTCTGCGTTCAAATTTTTTGTACTCTTCGCAAAATGCAAAGATTTCATCCGGCGATTTCTCTTTTGAATGGATCATAATCGCATCTACACCTGCAGCTATATACGCTTTCGCCCGTTTCAATGCATCTTCGAGACCCTGTTTAAGAATCAGGCTTTCAATCCTTGAAATAATCATGAAATCACTCCTAACCTGTGCCCTTTTTCCGGCTTTAATTTTTTCGCAAAAACCTTCAATAGTGTCCTGTTCCTGAGGCACTTCTGTTCCGAATAAAGAGTTTTTTTTCAGGCCTACCTTATCTTCTATAATCACAGCAGACACACCCAATCTTTCAAGAGTTCTCACTGTAAACACAAAATGCTCAATTTTGCCGCCCGTGTCACCATCAAAGATAATCGGTTTGGTTGTCACCTCTACCAGATCATTGATATTCTCGGTTCGCTGGGTAATATCTACGGCTTCAATATCCGGTTTCCCTTTTGTAGTGGAATCCGTAAGGGAACTTGCCCACATTCCGTCAAACTCCCTGATCTCTCCGCTTAACTCTATTTTTGTATTCTCAATAATTAAACCCGTAAGGCCGGAGTGTGCTTCAATTATTCGTACAATCTTTTTAGCATTGATGAGCCGTCGCAATCTCTCGACCCGCAAATCCGGTGTAATACCAATCTCTTTCAGTGCATCATTAAGCTGGGTTGATGATATTCCCTTTGTATAGGGTACTTCTACCAATTTACCGCCCCAATCTTTCAGGACGTCAATGACCTGCTGCCTTGTTTGGCTCTGAACTCCCTCTTTCCAGTCATCCCCGTGAACCACAAAATCCGGCTTCATCTTTTTCAGATTAGGCCGGTAATCCAGGGTGGTTTGAGGAACAACCTCTTTCACTCCTTTTATATTCTCAACCACATCTTTTCTTAACTCATATTCCATATGAGGTAATCGTTTATAACTTGCTATAGCTTCGTCGGTAAGAAGACCGATCGTTACGTTACCAAGTTTTTTTGCTTCTTTTATGACGTTTAAATGCCCGGGATGAACCAGGTCCGCACTCATGCCAACATAAACTTTCTTCATAGTCTTTATTTATTTCTTTAAAATAGCCTGTTATTAATTAATTCTTTTGTTTTTGTGCCAAAAATTATTGCTACATGAAGCCTTTGCCCTACAGGGATACCCCCTTGGCTCAAAACCTTCTACAAACCCTCAATCAAATAACTCCTTACATAGTATATTATAGATGTTTTTCGAAGCAGATTTACCATTTGGCGGAGTTAAAACATCTCGATAAAATTGATCTCTTTTCCCCTGCAATGTGTCCTTTCCTTCAATGACCACGTTTTCAATAAACTGTGTAATGTCTTCGCTCTTGCTTCCGTGGTAATGATGATCTAAAGCCATTTTACCAAAGTTATTAAACCGAGCAGACACATCAGGTGTTGCTTTTATAAACAGGGAGGGTTTACCTGAGTATAAATACTCAGCAATAAAAGAGATACTGTCAAGTATCATCGCATCGGAAGAATTTACAAGATCTACATAGTTTCCGGTTTCCAGCTGTCCATTCTCTATCTTATCCCACCGATCATAATATGATTCTGCCCTCTCTTTTCCCCAATCCGGATGATGATACAACGTATGTTTCAGGTACGGATGTGGCTTAAATGCAATCTGGATCTTATCATGATACGTCTCTGTAACATGTAGCATAAATTCTGAAATCTCTAAAAAATTGGAAGCCGGGGGGCGTCCGTGACCCCGCTCTATAACCGACCAGTGCGGAGCCCAAATTATTCTTTTAAGACTGATATCCCTGTTTTTCCATGCTCCGTTTTCCAACCGTTTTCCATAAACAAAGCTATCGATTCCCGGGTATCCGGTTACTTCAACATTCGCGCCTTCGTTCGCAGCATATCTTTTCGCGAGTTTTTTATGGGATTTCGTCTCATAAAACGCTTTCCATAACAGGTTATGAAATGTCTTGTTATAAAAGTGCTCACTTTCTTCCAGAATGAAGCTGTATTGTGCATAGCAGGTCAGTACATCCAGAAAGTTTTCAATCCGATATTCTTTCAGAGTATACCCATAAGGATTTGTAAAGAACACAATGTCCGGTGAAATCTCTTTCTTAACGTTTAAATAAGTACTCTTCTCTTTATTATAGGAATAAATAACGTTGTGTTTATTCTGCTTAAAAAATTCGTATGCTTTTTCCATTTTCGAATAAATATCTTCATCTCTCAAATTTATTGGGGGACAGACGACAATGACCGGTTCAAACCGAGGATCGTTTTCCAGCATTGTTAAAACCTCTTCAAATTTCCAGATGTCGGCATTCAATACAAAAAAGGCAACGGTTGCCTTGTTTTTTGATCTTACCTTTTTAAGTGCCTTTTCATGTCGGTGGGGTTGAATCTTCATCAGCACTAATTCCAATGGCTTTTTAAGCTGTGATATAACTCGCTGTAGAAAAGTAATCATTGAATATGGTAAAGATTTTTTTAATAATTTTCTCATTATCTGATCAGTCAATACTAATACAATAACATGACGACCGCTTGTAATCAATTACCATGGCTGCTCACTTAAAAGACTCATTCAACCCAAATGTACACTTTCCACAATTGAAAATATAAGGCATTTAACCATACCCCTTAATCCGTCTGTCCGGAAGTCACATATACGGGCGCTAACGTTCAAGAAAAATAGAATTTAAGCATTTGAAATATTTCACCATTCAGCACCAATTCTTTTTCTATAACACCTCAGTTGATATAAGATGGCTTTATTGTACATTAATAATTATCGGTTATCTCTGTATGAACATAAACAGAGATCTTCATTAAACTAAACACACTCCTGTCAGTTTAGATTTACACGATCAAAAAAATTTTACCAAAACAGATTGCCACAAAACGGTAGAAATCTAATAATTCAATATCAAACTCATCTCATGCTAAATAGTAATAATCA
>Ga0136589_1001325_pt1 | contig 11332 bp, 9 predicted proteins | sample AntRauMFilla3764_FD_104640 | JGI IMG/M metagenome (GOLD analysis project Ga0136589, IMG submission 104640) | Saline lake microbial communities from Rauer Islands, Antarctica - Metagenome Filla 3 #764 | ecosystem: Environmental > Aquatic > Non-marine Saline and Alkaline > Saline | place...
CCCTTGAAACTGATGTTATAGCCCCCATCATGCTCATACAATGACATGGGTGCGCCATCGGGCGTCGTCGACTCGGCGAGTAGGATACGTGGTTTCATGCGCAGAGAGCGCTGCAGAAACAGCGTAAAGGCAACGAAATAGAGCCATTAAGTTTCGAAATAACGGCTGCGCCTATACTACAGGTCTTGCATCAAATTGGGCCTAAAGGGCCAGCGGACCACTAGAACTTCTTGCTCAGACAATTAATTCGCGAGCACAACCCACCGGATCGCTATTTAAAAATTTGGGCGTTAAGGAGGTTATCTTTAATAAGTTTGAGATTGCCCGCTAGAGTGCACTACGTATCGCGAATTTATGTTTTGGATCATTCAGTTCAAGCTGGATGCGGCGACAGGTTGCGCCATAAATACTACCGAAAAGTAAGAGCAAGCCACTCGGTTAAAACTTGCGCAAGGATTCATCCCTAAAAAGAGTATAATACCATGAAACTACTCTCCATGTTTTCGAGGCTCGGTTATCGCCTTCGCCCCCGACTGAAAGGATCGAGGCAGATGGAGGTGTTTGCGCTCGTGGGTAAGGCGGGCACGGGAAAGAGCTTCCGGGCTAGGCTGGTGGCCGACACGCACAGGATACCGGCAATCATCGATGACGGCCTGCTCATCCATGAGGGGAAGATCATCGCGGGAAGGTCTGCCAAGGAAAAGGTGCACTTTATTGCTGCGGTGAAAACCGCGATGTTCAACGACCCCGAGCACCGGGAAGATATGGTCCGCGCCCTCGAGCAGGCGCACTTCCCGAAAGTTCTACTACTCGGGACGAGTGACCGGATGATCGTGCGGAACTGCTTGACCCTTGGCCTACCCGAACCGAGCAAAACCATTCGAATCGAAGATATCGCCTCTAAGGAGAAAATCGCGGAGGCTATCCGCCAGCGAAAAACGAAGGGACAACACGTCATCCCACTTCCTGTGGTCGAGGTCAAGCAGGCCTACCCAAAATTGGTGGCCCATGCGATCAAGGTCTGGTTCGACCACATGGTCTACCGCAACCATTACGAAAAGACCGTCGTGCGGCCAGGATATCACAGGAAGGGAGAGGTGACCATCTCGGAGACTGCACTGGCGCAAATGATCGTCCACTGCGTGCGGGAAAAGGTGCCTTCGCTTGAGCTTCAGCGGGTGCGAATCAAGCAACGACATGGAGGCTATGACATTAAAATGGTGCTTTCACTGGCCTACGGTGTCGAGGCTGCTCACAGTTGCCAGGAACTGCATGATTACACGATTCGCAAAATCGAGGAGTTCGCCGGGATCTCAATCTCTCGGCTCGCCCTGCATATCGAGTCCGTTCGCGCAGCAGATCCTAAAAGCAGGCAGGACTCTTAAGCTAGCTGGAATAAGGGCCTAAGTTGAAGTTGGAAAATACCATTCGGGACTATTCCAAAGAAACACCATTTAACTTTTGCGTCATCCAGCAGTTTAGTCTAAATTCGTAATTATGAGTAATCATATCTACAAAAAATTAGAGCTCGTTGGCTCCTCCAAAGAATCCATCGAAGCTGCCGCACAAAATGCAGTAAAAAAAGCCTCCGAAACGATCCGCAACATGCGGTGGATGGAAGTGGGCGAAATCCGCGGCCATATCGTCGACGGTTCGATTGATCATTGGCAAGTCGGCGTGAAGATTGGGTTCACTCTAGAGGACCAAAATTCTCCCGAGACGCTCGAAGAGAAGAAGAGCTAGTCGAAGGACTGGTTCGGGTATCGGCATCACCGTCGATGCTGTATTAAATTCGTCGCCAATCATCGGCATCTCTTTCGATGCGACAGATAGCTTGTGGCAGCATTCGAGATAACCACAATGCATCCATTCGGGCAAACACAGATTGTAGCGATGCCGCGACGTCCCCAAAACACCCGTAGCGATGTCGCGACAGCGACGTCCCCCCCAAAAACACCCGTAGCGATGTCGCGATAGCGACGTCCCTCCCAAACACATCCGTAGCGATGCCGCGACAGCGACGTCCCTCCCCCAAACACGGATTCTCTCCCGCTACAGTAAAAACCCTCGAATGACTTGTGCCGCGCCCAAAATAGGCCTACCAATTCACGTTCTTCTTCACAACCAATGCAATATGCCCACCACTAAGATTTTACATCTCGTCTGTCTGACTGCCGCTATGGCGGCTACCGGTTGCTCACCTACCAGCGGCTCGGACAGTGATGCTCCGCAGGGCGGTGCGGCAGCCGCTCCAGCTAAAGCCGATGTCGCCTTTATTGAAATCCGTCCCATCGTCATCAAGCAGACAAATCCACTACCGGGCCGGGTATTGGCCTTTGAGGAGGCGGAAATTCGCCCACAAGTAAACGGGATCGTGCTCAAACGTCTATTCGACGAAGGGTCTTACGTCGAGGAGGGGCAACAGCTGTATCAAATCGACCCGGCGGTTTATCAAGCCGAGCTGGAGCTAGCTGAAGCCGAACTGGAAAATGCAGACGCCCGGCTCCGCAACGCGAACCTTCGCTATGAGCGCTTTAAACAACTGGTAGGAAACAACACGGTCAGCCAGCAACAATTCGACGATGCGGAGGCCGAGCTGAATCAGAGTCGTGCCGCCATCAGTCTGGCCGGGGCCAAAGTCAGGCGGGCGCAAATCAATCTGGACTACACGGAGGTGCGCTCACCGATCAGCGGCTATATCGGGCCGTCTGCAGTGACACGGGGTGCCCTGCTTACGGCACTGCAACCGCTGCCGCTAGCCACGGTCCGTCAGCTCGACCCCGTCTATGTCGATCTTTCCCAGACCGCGACTGAGGCGCGTCGCTTGCAGGAGCGCCTGCTGCGGGCAAGGGCCGACGGAGAGGTCGAGAAAACCTACGAGGTTACCTTGTATTTAGGAAACTCCGGGCAGCCCTATTCGCAAGTAGGCACGCTCGACGCGACCGATCTTGCCGTCGACCCGCGCACGGGTGCCATCCGGCTACGATCGGTGGTGCCGAATCCCGATCGCATCCTGTTGCCCGGCTTATTCGTCCGGGCCTCAGTCGAAGCTGTGGGTGAAACGCGGGAATTGCTGGTCCCTCAAAGCAGCGTCCTGATCGAGCCGGATGGGAGCAAGGCGGTCTGGACCGTCTCTTCCGACAATACGGCGACCAAGCGCGCCATCGAAACCGGAGCGAGCTACCAAGGGCACTGGGTGGTGAACCAGGGCCTAGAGACGGGGGATCGAGTCATCGTCGAAGGCCGCATGAATCTACAGGAAGGCGCATCGCTGGAATTGGAAGCGCTCAAAATGAAAATCGGCGCAAGCGCTAGCGAGTCGGCACCAGAGTCATCCACCGTAACCAAGTAGCACCACTCGGCATGATTTCACGTTTTTTCATCGACCGGCCCATTTTCACTTGGGTCATTGCCATCTTCATCATGGGGTTTGGGGCGTTTGCCCTGTTTCAATTGCCGATCGAGCAATACCCAAAGATCGCGCCTCCCCAAATCTCGGTCACGGCGACCTACCCCGGAGCTTCGGCGCAAACGCTGGAGAATACGGTCACTCAGGTGATCGAGCAGAATCTGACAGGGATCGACAGGGTCCGTTACATCCAGTCGGAGAGTTCCTCGTCCGGTCGCGCCACTATCACCCTCACCTTCGAGCCCGGCACCGATCCGGATATCGCTCAAGTGCAAACACAAAACAAGGTAGCACAGTCGCTCTCCTCCTTGCCGTCGATCGTGCAGGAACTGGGCGTGCCAATTGAGAAGGCCGGTAACAGCTACGCGCTCATCGTCGGGTTCTACTCCAAAGATGGATCGCTGAGCCGCAATGACATCTCCGACTTCCTCGCATCGAATTTGGAGGAACCGCTCAGCCGCGTCGATGGCGTGGGCCGCATTCAAACTTTCGGGCCCGAGAAGGCCATGCGCATCTGGCTGAACCCCCAGAGCATGAATAATTATAACATCACCACCACGGATGTGCTCAACGCGATCGACGAGCAGAACATCCAGTTGGCTACAGGTGAGATCGGCGGCACCCCAAGCGTCGAGGGGCAGCAGATCAGCGCCACCATCACCGCGCAGTCGCTCCTCAATACCCCGCAGGAGTTTGGCGATATTTTACTGACGGTCACCCCCGACGGATCCCAGGTCAAGCTGGCGGATGTGGCGCGCATCGAGATCGGGGCGGAAAGTTATAATGTGATCGGCCGCTGGAACCGGAACCCGGCTTCAGGCATCGCTATCGAGCTCTCCCCCGAGGCCAACGCGCTGGAGACGATTCAAGCGGTAAAGGACCGGGTCAAAGATTTCGATTCGATCATTCCGGACAGCTTGGTCACCGTTTACCCGATCGATGTGTCCCCTTTTATTGAGGCCTCGATCCGCAATGTCGTAGCCACGATTGGCTTCGCGATCGTGCTGGTTATTCTGGTCATCTTCGTGTTTTTGCAGAACATTCGTGCCACTCTGATTCCCGCCGTCGCGATTCCGATCGTCTTGCTCGGGACCTTCGGCGCACTTTACGTGCTGGGCTACTCGATTAACGTGCTCACGCTCTTCGGGCTGGTGCTGGCCATCGGCATGCTGGTGGACGACGCGATCGTCGTGACCGAAAACGTCGAACGAAAGCTGGAAGAAGATAGCACACTTTCGCCCAAAGACGCGGCAGTCGCCGCCATGCAGGAAATCTCCGGTGCGTTGCTCGGGACGACCGTCGTCATCTGGGCGGTCTTTCTGCCCATGACGCTTTTTGGAGGTTCCGTCGGGGTCATTTACCGGCAGTTCTCAGTCACCATATCGATTGCAATGGCGCTCTCTTTATTCGTCGCGCTAACGCTCTCGCCGTCACTCTGTGGCATCCTACTCAAATCCAACAAGGAGCGCAAAGATCACAGCTTTTTCGGTTGGTTCAACGCTGGCTTTGACTTCCTGCGGCGGATTCATGTGCGCTCCATGGATCTCCTACTGGAGAACCGCGTCGTGCTCCCGGTGCTGTTTGTGGCACTGCTCGCCGCCGCTGCCGTGATTTTCCTGCGCATCCCCACTTCCTTCCTCCCGGACGAGGACCAAGGGCGAATGTTCACGCTCTTGAGCACGCCCCCGGGCACCTCCCTCCAGCAGACGATGGAGAAGGTCGAGGAAATGGAGGACTTTTATCTTGAACAAGCCGACGACGCCGTTGAGGGCCTGTTTGTCGCCGGAGGCTTTAGTTTTACCGGCCGGGCGCAGAACGTCGGTATCGCATTCATCAAACTGAAAGACTGGTCCGAACGGGGCGAAGGCAGCAGCGTATTCGACCTGAGTAGTCGGGCGATGCGCTCGCTCTCATCCGTCCGCGATGCCAGAATCTTTCCGATTGTTCCGCCGCCGGTCAGTGACCTCGGTCGGGCGAGCGGGTTTGAGTTTCAGTTGGTCGACCGGGGAGGCCTCGGTAACGAGGCACTCGCGCGTGCCACCGGCGAATTTCTCGGCAAGGCCAACCAGAGCCCCCTACTCACTCAGGTTCGCTTCAACGGACTGGAAGACACGCCACAATATAATCTCAATGTGGACAGTCTCAAGGCCCGGACTCTGGGCGTGCCGATTTCAGTCATCAACCGCACGCTCAACACCGCTCTCGGCGGCACCTACGTGAACGACTTCCTCGACCAGGGCCGCATCAAACGCGTCTATGCCCAAGCCGACGCGCCGTTCCGCATGTTGCCTGAGGATATCGACGGCTGGTATGTCCGCAACGTAAGTGGCGAGATGGTCCAACTCGCTGAGCTCGCGACCGGTAATTGGTCCTACGGCCCACCGAAGCTGACTCGCTTCAACGGCTCGTCATCACGCGAGATCAAAGGCGCAACCCCAGCCGGCATTAGCTCGGGGCTCGCATTCGATGAAGTGCTTCGTATCGCCGACACCCTGCCGGCCGGCATCGGCGTCTCTTGGACCGGCGTTTCCTACGAAGAACGGGAGGCCAACACCAACACCGGCCTACTCTATCTGATTTCGGCGCTCGCGGTCTTCTTCATTCTTGCCGCCCTTTACGAAAGTTGGGCCCTGCCGATTTCGATCATGTTAGTGGTGCCGCTGGGGATTTTTGGAGCGGTGCTCTCGACTTGGCTCACCGGCCAAGGCAACGACGTGTATTTCCAAGTCGGCCTGCTCATTACCATCGGGCTGGCGGCGAAAAACGCGATTCTGATCGTGGAGTTTGCCCGCACCAACTTCAACAATGGGATGCGCGTTTACGAGGCCGCCTACACCGCAGCAAAAAAACGCCTCCGCCCAATTTTAATGACCTCGCTCACCTTCCTGCTTGGCGTTTCCCCCATGGCCATTGCTTCCGGTCCGGGCTCCGGTGCGCAGAACGCGATCAGTATCGGCGTGCTCGGGGGGATCACCACCACCACCTTGTTCGTCCTCGTCTTCGGGCCTTTCTTTTTCATCTGGGTGTATCGGCTGTTGAAGCAAGATCAGGTCAAGGCGAATCGGAAAAGCCAAAGCTGAGAACTGAAACCACCCCTACTTCAGCTCAGAAAAAAACCAAGCGACTGGACACGATCACCCCGCGCGCATCTTCGACAGTTAGAAACCAGATAGTTGCTTTTTCAGGCGGCAATGCAGACCGTATTCCACCCTCCCCGATCGTCGCTGCCAGCGAAGACCACTTTCGCTCGTTCGCCCTACCGCTTAGTGGGTCGAGCGTGTAGTGCAGCTCCGCGTTCACTAGCTTCGTTTCAGTCTCAACCAAGGCCGTGACCTGCCCATCTCTCACATTTGGTTCTGCAATTTTAGGCAAAGGCACACCGCCTTCGAGATGATGCCGGATAAAGACCTCAATCGCCTGCGGGCGGTCGAAAACATGACCGTGTTTAAGTTGGGGTACAAAATGCAGGTTCTTGCGCGACTGAACCAAATCGTAGGTTTTGGCGTGGCTGTCCGGCGGATAGGCGAAATCCGTCCCGCCATTGACAAACAACATCGGCATCGAGGCGGAACCGACATACATGGACGGGTCCCACAGTTGCACCCACCGCTCACGATTCTGTGGCCCCATCTTATCGAACTGCCCCAACCAGGTGCTGTTCTCGGCCAAAAACCCGCAGCCATAGATGGGAACCGCCGCTTCGAAACGGTCATCCAGCCCCGCCACGATGCAAGTCAGATACCCCCCCAGCTAATCCCGGGGATGGCAGTCCGTAGTTGCAGCATACCCTGACACGACAATCAGCCAACATAACACTCTAATTCGCATCCTAAAATTCACGCCGAGCTTCAAAGCGAGGTCAATTGCGAATGGTTGGCTAATTCAAGTCATCGTTGTCTTTCAGTCATTCAATGATTCAATCGCACCATGACTGAGTGGTTTCTCTTCACCGACGGCAGCGTCCATCCGCAAACAAAGTGCGGCTGTGGTGCGGCGCTTCTCATCGGATCAGACGAGCTCACTCTCAGCCTCGATGTGCTCCGTTCGCGGATCATCGTGCACAAGTTTACCGATACTTCTTCCACCAAGCTTGAGCTACAAACCTTGCTCTGGGCTCTGGCCGAGACCTCAGAAGCCTGCGCCCCACTCTCGGTCTATACGGACTCCCAAAATATCCTGAGCCTACCTGATCGGCGCGCAGGTTTCGAAGCCCATCACTACCTCTCAAAAAAAGGCCTGCCCCTACGCAATGCCGCGCTCTATCAAGCCTTCTTCCAGCTGATGGATCAGAGAGAGCTGAGGCTGGTGAAAGTCAAAGGGCACAAACCTGCCGCGCACAGAAATTCAATCGACCGCCTCTTCAAGCTGGTCGACAAAGCCTCCCGTAACGCATGCCGAAATGAGGAAATCTAACAGGCTTTTCTGACTTCTTCCGCGATAATCTGCAGCCCATCACGCACCACGTCCTCATCCATTGCATAAGAAACACGGATGCATTGATCACGGTGCCCCAAATCCGCCTCGCCCAAACCAAAAAAGAAATACTCGCCTGGGATAACCAGCACCTTTCGCTGCTTCAACCGCTGGTAGAGTTCCTTCGAGCTGATCTTCATCTCCGGGAACCAGAACCACAAAAACAAGGCACCCTCGCTGCGGTGCATGCGCCATGCCATGTCGTCACCAAAGATATCCATGGCTGCCTGCCGCGCGACTTTGCACTTTTCCTGGTAATACGGACGCACCACTTCCCGGCTCAGGCGCAGCACTTCACCGGATTCCATCAGCGGGCGCATAATCTGCTGGCCGGTGCTCGGATTGGCTAGACCGACGATCGCACTCATCGAGCGCACCGCTTTGATGATATCCGGCGGGCCGATCACGATGCCGGTCCGTGTGCCGGGTAGGCCGATTTTTGACAAGCTGTAGGTCAGGATGACATGCGGTTCCCAAAACGGCGTGGCATCGGTAAAAATGATCCCGGGAAACGGCGCACCATAGGCATTGTCGATGATAAACGGGATGTTGTGCGCCTTGGCCAAGGCAGAGAGCTTGGCGGTCTCGTTGTCGGTCAACACGTTACCGGTCGGATTGGTCGGGCGCGACGCGCAGATGGCCGCGACATCGTCGGTGACTTCAAGCCGGTCGAAGTCGACCCGGTATTTGTATTCGTGCGGCCCGGTATCTTCAATCAGCGGCGGGACGGCTTTGAACACACATCCATCGATGCCTTGATTGGCGTAGCCGATATATTCCGGCACTAGTGGCAGCAGGACCTTCTTGCGCCTGCCGTCGGGCATCCGACCCGCCAGGAGGTTGAAGAGGAAAAAGAACGCAGTCTGACCACCCGGGGTGACCGCGATGTTGTCAGCCGTAATGTCCCAGCCGAAGCTCTTTTGAAACAACTCTGCGGTGGCCTGCAAAAACTGCGGATTCCCGGGTGGCGGGTCATAAGAAGTTAACGCGCGATCAAGGCCCCCCGCTTCGCCAACAAGCCTAGCGAGCTGCTCGCGCCACACCGCATCCATCTCCGGAATGCGCGCCGGTTGACCACCACCCAGCATTTTGATATCATCGGCACCGCTCGCGAGCGCGTGGCCGAGATCATCCATTAATTCCTCGATCCCGCTGCCGCAGCCGAGGTGTTGACCAAATTCTGAAAATTCGTATGACATAGCGATGGCTGAGTTCTGCAGTTACAGCAGTCACCTGACAACAACAGAAACACATCGAACACCCCGACCTATGCCCACCCGAATCAGCGCAGCCAGGAGCCCCGATTCTTTCGGGTAACTCTTGAAGTAAGGTGCTTGAAGGCCATACTAACTCATTGTTCCAGCCATAGACCGATCAGGGCGGAAAGACTCATGCGCATTCCTCAAAAACTCCACAATCAATATTTATGAATAAAGTGCTTACACTCGCGAAAAGACCGGTGGGCAAACCGGCCTTATCTGACTTCAATTTTATAGACGAAACGAAGCCATCGCCTGCCGAGGGGGAAATGCTACTCGAAGCCGCCTACGTATCGGTCGATCCCTACATGCGCGGACGCATGAACGATGCGAAATCCTATGTGCCTCCATTTGAGCTAAACAAACCGATGGAGGGAGCCATCGTGGCCAAAGTCGCGGAATCCAAAAACCCGGATTTTGCCGCAGGTGACTATGTCCTTGGTTCACTGAAGTGGAAGCAATTCCAAGTATCCGATGGAGCAGGACTCAGGAAAGTGGATGCCGCGCTTGCCCCGCTATCGGCTTACTTGGGGATATTGGGCATGACTGGACTGACCGCGTATATGGGGCTTTCACTAATCGGTAAGCCGCAAGCAGGTGAAACACTGGTTGTTTCCGGGGCCGCCGGCGCGGTAGGCAGTGTGGCCGGGCAGATTGGAAAAATCAAAGGTTGCCGGGTGGTGGGCATCGCCGGTTCGGATGAAAAAGTGGCGCAGCTGACGTCTAAATTTGGTTTCGACGCCGGTATTAACTACAAAACGACCGATGATATGGCGGCGGCGATTGCGGAGAAATGCCCCGAGGGTGTCGACGTCTATTTCGATAATGTGGCGGGGGAGATCGCTGACGGCGTCCACCAAAACATGAACCGCTTTGGCAGAATCATTAATTGCGGCGCAATCGCTAACTACAATGACACCTCCGCGCCGACCGGGCCGCGTGTCGAATCCATGCTGATTAAAAAGAGCGTCCGCATGCAGGGGTTTATTGTCTTTAATTATGAGGACAAATACCCCGAGGCAATCCAACAACTGGCCCGATGGCTGAAGCAAGGCTCGCTGGAGTCTTCTGAAACCGTGGTCGCAGGCTTTGAAAATATCCCACAGGCCTTTTTAGATCTGTTTGCAGGTCGAAATAATGGCAAAATGGTAGTCAAAGTTTAGGCAAATCCCAGTGAGACCGATGAGAATATTCTACAGTATTGCGATTTCACTACTGCTCAGCACTTCCACTTACGCCAAAGAGACCATGATCGTTGCGCACAGAGGTGCCTCCAAAGAGGCACCGGAGAATACCCTACCCGCTTTCGAGCTGGCGTGGAAACAGGGAGCCGATGCCATCGAAGGGGATTTCCATCTGACCCAAGACGGCCATATCGTCTGTATCCATGACGGCAATACCAAGCAGGTTGCGGATACGAATTTGGTCATCCGCAACACCACTTTTTACACTGTATTACGTTAGTTGTATTCGAGTTGATCGACCAGTAAGTAGTTGCATCGCATCGCCCCTTTTTAAGACTTCGTTCAATCCACTCCCCGCTTGCCATCCTGCGGCGGAAAGCTTGCCTTGTAGTATGTCTGGAACTTTTAGAACCGAGTGCCGCCGAATCATCTTTCGATCCGATCGTTGGGATGAAAAGGCCTTCGATGTCTTTTTGATCCTGACAATCATTTTGAGCGTGGGGCTGGTGCTGTGGGAAAGCATCCCGACGATTGCGCCGGAAACCCGGAGCGCGCTCTATATCGCAGAGTGGGTCATCACGGTGCTCTTCACGCTGGAATACGTGCTCCGGCTCTACGTATCCGAGAGTCCGGCCCGCTACAGCCGCAGTTTTTTCGGCGTTGTCGACCTGCTGGCGATCCTACCGACCTACCTCGACCTGCTCATACCCGGTGCGCACTATCTCATGCTGCTGCGCGTGCTCCGCGTGCTCCGGATTTTTCGCGTGCTCAAGCTGGCCAAATACATCGGTGAGGCCAACACCCTGATGCGCGCGATGCGCTCAAGTGGTCGCAAGATCGCCATCTTTATTTTTGCCGTGCTTAACCTCGTGCTCGTGCTCGGTTCGCTCATGTATTTGATTGAGGGAGCGGAAAATGGGTTCACCAGTATCCCTAAAAGCGTCTATTGGGCCATCGTCACGCTAACCACGGTTGGCTACGGCGACATTTCCCCGCAAACTCCTCTC
>Ga0136589_1001330_pt1:5000-11301 | contig 11301 bp, 4 predicted proteins | sample AntRauMFilla3764_FD_104640 | JGI IMG/M metagenome (GOLD analysis project Ga0136589, IMG submission 104640) | Saline lake microbial communities from Rauer Islands, Antarctica - Metagenome Filla 3 #764 | ecosystem: Environmental > Aquatic > Non-marine Saline and Alkaline > Saline...
GATTCCAACTGCTTCGCTTTGGTGCGGAGTTGCTTGATCAGCCAGAGTCTGGAGATCCCACGGGAGGCTTCGTTGGTAAGTAAAGTGAGGATTTTTAGGGAATGCTCGCTGAAGGCATCCACCGATTCACTGTCGACATTGACTACGCCAATGACCATACCCCGGTCTTCCATGGGAACAGCCATCTCAGAGCGGATTTCCGGGCGTAGGCTAATGTAACGTGGCTCTTCCCTAACATCCGGGACGATAATCGCGCGCCCATGCAGGGCCGTCCATCCGGTGATGCCCTGGCCCAAGGCAAGACCCATTGCCGACCAGTCGTCGGGTAAGCCGTGAGAGACTTCCAGTTCCAGGCGTTGATTATCAGGATTAATGAGTGAAATTGACGCACTGCTCGGCTTGAGCACACGGACAATTTCGTCCAAGATGAACCTCAGGGCGACCTTGGGCTCATCGGTATTTGAGACGAGACTACTGATGTGATAGAGCGAGTCGATCGCAGTCTTTTCGGTGTCGGGCACTTCCATTTTATCGCAGTATCGATTATTTCAAATCCAAGGGCGAACTTGGAATTGAAGTTCTGGTATTTGCTGGGGGCTAGGTCGAAGTGCGGACAACCGCATCGAGTTCCTCTCGCAATTCTAGCAAATTGGAGGTTTCGCTACTTTCCCCTTGATTCACATTCTCGATGTAAAAGGTGTCCATGGCAACACCACGCTCTGTTGCAATCCGCGCAAAGCTGATATCGAAGCCTTTTTTCGAGATGAGTCTGGTGAGTTGAAAGAGTAATCCGATCCGGTCAGTGGCCTGGACCTCAATGATTGTGCGCTTCAATGAGAGTTCGTGGTAAACATCGACACTGGGAGGGAATGGTGCCGGCAGCCTATCCTTGTCTTTCGATTTTGACGCAGATGTGCGCTCAAATTCTTCAAGAGCCGGCATCAGATCCTTATTTTCGACGAGTGCTTCCCTGAGATGTTTTTCGAAGAGGTCTTTTGCTTCGGCACTTGTTACTGTGCCTCCACCCGGTTCGATGATGTAAAAGGTGTCGATTGATATATGATCATTTCGGGAAATCGCCTTTGTGCTGACAATATTGACTCCGGCCAATGACAGCGCACCGGCAAGCTTGTAGAATAGTCCGGCTCGGTCCCAGGTCACCACATTGATCACACTCATGCTGAGATCGTGGTCGTCCTGCCAATCCACAATAGGGGTCAGTGCTCCGACGGACTCTGTCCGCTGAATTTGCCCCAGCAATTTGTTGACCATGCGAAGGTGCAGGTCGATATCAGACTCGTCGGTATTGATAAAATACCGTTCGGGTAGTAAACTAAAGTGGGCCTCGATCTCCTCTGTTGAGATGCCCTCTATATTCCGGTTAAGTATTTCTTCGTGTAACATGTCGATCTTGTCCTTTTGCCTGGTGTGTAGAGTGATATCATCCTCAAACTGCTCAAGCGTCCTCAGGTAGAGCGTGCGGTGCATCATGTCTTTGTGGCTATTCCAGAGACTTGGCGCAGTGCCGCACGCATCGCAATAGGTATGGGTGTAGAGGAAGCGGAGCTTTTGCGGGTCTTCAATAAATTGGGCGAAGGAAGCCGCTGTTTCGGGATCATCTAAATCAAACCTCTGCCAGAAGCGTGCCATTTCCAAATGACTGCGAATAATAAACAAAATTTGTTCCTGCTGATCCTTGGAGATGCCCAGTCGATCCAGGATGGGCTGAGCGATTCTTGCGCCGCTGACAGCGTGGCCGCGGATCCCCTCCGATTTCCCTATGTCGTGGAGTAGGAGGATGATATAAAGCAGGAGGGGGTCATCATTTTTGCGAAGCTCTTTCTCGTATTGGGCGTATCTTTGATCGTGTTTGTTGAATACAAGGTCGAGATGTTTAATGGTGTGGAGCACATGGACATCTGCGGTGTAGCGGTGATAGTATTCATGCTGCACCATGCAAGTGAGATGACTGAATTCGGGGATATAGCGGCCCAATACGCCTAATTCGTGCATTTCCACTAAAATCTCATAAACCTCGCCGGGTGCCCGAAGCAGAGCGCAAAAGCTTTTTGCGGCGGAGGGGCTGTTAATGAGTGATCGATCAATGAGTGGTAGTGAATGACTGATCAAAAAACGCAAATCGGCGTCCAGCTTAGCCCCGAATTGTTGTGCATAGCGGAACACCCGAATGAATCGCACCGGCTCATTCTCAAACACTTTAGGGGAGTCCGCAGAGAGTGCTTTGTTGTGCAACTGAAAACCGTCGATCAATTTAATCGGCAGATGTTGATGCGCGCGAAATGCCTCGCGGAAGCTGATTCGGTCGGTCCTCTCGGCTGCCAGGGCCATCCGCTCCTTAAGCATTTTTGAAGTATGATAGATCGTGCGGGCCGAGGAATAGTATTCCTGCATAAAAGCTTCGACCCTCTTGAAGATATCTTCCTGGTGATAATTGAGCCCTTTTGCAATGCTCGGTTGTTGGTCCAGTCTGAGCTTATCCGTCGGGCGCTTGTTTTGCAGGTGCACTTCTGTCCGTGTGCGCAGAAGAAAATCATAGGCCTGCCGCATCGCTTTTCTTTCGTCTGGCCGCAGCAGCTTTGCGCGCACCAGTTCGCTAAACGAACGATGGCCGAATTTGATGTAGGCCATCCAGAGAATGTTTTGGTAGTCGCGCAGCCCGCCGACACCGTTTTTGATGTCAGGCTCTTGCAGATAAATGGTATCTCCGGACTTGGCGTGTCGGGCGGTTTCGTCTGCCAGCCTTTGTTGTATATAGGCCCTGGGGTCCTCTTTGCGGCAGTAGTTCGTGAACTTCTTTTGCAGCTTTTTATAAAGATTATCTGAGCCGCAGATGATTCTGGATTCAAGAATCGCGTTTTTTGTTTGGATTTCTTTCTTGGCCTCAGTGATGACCTCTTTGGGGTTGCGCGAGGCATGGCCGAGTTTCAGGCCCAAATCCCAGAGCGGGTAGAGTATTTCTTCGGCCAAAACTTGTTGGAAGTGCTCTAACTTTTTACCAGCGGCCCCGTCCGGGTAGAGGAACATAATGTCGATGTCGCTGTGTGGATTCAACTCCCGCCGGCCATAGCCGCCCGTGGCGAGTACGGCCATTTTGCAGGGGATTTTGCCGTGTTGCGTGGTGTAGAGGTTGAGGGCGGCAAGAAAGAGGTTCTCAATCAGCACATCGATCATGGCGGCCCTTGCCTGGCAGACTTCCAGCCCGGAATCACCCTTGCGATGATAGCGCTCCAACATGGTGTTTTCGAGTTGCAGGTAACGCTTGTAGGCGGGCAGTTGCTTGTCGCGGGCGACGCCCGGCTCGAAAGCCAGGCGTTTCTGCGCGTGCTTGTGGAGGCGTCTAAAGAGCGGATTATCCTGTATGGGCATGCCTGAAAAGGTTGGTCGCAGTTATTATGGCAAAGCGATGGAAAGCAACGCGATGCCAATCACGTTGAGTTAAACTATAGAGATGCGATGCGAATCGCGTCAACTCGCTGAACTTAAGAACCTTATTTTTACCCGAAGGGTCAAGTGAGTTTAAAATACGGCAGCGTCTTCTTGAGCCTATGCTTGACAATTATGCGTGTTGTTTTGACCTAAGACCTCATCAATTAAATATTAATCATCGAAAGCACTACTCTTATGCAAATTACTGAAGGAACCGTCGTATCGATGGACTACGCCCTGCGCAATGACGAGGGCACGCTCATTGACCAGTCTCAGCCTGAACAGCCGCTCACTTACCTGCACGGGCACAAAAACATTATTCCCGGACTCGAGTCCGCCCTAGTCGGAAAATCTGCTGGGGAAGAAGTCGAGGTCCGTGTCAGCCCTGAAGAGGGGTATGGCGATAAAAATCCCGCTCTCGAGCAAGTGGTCCCCATCGATCGCTTTCAGGGAATCGAGAACATCGAGGAAGGAATGCAATTCCAGGCTAGCACCGATCAAGGCCCAGTCTCGGTTTGCGTCGTCAAACTCGAGGGTGAAGATGTGACCGTGGACGGAAACCACCCATTGGCAGGCGAGCACCTGCATTTTAAGGTGACTGTAAAAGAAGTTCGCTCTGCGAGCGAAGAAGAGCTGGCCCACGGGCACGTCCACCAATCCGGCGGCTGCTGCGGTGGCAATGGTGAGTCCGGTGACTGCTGCGGCGGCAAGGGCGACTCCGGTTCTTAGGACTAAGTCTCAGCCGATTGAGTTTTACGGCTCCTCTTAATAGCCTGCCTTTTCAAACTCCCCTCCTAAAAAAGGGGGGGAGTTTTTAAGTGTGTCGCGATATGTATGAGGCGATGCGTTCAAAGGCGGGGAATTTTGCGTTTAGCTCACATTTGCTAAAACCTTTTGAAAAAGCCCTGAGCGGGCCATTTTCGGGGTTGGATTCCTTCGGAATTGGGTCCATCTATAGGGTTTATCTGCGCCTATGCGCACTTTACGGAAGATTTCATACATGGCTAGAAAAGCAAAGAATAAAACGGCTAAGCGGAAAGTCGTTTCCCAACAGCCCCGCAAGTCCCAATCCCGTCCGGTCTGGGCGCTACTTTTTTTGACCCTGGCTACGATGGTAGGCGTTGCCGTTTTATATTATAATTCCAACCAGTTCAACGCGACGGATCCCGCCGCTGCGAACCCGGTTGGTCCTTTCGGGAGCCATATTGGGTTTTACGGGTTCCATTATATCGGCGTAGCCGTTTTTTTGCTGCCGCTCTATCTTCTTTGGATGGGTGTGCGCTTTGTGGTGCAGCAGCGTCCGCGCAGGCGAGTTATTGTCGGCGTCCTCAGTATTATCTCACTTTGCTGCGCATCCGGGCTGGCCGCTATGTTGGGCGATATAGAGGGAGCGAGCAAAAGTATTTTCCGGGACCAACTTTCGAATGGTTACGGAGGGATCATCGGCGAATGGATGGCAGGTCGTTTACTGGTGTCCTACATCGGATCTTTTGGTGCCTTTCTTGTTTTAATGATGGGGCTTATTATAAGTTCGATCATCGTTTTTACCGATAATCTCGGTCGCTTCCTAGACTGGATGCAAAACAGCTACCACAACTTAATTGCCAGTCGGGCCGGATCCAAAGAGGCCAAAAAGGAGCGAAAAGCGGAGGCTGCCGAGGCGAAACGCCTAGCCAAAGAGGAAGCCGTCCGGGCTAGGGTAGAGGCAAAAGCGGAAAAAACAGCCGCGAAGGCTAAAAAAATGTCCAAGGCAAACACGGAGCACGAACTGAATGAGGATCCGGATGAGGGATCGGAGATTTCCGGTCGTAAACCTTCATTGCTCCGCGGTGCGCCCACTTTACTGACGAAGGCTCCAGCGGGACGTAAGCTGCGTAAGCCCAATGCCGCGCCGGCCCCGAGCCCCGTGCAGGAAGAGCCCGAGCCGACGCCCCAAAAACCCGCCCTCGATCCCGCCACCATTAAGATCATTTCCGGTGAGAAAACAGAAAAGGCAGTCGCTAGTATTCCCGAGCGCCGTGGTGACTACGTCTTTCCTCCGGTTCCCCTTCTGGCAGAAGCGTCCGATAGCAGCGGCTCCGCCCCCGAAGACCACGCCGGCACTATGAATGCACTCGTCCGCACGCTTAAAGAGTTCAGTGTTGAGGTCATTCCGGGCGAAATTCATACTGGCCCGGTTATCACCCGCTATGAGGTGACGCCAGCGCCCGGCGTCCGCGTCGAGAAGATTGTGAATCTCGATAAAAACATCGCCCTCGGGCTTAAAGCACTCTCCGTCCGTATCCTTGCCCCGGTTCCGGGCAAAGGCACCGTTGGCATTGAGGTGCCCAACAAAATTTCGCAGCCCGTCTGCATGCGTGATATTATCGAGTCCAAAGCCTGGGCCGAGGCCAATGCCGAAATTCCCATCGTGCTCGGTAAGGACGTCACTGGCAAACCGATGGTCATGGATCTGACCAAGATGCCCCACGTGCTCATCGCCGGCTCCACCGGCTCGGGTAAGACCGTTTGTATTAACGCCATTATTGCCTCCTTGCTTTACCACTCGGGTCCCGAAGATCTTCGCTTCATTATGGTCGATCCCAAGGTGGTGGAAATGCAGATGTATAATGCCTTGCCTCACATGTTGATCCCGGTGGTGACCGACGCAAAAAAAGTGCCGGGCGCACTGAAATGGCTCATCGCGGAGATGGAGCATCGCTACCAAATCTTTGCCAAAAGCAACGTCCGTAATATTGCCGGCTTTAATGCCAAGATTGCCAAGAACAAGGAGGAGCAAGCCAAGGCCGAAGAAATGGATGCGAACATGAGTGCAGAAGAACGCGCCGCCCTCAACGAGGTCAGCCAGATGGAG